>Ga0180433_10002905_pt1 | contig 25818 bp, 28 predicted proteins | sample SS_ome_8_FD_132980 | JGI IMG/M metagenome (GOLD analysis project Ga0180433, IMG submission 132980) | Hypersaline lake sediment archaeal communities from the Salton Sea, California, USA - SS_1_D_1 metaG | ecosystem: Environmental > Aquatic > Non-marine Saline and Alkaline > Hypersaline >... | reverse complement strand
TCCGACACGCGTTGTGTAAGCTTTCGATACACCAACGACATGCTGGATTTTTGTCGGTCCCACACCTGAGCCGATCGTTACGCCGCCGGCGACAGGGTTTGAAGATGTAACAAACGGATATGTTCCTTGGTCGATATCAAGCATAACCCCTTGCGCCCCTTCGAATAAGACGCGGCGGCCGTCATCAAGCGCGTCGTTTAAGACGACGGACGTGTCGCAGACATATTGTTTGATCTGCTGGCCGTACTCATAGTATTCGTCTAAAATGTCATCTATTTTAAATCCTTCCGCATCGTACATTTTTTCCAGCAGACGGTTTTTTTCTTCTAAATTGCGGGCGAGCTTTTCTTCAAAGACTTCTCTATCCAGCAGATCGGCGATGCGGATTCCGACGCGAGCGGCTTTGTCCATATAAGCCGGGCCGATTCCTTTTTTCGTCGTGCCGATTTTATTGGCCCCTTTCCGCTCTTCTTCGACCGCATCAAGCTTTAAATGATACGGCAGAATGACATGGGCCCTGTTGGAGATTCTCAAGTTGTCCGTGCTGACGTTCCGCTCATGAAGATAAGCCAGCTCCGTCACCAATGCTTTCGGATCAACAACCATTCCGTTGCCGATCACACACGTTTTATCCTTATAAAAAATACCGGATGGAATCAAATGCAGTTTGTACGTTACCCCGTTGAATTTAATTGTATGTCCTGCGTTATTTCCGCCTTGGTACCGTGCGATTACCTCTGCGTTTTCGGAAAGAAAATCGGTGATTTTGCCTTTTCCTTCGTCACCCCACTGCGTACCTACAACAACTACTGAAGACATATCCGTGCACCTCCGTTAACCTTTTCAAACGATATCAATATCAAACACATTCAGTTTATCAGTGTCATCCCGCAAAGTCAATCGGAAATCCGAACATTAATTTTAACACCAAACACATTTGTTCGTTATTATAAAGCAAATTTCATATATTTTCTTTTTAATAGACAGTCTGTAAGTCAAATCTTAAAAATAAGCGTTTTTCTTGGACAAAGACACATAAAAAACCGGCAACACAAATATTCAATAAGTAAGGAGGGAGATGCCGATGGAGACGGTATTAATTTTTGCATCTGTTTTATCGCCGATTATTTTGGCGCTGGTCGAATTGGTGAAGAAGACGTTCAAGGTGCCGAAAAACTTGATTCCGCTCGTTTCACTCTTGATAGGTTTGCTGATCGGGGCCGCAGCATATCCTTTTACAGACCTTGAACTCGTGCTCCGTTTATGGTCCGGAGGACTTGCCGGATTAACCGCAACGGGGTTATTTGAAATCGGTAAAAACCGCAATGCAAGAAAAAAGAAAAATCCCTGAGAGCATGTCTCAGGGATTTAAGCACCAGGCGCAACACCCGCGTCATCAAACCGGCGTTCAAGGTTGACGAACTTATTGTATTCTTTTACAAAAGCGAGTGAGACGGTCCCGACCGGGCCGTTCCTTTGTTTTGCAATAATGATTTCAATGATGTTTTTATTCTCAGATTCTTTGTCATAGTAATCATCGCGGTACAGGAACGCAACGATATCGGCGTCCTGCTCGATACTTCCCGATTCCCGGATGTCCGACATCATCGGACGCTTGTCCTGGCGCTGCTCGACGCCCCGGGAAAGCTGTGAAAGGGCGATGACTGGAACTTCAAGCTCCCTCGCCAGCGCTTTCAGTGCACGGGATATTTCCGACACTTCCTGCTGACGGTTGTCACTTGATCTGCCGCTTCCTTGGATGAGCTGCAGGTAGTCGATCAAAATCATGCCGAGGCCGTTCTCCTGCTTTAACCGTCTGCACTTGGAACGGATTTCGCTGACGCGGATCCCCGGTGTATCATCGATGAAAATACCGCTGTTTGATAAGCTTCCCATCGCCATTGTCAGCTTGCCCCAATCTTCTTCCGTCAGGTTTCCGGTCCGGAGATTCTGGGCGTTGATGTTGCCTTCCGCACAGAGCATCCGCATGACCAGCTGTTCGGCGCCCATCTCAAGACTGAAGATCGCGACGCTTTCATCGGTTTTAGTCGCCACGTTTTGGGCGATGTTTAAGGCAAAAGCAGTTTTACCGACTGACGGACGGGCGGCTACGATGATCAAATCGTTTCTTTGAAAGCCCGCCGTCATTCGGTCAAGCTCGGTAAAACCTGTCGGGATCCCGGTAATGTCCCCTTTTCTGTTGTGGAGCTGTTCGATATTATCGTAAGTTTGAACGAGCACATCTTTAATATTTTGAAAGGCCCCGGAGTTTTTGCGCTGGGCGACTTCCATAATCGTTTTTTCTGCTTCGCTTAAGAGGTCTTCGACTTCATCCTCCCTTGTATATCCGTCTTGAGCAATCGTCGTTGCCGTACGGATCAAGCGGCGGAGAATCGATTTTTCTTCCACGATTTTTGCATAATACTCTATATTAGCCGCAGTCGGCACAGAATTTGCAATATCCGTCAAATAAGAAATACCGCCAACCTCTTCCAAAAGGTCCGTGTTCGCAAGCTCTGATGTCACCGTCACCAGGTCTACAGGCTCGCCGCGGTCTCCAAGAACAAGCATGGCGTTATATATTTTTTGGTGCGACATTCTGTAAAAATCATCTGGAATCAAGACTTCTGACGCCAAAGTTAAAGCTGATGGTTCTAAAAAAACAGCACCTAACACGGCCTGTTCGGCTTCGATATTTTGCGGCGGCAGCCTGTCATTCAGAAGATCTGTCATGTTAAGCACCGTCCTCCCATTTAAAAATAATCCAACGTCTATTTTACCATTTTTACAGAAAAAAAGTAGACTCGCTTTTTGTAGAAATATTTTCATAGAAAGGGAGAACGGCAATGAGGATGTTTGCTCCCCTGATTTATCCGGGAAAACAAATCAATAACATGTTTGGGGAGGTTGTTTTTCATGAAGGTCTATATGGTGACACCAAATGCCGAGACGGACGGATGGTTTTTGAAACTGGAAGATACGGCGCCTGTTGAGCTTTATGACACAAGGACAGAGGCCGTAGAAAAAGGAGAAGAGATGGCGAAAGAGAATCGTCCTGCGAAGCTTGTCATCTATGACCGGCAGGACAACAAAGAAGACGAACGGTCTTATTAAACACCTCGGCCGAGGTGTTTTTTTATTCCACTATTAATCCAGCCGGCTGTTCCAATAGTTTTTCATAAGCATGCTGACCATCAAATCGGTCGCATGTTGGTACAAATCCCATTCTTCATAGGCCGCAAATTTCATCCGCAGCGTTTGCAGCACATTGCGCATATCTTTGTATTCTTCAAATGTGTAAAGCCCTTTCGCTCTGATCTGCTGTTCATACAATTTCTTTTTCAGCACAGATAATGTCGAATTCAAGACGATCACCTCCTCTTTATTTATATCGCTTTTTTCTTTTTCTTCCAACTCACTTGTCATATGATGTTACAATATATATCGGAGTCAATATTCACTGTTGCGTACTCTGTACGCTGGGGTACAATATAAAATGGAGGACTTTATGAAACCTTTACAAATATCTGCCGAAACGGCGCAAAAACTTTCGGAAAGCTTAAATCTTCCTCTTGAACAAATCATGCATATGCCGCAGCATATCCTGCTTGCGAACATTGCCGAAATTCAGAAGCAAGATCAAAAAAGTAACCTTGGATGATGTTCCGGGTTTCTTTTTCATGTCACTTTTCCACCTGAAAGCAAAGGAGAATACAGCATGCATTACATTGACGCTCGACGCCCCCGTTTGAACAATATCTTATTGATTGCAGGAATCATATTTATCGCTTTTAATTTAAGACCGGCTATTACATCTGTCGGGCCATTGATCAGTTCGATCCGCACGGATATGGATTTGACGAACGGCATGGCCGGCTTCTTGACGACGCTGCCGCTGTTATCTTTCGCCGTCCTGTCCCCCATCGCCCCTAAGCTCGGACAGAAGCTGGGCAATGAGAGAACCCTCTGGGTCGGATTGGTCATCTTATTGATCGGGATTTTGCTGCGCTCTTACGGAGAAGCTTTCACACTATTTGCGGGAACCGCATTGATCGGAGTCGGCATCGCCATCTCCAATGTGCTCTTGCCCAGCCTGATCAAACATAAATTTCCTGACAAAGCGGGAATTATGACAAGTTACTATACGACAGCCATGTCGATTTTTGCGGCGCTCGCGTCAGGGATCAGCATTCCGCTGTCACACGGTTTAGCGTGGGGATGGAGCGCATCGCTTATGGTCTGGGCCGGTCTCGCGTTTGTTGCGATTTTGATCTGGGTTCCCCAGCTCCGCTATCATGATACGGGAAACCGTACGGTCAGCTTAAAGACGGACGGCCAAACGGTCTGGCGCTCGAAAATCGCCTGGCAGGTCACATTCTTTATGGGCATACAGTCGTTCTTGTTTTACTGCACGATCGCCTGGCTGCCTGAAATTCTCCGTTCGCATGGGATGAGCATGTCGCTTGCCGGCTGGATGCTGTCGCTGATGCAGTTCGCCAGCCTCCCGTCGACATTTTTGACTCCGGTTCTTGCCGGGCGGTTCCGAAACCAAAAAAGCATCGTGCTGGCCCTTGGCATCCTATACTTGGCGGGGATGTCAGGGCTATTGTACGGAGGCAATACAGCGATGCTGACGCTGTGGGTCATTTTAATCGGAATCGGACAAGGATCCAGCATCAGTTTAGCCTTGACTTTAATCGGGCTGAGAAGCGAAAATGCCGATCAAGCAGCGGCATTATCAGGAATGTCGCAATCAGCCGGATATTTGCTGGCAGCGATTGGTCCAAGCTTTGTCGGTTTTCTTTACGATCACATGCACTCATGGAACGGACCGATTTTACTGTTCATCGGTGCGCTGGTCGCTTTAATCGGTGCAGGACTCGGTGCGGGAAGAAATCAATATATTTATGCTAAAGCAGCATAACGAAGCCGGCAGATAAGCCGGCTTTTTTTTTGGAACATAACCTGACAACACAGCGGCTAAATGAAGTGTGATGCTGTATGATCAGATTTGACAAAAATAATTCTCTTAATGGTCTAGACAACTAGAGTTGTAATGTTCTATACTGATGATAACGTTTTCAAGAAAGGACTTTTGACTGTGAAAACCAACCCATCCCAACGCTATATGTTTAAACATCTTCATATTTACAGTGAAAATGGAATGATAGAAGACGGATTTCTTCTGACGAACGGGGGAAAAATCGAGGCTTACGGACCAATGACTGATATTCCCGCTTCCGCCGCAACAGCAGAACAACTGACATTTCCGGAGAACTTCAAAGTGCTGCCGGGCATGATTGATGTTCATATTCACGGAGCAAACGGAGCAGATGTCATGGACGGAACAGCCGAGGCTTTGGAAACAATGGCCGAAGCCCTGCCGAAAGAAGGAACGACAAGCTTCCTGGCGACGACAATGACCCAGGATAAGGCCACGATCGAGCATGCGCTGGCAAACGTTCACCGCTATAAGGAAGCCGGCGGCCAGCCCGGGACCGCCGAAGTATTAGGCGTTCACTTAGAAGGCCCTTTTATTTCAGAAAAGCGGTGCGGCGCCCAGCCGCCGGATGATATTATCCCGCCGGATCTTTCGTTATTTAAAGAATGGCAGCGCATCTCCGGGAATAACATTAAATTAGTCACACTTGCGCCAGAGCTGGAAGGGTCTTTGGAACTAATTTCCTTTTTGAAAGAAACAGGTGTCACGGCTTCCGCCGGCCACTCCGACGCCGGACTCAAAGAAATGGCAGACGGGATTAAGGCCGGCATCTCCCATGTCACCCATTTGTTCAACGGCATGCGGGGGCTGCACCATCGCGAGCCGGGGACGGCCGGAAGCGCCCTTCTGCATGATGAACTGAAGGCCGAAGTCATAGCCGACGGCATTCATGTTCACCCTGCGGTCGTCAAGCTGGCATTTCAGCAAAAACAGAAAGAAGGCATCATTTTAATTACGGATGCCATGCGCGCAAAATGCTTAAAAAATGGAACCTATACATTAGGCGGACAGGAGGTGTTCGTGAAAGGCGAAAAAGCCGTCTTAGAGGATGGTACGCTTGCCGGCAGCATCTTGAAGATGAACCAGGCTGCTCTGAACATGATGGATTTTACAGGATGTTCACTCGAAGATATCGTGTACATGACAGCGGTCAATCCCGCCAAGCAGCTTCATGTGTTTGACCGAAAAGGCAGCATACGAAGCGGGAAAGATGCCGATTTGATCATTTTAAATGAAAAAAATGAAGTTGTGATGACGCTTTGCAAAGGCGTGATTGCTTTCAGCAAAAGGGAGGTTTCACCATGAAAATCATTGAAGCTAAAGATTATCAGGACATGAGCCAAACGGCCGCCCGACTCATCATCGAGAAAGTAAACCGCTTATCTGCGCCTGTTCTCGGCCTTGCAACCGGAGGAACGCCTCTCGGCACATATCAGGTTTTAAGGGAAGATCATGCGCATAACAAAACGACTTACAAACACGTCTATACCGTTAACTTAGACGAGTATGTCGGCGTTTCCCCGGATCATGAAAACAGCTATACATTCTATATGAAAAAACAGCTTTTCGATCACATTGACATTCCGCTCAGCCATACCCATCTTCCGGACGGAATGGCTTGTGACCTGGACGCTGAATGCAGCCGCTATGAAGCGCTGATCGAGCGGCTTGGAGGCATTGATCTCCAAGTGCTCGGCCTCGGCTTGAACGGCCACATCGGATTTAACGAACCGGGCACCCCATTTTCATCGAAAACGCATACAGTCGAACTGACACAATCAACGAAAGAAGCCAATGCCCGTTATTTTGATTCTTATGACGCCGTCCCGTCGCAAGCCATAACGATGGGCATTTCCACGATCATGAAAAGCAAGCAGATTCTGCTGCTCGTTTCAGGAGAGAAAAAAGCGGGCATCCTGGCGAAGCTTCTTAGTGAAGAACCAAATGAAGACACGCCCGCTTCTGTCTTAAAAACACACCAGAACGTCGTCATCATAGCGGACAGCGATGCTTTATCAATCGTGAAAGAAAGGGGTATGGCCTTTTGATCAAAAAAGATTCCCACATTCCGATTTACTATCAGATTGAGACCGAGATTAAAAAGCTTGCCGAAACAAAAGATTTGAAGCCCGGCGACCTCATTCCTTCTGAAAGAGAGTTTGCAGAAAAATATGAGGTAAGCAGGATGACCGTCCGGCAGGCAGTCAACAATCTCGTCAATGAAGGCATCCTCGTCCGACAGCGGGGAAAAGGAACATTTATTGCCGAGCCTAAAATTGAGCAGCCTCTCAAAGGATTGACAAGCTTTTCCGAGGACATGAAATCAAGAGGCATGAGACCCGGCACAAAAATGCTCGGCTTCGGCGTCATCCCGTGTGACCAGAGCACAGCGCGCAAACTGGAGATACATGAAGGGGCTTCCGTCTATGAAGTCAAACGAATCCGTCTCGCCGATGACATCCCGATGGCTTATGAAATCTCCTATTTGCCCGCCGACCTTATCAACGGCCTGACAGAAGACATTATGAGCGCATCTTTGTATGACTATGTCGAAAATACGCTCTCTCTTACGATTGACCGAGCCGCACAAACACTCGAGCCGGCGATTGCCTCTCCGGCAGAGAGCGAGCCCCTCGACATCGAGGAAGGCGCACCCGTCCTGCTCATCGAACGTTTGAGCTATTTGGACGACGGCAGACCGTTTGAAGTAGTCAAATCCGTTTACAGAGGCGACCGCTATAAATTCGTCATCGATATGAAGAGGGAAGAACAATGAAGAAGACAGAGGACACGAACGACAAAAGCAAAGCACTTGATGAAATGAATGCTTTAGATATCGTCACCTTGATGAATGAGGAAGACTATACAGTCCCTCGCGCCATTACGCCCTGCCTTCCCCTGATCGCTGAGGCGGCGGATACGATTGTCAGCCGTTTTAAGCAAGGCGGAAGAGTGTTTACAGCTGGCGCCGGCACAAGCGGCAGAATCGCAGTCCTTGATGCCACAGAACTCTCGCCGACATTCTCTATTGACGAAAGCCGTTGGACCGGCCTGATCGCAGGCGGATATGACGCGATGTGGACGCCTCTTGAAGAAAATGAAGATGACCATGAAAAAATCGTCGCCGAACTGAAAGCGCAATCATTCTCGGAAGATGACGTCTTAATCGGCGTCACAGCTAGCGGCTCGACACCTTATGTCCTTGGCGCATTATCCTATGCCAAACAGCTCGGAGCCGCGTCTGTTTCGATTAGCTGCAACGCGGATACAGAAGCGGGCAAATTAAGCGATATCGCAATTGAGGTGCAAACAGGACCGGAAATTATCCGCGGTTCAACGCGGCTGAAAGCAGGAACCGCTCAGAAAATGATCTTGAACATGCTGTCAACAGCTGCAATGGCGAGGCTTGGCCGCGTCTACCAAAACGAGATGGTGAATATGAGACTGCTCAATCAAAAATTGGCCGGGCGAGCTGTCACCATTCTGATGAATACCACCGGATTATCACAGAATGAGGCCCAGCAAGCTTTAAAAGAAAGCGGCAATGACATCAAGGCAGCGATCTTTATGGTGTTGACAAACGGAACACTTGAAGATGCCCGCCGCTGTTTATCCCATGAAAATGGACATTTGAAAAAAGCGATTCAATATTACCGAAAGGGGTTTTAACTATGTTGGGATTTCTTCAAAATATCGGCCGCGCGCTCATGCTGCCGATTGCCGTTCTTCCTGCTGCAGGCCTCCTGCTCGCCTTGGGAAGAGAAGACCTGTTAAACATTCCGTTTATCGCCGCTTCAGGACAATCGATTCTTGACCAACTGCCGATCATCTTTGCGATAGGCGTTGCAATCGGTTTGTCAAAGGATGGCCACGGGGCCGCCGCACTATCCGGAGCCATCGGTTATTTTGTCCTGACAGGCGGCTTAGCAGCCATCAATGAGAACCTGAACATGGGCGTTCTCGGCGGAATTATTTCAGGTGTAGTCGCCGCCGTCATGTATAACCGCTTTAAAGATGCAAAACTGCCTGACTGGCTCGGGTTTTTCGGCGGAAAACGAAGCGTTCCGATTATGACAGCCTTCTGTTCCATTATTCTTGCAGGGATTTTCGGCTTCGTCTGGATTTACGCACAGCAGGCCATTGACGCCATTGGCGGCTGGATTATCCATGCTGGGGCATTGGGAGTCGGCATATTCGGTCTTTTAAACAGACTGCTCCTGCCGCTCGGCCTTCATCACATTTTAAACAATATGGTTTGGATGGTCTTTGGAGAATTTGCAGGCAAAACGGGTGACATGAACCGGTTCTTTGCCGGAGATCCAAGCGCCGGCGCATTTATGACAGGGTTCTTCCCGATCATGATGTTCGGTCTTCCTGCGGCATGTCTGGCAATGATCGCGGCAGCGAAAAAGCATCGCCGCAAAGCAACGGCCGGATTGCTGATCGGATTGGCGTTCACATCATTTTTAACAGGTATCACGGAGCCGATTGAGTTCACATTCATGTTTTTATCGCCGCTTCTCTTCGGTATTCACGCCTTGTTAACCGCAAGCGCCATGACCGTGACCAATATGCTCGGTATCCACCACGGCTTTACCTTTTCAGCCGGGACGATCGACTACCTTTTAAACTTTGGAATCGCCACAAAGCCGCTGCTTTTGCTGCCGCTCGGTCTTGTATACGGCATTATTTATTTCATCATCTTTTATTTCCTGATTACGAAGCTCAATTTGAAAACGCCTGGACGAGAGGAGGACGATGACCAGGAAAACACACCTGTCAGCCCTGACACAGGATCGTCCAAATACGATACCCTTGCGGACAAATACATCGAAGCGCTTGGCGGAAAAGAAAACATCGAGACGCTGAACAATTGTGTAACCCGCCTCCGTCTCAAGGTCCGCGATGCTTCCAAACTGGATGAAAGCACGATGAAAGCCATGGGAGCAAAAGGATTCGTGAAGCTTAATCAGCACGATGTACAGGTGATCATCGGTACAGACGTTGAATTCTTGGCCAATGAAATGAGAAAACGCACTGAATAAAAGATAAGCCCCTTCTGCACTTTGCATGAAGGGGCTTTGTTATTTTATGATTGCTCTTTCACGTGAACTTTCAGTGTTGCTTGTACTTCTGGATGGAGTTTCACGGGAACATTTGTATATCCCAATGAGCGAATCGCATCGTTTAATTCGATTTTACGTTTGTCGATTTTTAACTGGTGGCTTTTTTGCAGCGCGTCCGCGATTTGTTTGCTTGTCACGGAGCCGAATAGACGGCCGCCTTCTCCGGACTTGGCTGAAAGTTCCACCGTGATGTCCTCAAGTTGTTTTTTCAGCTCTTTCGCATGTTTCAGTTCTTCAGCCGCTTCTTTCTTCTCTTTTTTCTTCTGGCCTTCAAGCGCGCTGATATTGGATGATGTCGCTTCAACAGCCAGCCCTTTTTTGATCAAAAAGTTGTGCGCGTATCCATCCGCTACATTTTTCACTTCGCCTTTTTTCCCTTTGCCTTTAACATCCTGTAAGAAAATTACCTTCATTTCTGAATGCCTCCTTCGAAATACTCGTCAATCGCTTCTTTCAGTCGGCGGAGCGTTTCTGCAACCGTGATATCGGTCAGCTGTGTCGCGGCATTGGTTAAATGACCGCCGCCCTCGAGCGCTTCCATGATGATTTGAACATTCACTTCGCCGAGCGACCTCGCACTGATGCATACCGTATTCTCGTCTCTTCTCGCCACAGCAAATGACGCTTCGACATCGCTCATGGACAGAAGAGAATCCGCGGCTTGGGCAATGATAACCTGGTCAAAATATTCGTCCGCCTCATCGTCCGGCAGCGATGCGATGGCGATGCCGTTTTGATAGAAAACGGTATGTTGAATGAGCTTCGCCCTTTTAATATAATGATCGGCGGTTTCTTTTAAAAACTTTTGCACCAATACGGTGTCAGCGCCTTTTGCCCGCAAATATGACGCCGCATCGAACGTACGGGAGCCGGTGCGCAGCGAGAAGCTCTTCGTATCGACAATAATCCCGGCCAAAAGGGCTGTTGCTTCGATCATGTTAATTTTTAAACGCTTCGGCTGGTATTCGAGCAGCTCTGTCACAAGCTCCGCTGTAGATGAAGCGTACGGCTCCATATAGACGAGCAGCGGGTCTTTAATAAACTCTTCCCCTCTTCTATGATGATCGATAACGACGATATTTTCAATTTTATTGACCAGCCTTTCTTCAATGACAAAGGAAGGCTTATGTGTATCAACGATCACGAGCAGCGTGTCGTCTTTCGCAATCTCAAGCGCCTCTTCCGGCGTAATAAACCTGGACCACAGTTCTTCGTATTTTTTAATTTCCCCGATCAATCTTTGAACGCTTGAACCGATCTGATTGGAGTCGATCACGACAAAACCGTCTTTGCCGTTTGCTTGAGCGACCTTCAAAATCCCGATGGCTGATCCGATCGAATCCATATCGGGAAACTTATGACCCATGATAATCACATTGCTGCTTTCAGAGACAATCTCCTTGAGGGCGTGTGAAATGACCCTGGCTCTGACGCGCGTCCGTTTTTCCATCGGATTCGTCTTACCGCCGTAAAACTTCACTTTCCCGTTCGGCTGCTTGATTGCCACCTGATCTCCTCCGCGTCCCAGAGCCAAGTCAAGGCTGGATTGCGCCAAGTCGCCGAGCTCTTTCAATGATGCAACAGATGCACCGATTCCGATGCTTAACGTCAAGGAGATCGTATGAACGGATGTCTTCTCCCGAACTTCATCAAGGATCGAAAACTTTGATGCTTCAAGCTCGCTTAAAATATGTTCGTTTAATACTCCGATAAACCGCTCAGAGGAAACCCGTTTTAAGAAAATGCCGTACTCTTGGGCCCACTGGTTCAAAAGCGATGTCACTTCACTGTTTATCGAGCTTCTTGTCTGGTCATCAAGCCCTTGTGTCACATCATCGTAATTATCGAGAAAGATGTAGGCAAGGACCGTTCTTTCATTTTCGTATTGTCTCTCAATCTGCGTCTGCTCTGTGACATCGAAGAAATAAAGCAGCTTTTCTTCCCGTTTGATAACCACATTAAATTTCCGCTCATTCAGCGTAATCGTTTCTGTGTCCACTTCCTGCTTAATCAAAGGGACGACAGATTCACAAGTATCATAAAGCGACCGGCCGACGAGCGTATTTTCATTAAAGCATGACGCCATAAAAGGATTGGCCCACTCGATATAGTACTGATCGTTAAACAGCATGATCCCGATCGGCATTTCGAGCAGCGCCTCTTCCCCGACTTTTTTCAGACGGTAAGACAGCGTCGATATATAATCGTCCAGCTCTTTTCTGATTTGGGAGTCCGCCCGCTTCAAAAAGTACAAGATGACACCCAGAATCAGAACGCCGGCCGCCCCTGCCACCCAATTAAAATAAATGTTGATGAGGACAGAAATGATTGTGACGACGATTAAAGAATATATGGGGTATCGAAATAACGGTTTTTCATAAAAACTTGGCACTCAAATCAACTCCTCACCATTGGAGAACATCGTGGCTACGATTTTTTTACTCTTTCTCTCAAGTTAAAGCCTATGTCAATTATACCTAAGATGCGAACAAGGTACATCAGGGGCGAAAACAACCCGATAATTAAAAAAAGAACCGGCAGGACAGTTGGCAGTTTCTTGGCATGGCAAAAGTAAAACACAAATGAAAACCCTTGAATGATCAAGACAAAGCCCATGATGAGACTCGCATTTAGCAGAATGGAGTAATATATGCTGCCCTCTTCAACGGGAGCCAGCGACAGAAGAATCGTCAATAAATAGATCCAAATCATGCTTTGCGGAAGCCTCATATCCCTGAACGGTTTCAAAGACGGTATTTGGATGATGCGCCGAAGCACCGGCTTGGCGAGCAGGTGATTCAAAAACGCGGTGATTCCGGAAAATATCACAATGGCTGTCGGATATAAATATTGCGCCTGTTTGAATTGTTCATTCAGCAATTCGATCTGTTTAGCCGCTTCTTTATCATTTCCAAACTGTTTGATACTTGATTCAAAGGTTTTGATTGTTTCATTATATGCTTGATTGGCCGTCTCTATTAAGTTTAACCCGAGAAACTGAATGCTGATGAAAAGCAGCAGCACGATCGAAATCATGTATGTAACAGCTGATGCAGCAATCGCTTGGGCTGGCTCTTTTCTTCTGTAGAAAAAGCCCATGATCACACCCGCAGCACTTACTGGAATAGCAAACATCAGCCCGCCTAAGGAACCGGCAATCAACGAAACGGGTAAACTGACCAACCCTACCGAAATCCCGGGCTTTGGACCGTGCCTGATTGTTTGAACCATGGCAGGCAGCGGCAGCGTCAATAAAAGAATGGTTCCGATAAAAGGCATATAGAGGCTGATCATCAGCAAAACGGCAAAAATACTGACCATGATAGCGCCTTCTACTAAAGCTCTTGTTTGTTTCACTTGTTCACCTCGTATGTTTAAATGTCATGAATCAAAAAGAGCAGCATAGACGACTGCTCTTTTCTAACGCCGAAAATTTCATTTTCAAATAAAGACGATGAGATGAGCAGGTCTCGGCCTTCTCTCATTGTTTCTTTATTCTAACATAAGGTCAAATCGCAAGTAAAACGATCATAAGGCTTGAGAAAACGAGTAAATGTTCCATGTGAAACACTGTCAGTCGAGAAACCCCGACTTCTCTTTATTTTTCTTTCTCGCTTTTCTGATCAACAACAATATAATCAAAATTGCGATCAGAAGCGTCACGCGAAGCCCGCCGCTCAAGAATAGAAAAAAGTCCTTCAACACATCCAACACATTGATCACCTCTCATTGTTGTCACTTAGATGCAAAAATCCCGTATTATTTGATTTCCCCTTTCCAAAACGGTCTAAAACGTCCCTCCGATTCTTCTATTAACCTTTTGACGGCAATGGGCATATGCTGACTAAGAAAAAGCAATAAAGGAGAATCTGCATGACAACAAAAACATTGGCTTGGCATGAAACGATGGAGTTGCATGAACTGATCGCGGCCCAGTCTGTCGGATTGGTCAAGATCAAAAAAAGCATGAAAAAAATCAGCGATCCTCAGTTAAGACAACTTTACAGTGTTTCAGCGAAGGCATTGGAGCAAAATTTAAGGGAGCTTCTTCCCTTTTTGCCAAAAACCCCGGCATTTCATCGGGAGGAAGAACGGGCCGACCTGTATTTTGATGCGGGTGATCTGTTGGTATTGGCGAAAACGACCGTTCGAAACTATGCGATTGCGATCACGGAAACGGCGACGCCTGAACTCAGGAGAGTGTTTGTTAAACAAATCAATGCGGCTATTAAATTGCATGAGCAAATTTTTTATTTTATGTACCAAAAAGGCTTATATCCCGCCTATAATCTCGTTGACCTGCTAAAAGGCGACGCCATGCACGCGCAAAAAGCGATATCGATGAGATAAAAAAGCCAGCAAGGATAGGATCCTTACTGGCTCTGTTTTAGGCTATTTTACAATTAAAACCGGACACTTCACTCTTTTCGCCACTTTATGGCTGACACTTCCCAGCACCATTTCCTGCAAAGTGTTCAGCCCCCTGCTTCCGATAATCACGATATCAACATCATGATGGTTGGCGTACGATACTATCGTCGGGCCCGGCTCCCCGTGCTGCATCGTCATTTGATAGGGAACGGCCGATTGTTTTAATTTATTTTCTATCGACAGCAGCCTGCTGCGCCGTTCACGTTCGAGTTCTGCACGGTTTTCGCTATGCAGAACTTCATGTTTTGCTTTCGCATAATCCAATACATAAATAACGTCAACGACCGCCTGCTTTGACATGGAAGCCAAATGAATCGCATGATCGGCCGCTCTTTCAGAATGCTTTGAGCCGTCAGCAGCCAGCAATATATTTCTATACACCCTTCATCACCCGTTTCTTAGTGATTTGACACTGAACGATGAGGCTGATCATAAGTTGCCAGTTTTTCGACCAGCTTCCAGCTGGACTCATTTAAACCAATTAAGTCAACGTCTATTCCCTGATCTTTCATTTTCAAAACGACTTTATCGATAGCCGCCACAGCGGAATCATCCCATATATGGGCCTCTGAAAAATCAAGAATGACCTTTTTCGTTTGCTCATCCGTTTTAAAAGACTTTACGAAATCTTGAACAGATGCAAAGAAAACTTGTCCTTTGATGATGTACTTGATCGCATGTTCTTCTGACGTTTCTTCAATCTTCAATTTAGAAATTTTCGCCACGAAGAAGATCGCGCTCAAAATAACGCCGGCGAAAACCCCTTTTGATAAATCGTGGGTCGCCACAACGGTAATAACGGTCACAAGCATGACAATGGAATCCGTTAGCGGCACCTTTCTTAACATGCTGAACGAAGACCAGTCAAACGTACCGATCGATACCATAATCATCACACCGGCTAAGGCCGCCATCGGAATCTGTACGACCCAGTCGCCCAGCACCATGATCAAAAACATTAAGAAAACGCCGGCAACCAAAGTGGACAAGCGGCCTCTTCCTCCTGATTTCACATTGATCACAGACTGGCCGATCATCGCGCATCCCGCCATGCCTCCGAAAAACCCGGCGACAATGTTGGCGATGCCCTGTCCGCGGCTTTCCTTGTTTTTATCGCTTTCCGTATCCGTCATATCATCAACAATAGAAGAGGTTAATAATGACTCAAGCAAGCCGACGATGGAAAGCGCAAATGCTGTTGGAAAAATAATGGCCAACGTCTCAAAATTGAAAGGAATATTGGGGATCATAAAAGCAGGCAATGATTGCTTTATTTCTCCCAAATCACCGACAGTGCGCAAATCAAAATGGCCAAAAATAGCAAATGCAGTCATCGCAATAATGGCAACAAGTGCAGATGGAACAGCTTTTGTAAAGCGGGGAAGAACATAGATAATCAACAACGTAATCCCGACCACAACATACGTCATATTCGAAACTCCAACAAAATGAGGAACCTGCGCCATAAAGATTAAAATGGCGAGCGCATTTACGAAACCTACCATAACCGACCGCGGAATAAATTTCATAAAGCGCGCAATCTTCAGCACCCCAAATATCAATTGGATGATTCCCGTTAAAATCGTAGCAGCAAATAAATAATCAAGCCCGTGATCCCTGACCAAAGATCCCATCAAAAGAGCCATCGCCCCGGTCGCGGCTGATATCATCGCCGGACGGCCGCCCGTAAAGGAAATGACAACAGCAATACAAAAAGATGCGTACAAACCGACCATCGGGTCTACACCCGCAATGATGGAAAACGCTATGGCTTCAGGAATGAGAGCAAGCGCTACGACGATACCCGAAAGGATATCCCCCCGTACATTAGAAAACCATTCGCTATTTAATTGTTTAACATTCAAAGATTCAACACCTCGTTCGTAATCATTTGCTTCTAACTCTCATAGAAGCCATCTGTTTTTAACATGTTTCACTTTAGCAGACCTGTATCAAAATGTCTATATGGTTTTTTTCCGCGGCCGTTTACTCCCCGCAATCCCGTGGAAATGAACACGAAGAAATTAAGAATGTAATTTTGAAAAGAGTCCAATCTAATCATTAGAGGAGGTTTCAATATGGCGCAAGAGCTGGAAAAACGACCGGGGCATACAAGATGGTATATTTCTTCTTTATTAAGCAGCATGATCATTTTAAATTACTTTGACCGTGTTGCTATTTCAGTCGCGGCTCCTGCGATACAGGATTCCTTTCAATTGACGGCAACCCAATTAGGCATTGTCTTTTCTATCTATACCTATTCATACACGCTGATGCAGATTCCGGTCGGGAGTCTCTTGGACAAGTACGGCGTTGCCTGGGTAACAAGGGTCGGAATGACCGTATGGAGTTTTCTAACCATTATATTGGCTTTTTTACAGGGGAAATTGCTTCTTTATATTGTCAGATTTTTAATCGGGCTGACGAGTGCTTCAGCATTTCCTGCCGCTTCCAAAGCCACGGCCTTATGGTTTCCGCAAAATGAGCGCGGTCTTGCCAATTCCCTGTTCGACTCAGCGGCCAAGTTCGCAAATGTCATCGGTGCGCCTCTCGTTGCCTTTTTAGTCACGACATTTGACTGGCGAGCCGCTTTTTTAACGATTGGAATCATCAATGTACTATTTACCGTATTTTTCTGGATGTACTATGAACAACCCGATCGGCACAAACGAATCTCAAAAGAGGAGCTCCATTACATTCAAAAGCATAATGCCGTATCAGAGGAAGACATCTCGGAACGGACGCTCATTGCTTTAAAAGCAATGCTTGCAAACCGCAAAGCATGGGGGCTGATGATCGGATTCACGGGTTATGGCTATACATTCAACCTGCTCTTAACCTGGCTCCCGACTTTCTTTAAAGAAACATACGGAATGGATATTATGTCATCGGGGCTGTTTACTGCGGTTCCCTGGCTGATATCGACGATTTCCGGAATCGTTGTGGGCGGATGGCTCGTCGATTTTTTAATTCAAAAGGGGCATTCGAATACAAAAGTATACCAGACCATTATCGCAATCGGCATGAGCCTTGGATTTGCCTTTTTGGGAGCTGTCTTCACGCACAACATCACGATCGCGATCATCTGCATTTCCGTCGGCTTAGCCGGAATATCTGCGACTGCGCCCGTTGGCTGGTCGATATCAGCTGATATTGCACCGGCTGGTTCCATCTCTCTGCTTAGCTCAATGGTCAATTTGGCAAATAACTTATTCGGAGGGATTATCGCGGTTTCTTTAACGGGTTATCTGGTCGATGTGACCGGTTCATTTACGCTCAGCTTTCTAGTAGCCGGGTTTGTTTTACTGCTTGGACTCGTGTTCTACCTTGCAGTCCTCGGCGACATCAAACGGATACAGATTGACAAGCAGGAAACCTGAATGCTGCAGGAAACGACCCGGTTTTTGATGAATAAAAAAAGAACAAGACCGTATTGGGTCTTGTTCCTTTTATCGGCTTACTCGCCTGCTACGTATGGAAGTAAAGCCATTTGACGAGCGCGTTTGATTGCAACAGTCAATTTACGTTGGTATTTCGCGCTTGTTCCTGTTACACGGCGTGGTAAGATTTTACCGCGCTCAGAGATAAATTTTCTAAGAAGATCTACATCTTTGTAGTCGATGTGCGTAATGCCGTTAGAAGTGAAATAACACACTTTACGGCGTTTCGCACGACCGCCTCTGCGTCCTCCTGCCATCGTTATTTCCCTCCTTTCTATTCTGGTTTTGTTTTATTCGTCCGTCATCCATTAAAATGGCAAGTCGTCATCAGAGATGTCAATCGGCTTTCCATCGTTTGCGAATGGATCGTCATTGAAGCTGTTGCCTTGATTGCGATTCTGATTGTTTTGACTGCCGCCGAATGGAGCCGGTTCATTCTGTCCGCCGCCAAAGTGTTGGCCTCCCTGGCCTCCGCTGTAACCGCCTGAACCAGAACCGCCGCCTTTAGGCTCCAGAAATTGAACACTTTCAGCTTGAACTTCCGTAACGTATACACGCTGTCCTTGCTGATTTTCATAGCTGCGCGTTTGCAAACGTCCATCTACACCCGCAAGACTTCCCTTTTTAAGGAAATTCGCAACGTTTTCGGCTTGTCTTCTCCAGACAACACAGTTGATGAAATCAGCTTCACGTTCACCCTGCTGATTCGTAAACGTACGATTGACAGCAAGCGTAAAGGTGGCAACAGCTGCACCGCTTGGAGTATAACGAAGCTCTGGGTCCTTTGTCAGTCTGCCGACTAAAACAACTCGGTTAAGCATATTGAGAGACCATCCTTTTGCTTTAGAGTATATAATTCAATTCTGTTTATTCTTCTTCTTTAACCACGATGTGGCGAATGATGTCATCACTGATTTTAGCTAAACGGTCAAATTCTTGAACTGCTTCAGCTCCAGCTTGAACGTTTAAGATTTGGTAGAATCCGTCGCGGAAATCGTTGATTTCGTACGCAAGACGGCGTTTTCCCCAATCTTTTGTTTCAGTGACCTCCGCACCGTTAGTTGTTAAAATGTTGTTAAAACGCTCGACAACAGCCTTTTTAGACTCTTCATCAACGTCTGGGCGGATGATGTACATGATTTCGTACTTTCTCATTTGTATTTGCACCTCCTTTTGGACTAAGCGGCCCATTATATTGGGCAAGGAGCAATAATCCTATTACTCACAATTTTATATTATATCAAAGCTCTTGTCCTATTTCAACCGCGTTATACATTAAAACGGAAATGAATGACATCGCCGTCTTTCACAATGTATTCTTTCCCTTCAAGGCGGACTTTTCCGGCCTCTTTTGCTGAGGCCATGCTTCCCGCCTCCAGCAGATCGTCGTAAGCGACCGTTTCCGCACGGATAAATCCGCGTTCAAAGTCTGTATGGATGATGCCCGCACATTCAGGGGCTTTCATTCCTTTTTTAAATGTCCAGGCTCTGACTTCCTGTTCTCCCGCTGTAAAATAAGTGGCTAGTCCAAGGAGGGAGTAAGACGCTTTAATCAGCTGATCCAGACCGGATTCTTCGATGCCGAGTTCTTCAAGGAACATCGCCTTCTCTTCGCCTTCAAGCTCTGCGATTTCGGACTCAATTTTGGCGCAGACGACGATGACTTCCGCGTTTTCAGCAGCAGCAAATTCCCGGACCTTCTGGACGTACTCGTTTCCTGAAGGATCAGCCACTTCATCCTCGCTGACATTCGCTACATATAAGACAGGTTTTGTCGTCAGCAGATGAAGCTGCTTCAACACCTTTTGCTGCTCTTCCGAGAACTCGACAGAACGGGCCGGCTTTTCCTCTTCAAATGCCTCTTTTAACTTTGTCAAAATCTCAAATTCAAACACGGCTTCTTTGTCTTTTTGCTTGGCCATCTTTCCGACCCGGCCGATCCGCTTCTCAACGGTTTCAAGGTCAGCCAGTATCAGCTCAAGGTTGATCGTCTCGATATCCGAAATCGGGTCTACTTTCCCGGACACGTGCGTGATATTGTCGTCGGCAAAACAGCGGACAACATGGCAGATTGCGTCCACTTGGCGGATGTGGGACAGGAACTTGTTTCCGAGCCCTTCTCCTTTTGATGCTCCTTTTACAATGCCGGCGATATCGGTGAATTCAAATGCGGTAGGGACCGTCTTCTTCGGATTGACGAGTTCTGTCAGCTTTTGCAGACGCTCATCAGGAACCTCTACGATTCCGACGTTTGGATCAATCGTACAAAACGGGTAGTTGGCCGATTCTGCCCCGGCCTGAGTAATTGCATTAAATAAGGTTGATTTCCCAACGTTAGGCAAACCAACAATCCCAGCTGTTAAAGCCATTGTTTCATCTCCTCTATAATGAACATCCATGTGTAGTCGTAAATGTTAAACCTGCAACAATTATAAGGATGATTACAGTAAAAGACAAGCTGACAAAACTTGCTTTTCAATCATACAAACTAGGTGAAAATTCATTTTTCGTTGTAATCGAAAAAAAAGCATGAGGGAGTCCGCAAAGATTAAGATTCGGACTCCTCATGCTTAACTAATATCTTTTTCAGCTTTCTTTGAAACTCTTTACGCGGGATCATGACACTGTGTGAACAGCCTTCGCACTTAATCCGGATATCCATTCCCATCCGAATGATCTTCCAGCGGTTCGTCCCGCAAGGATGCGGCTTTTTCATTTCGACCACGTCATTCAGGCCAAATTCTTTATCGGCCAACATCTTTCACCTCTTTGCTTCCTTGTTGTGATCTTATTGTACAAAAAACCACAGCGAAAGAGCAATTCTTCATAACCATAAATATATTTATTTCCATTTACTTAAAATTGGATAAAGTAAAATATTTACCAATAAATACAAATTTAATAACCCGTAAATTGGATATAAAAAAGCGATTAAATTTGAAAAGCCGATTGATGTAAAAGGCACCATGATCGACAGGAGCAGGAGGACGATTACCCATCTCGGCCAGTTCACAAGTGACAGAAAGCGGCTGGACAGCCCGAGAATGCTTGAGATCGTCGTTGTGTAGATCGCGACGCAAAGAACAGCCGTCATAAAAATAAAAATCGGAAAAGGCGCGCCCTCCAAAACCGCGAATAAAGGAATTTCATAATGGGCCAGTTCACCGGCAAGCTCTACAAGGGTCTCATTGTACATGTATGAAATAGCGCCAAACACCAGGCCGCTTAATATGCTGGCAATCTTCGCTTCTCCGACTCCCTTCATCTCTTTGCCGACCGCAGACAATACAGCGACAACAGATAATATGTTCAGCGAAGTGAATGCGATCCCGGCAGGCCAGTTGTATTGATGAGTCAAATTGAGCAGCCACGGCTGATGATGAGCGGTTTGAAAAGAAATCAGCGCATACAACAGCCCAGCCACCAAAATCGGGATTAAGTAGCTGTTAACGGACAATATGCCATTAAGCCCCCAGAAAAACAACAACCCTGTGCATAAACAAAATAAGATGACGCCCGTCCAAAACGGGATATGGAAGATTTGCAGCGTTACCCCGCCTCCTGCAATCATCACAATCGTCGTCGTAAACAAATACAGGATAATCAACACATCGTATACTTTAGCCAGCAGCGGACCGATTAATGTTTCGAGCACAGGCAGAAAATGCTCTGATTTTTGTTCGTAGCTGATCTTCATCACAATATAGGTTGACAGGCTGAACATGATCGTAAACAACAGGATAGCCAGTCCGCTTTCATCACCAAAAAACTGCCATATTTCCTGGCCGGACGCATATCCCGCACCTATTAAGCTTCCTAAAATAAGAAGCATCCACTTCATCCCGGCTCTCCACACGATTTGCTCACCCCAGCAATATAGTTTTTAAGCTTGTTTCTCCGCTCATGACACTATATTGCCGGTCCTCTATAAAAATTCATGAAACTCCTTTCGACTTTTCTCATTCAAATGAATAAATTATATCAATATAATAAAGTAAATTATCATATCTTCTTTTAGTAAAGTATTTTTTTCGGCTGACCAAATCGTTTCATCCAAAGCATAAAAAAAGAGACAGCTGGATATACTGTAAACAACCATTCATACTCGAAAAATACACCAAGGCACTGCTGTTACCATGATGACAAGGATGTGAAGCCTATGAATCGAAAAGGCGGAATTTTTTCTCAAGAACCAATAAATGAATATATTTCTCATTCGGATCCGCTAGCTGTGAAACAAATAGAGAAAGTTCTTTCCGTCTATTTAAAGGAAGCCGAAGACCGGCCCATCGTGATCGTTTGCATCGGTACAGACCGCTCCACCGGAGATTCGCTCGGTCCCCTCGTAGGAATGAAACTCTCTGCAAAACAGCTGACACGTTTTCATGTCTATGGAACGCTTGCCGACCCGGTTCACGCCGTAAACTTAAATGAAAAGATTGATCATATTCATCAGCAGCATCAAAATCCATTTATAATCGCGATCGATGCCTGTCTTGGACGAACCAAAAGCGTGGGATCTTTTCAAATTGGCAAAGGACCTTTGAAGCCGGGAGCAGGCGTTCAGAAAAGCTTGCCTGAAGTCGGCCACGTGCATATTAACGGAATTGTCAATGTCAGCGGCTTTATGGAGTATTTTGTCCTGCAAAATACAAGGCTCAACCTTGTCATGAGCATGGCAAATGTGCTTGCTGACGGGTTGTCGCATCTGGAGAAAGCCGGGTGGCAGCGACGCCATGTGTCACCAATTCAAAAAATGACCGGAAGGATGTCATAAAAAAACCATCTGTACATGATCAGATGGTTTTTAAGCTTATGCGTCTTCTTGGGCCAGCAATTCGAGAATACGCTCCAAGTCTTCATTTGAGTAAAATTCGATTTCGATTCTGCCTTTTTTCTTTTGCTTTTTAATGGTCACCGGTGTTCCAAAATAGTTTCGCAAGTACGACTCTCGTTCTTTGATTACTGCATCTTTTACTTGTTTCGGCTTCTTTGTTTCACGTGGAACATCAGCATTCAACTGTTGAATTAACTTTTCAAGCTGGCGAACGTTCAGCTGTTCGGACACGACCTTTTGAACAAGCGGCTCAAGCTTTTTCTTGTTTTTCAATCCAAGCAATGTTCGGCCATGGCCCATCGATAACGTGCCGTTGTCGATTAACTTTTGAACGTCTTCAGGTAGTGTCAGCAGCCGTAAGTGGTTGGCGATGTGAGGCCTGCTTTTTCCAAGCCTTTTTGCCAGCTGTTCCTGGGTCATATCGAGATGTTTGAGCAAAGATTCATAGGCTTTTGCTTCTTCAAGCGGAGACAGGTCTTCTCGTTGAAGATTTTCCAATAGGGCAATCTCCATCATCAGGGATTCCGACAGCTCGCGCACAATCGCAGGAATGGTTTCCAATCCGGCTTTTTCAGCAGCCCGGTAGCGGCGTTCTCCGGCTACAATGTCATAGCCTTTAATTGACTTTCTGACGATGATGGGCTGTAAAACACCGTGTTGCAAAATGGACTCCTTCAAATCTTTTAACGATTGGTCATCAAACGTTTTTCTTGGCTGATAAGGGTTGGGCCGCAAGTCTTGCAGCTTAATTTCCTCAACCGTTTCTTCGGATAAATCAACATTTGAAAACAATGCATTAATCCCTTTTCCGAGACCTTTAGGCATTCGCAGCCACTTCCTTTGCTAATTCTAAATAGACTTCCGCTCCTCTGGAACGCGGATCATATAAAATGATCGGCTTTCCATGGCTCGGCGCTTCACTGAGCCGGACATTCCGTGGGATAACGGTTTGGTATACTTTATCGCGGAAGTACTTTTTCACTTCTTCGATGACCTGTATGCCTAAATTCGTTCTTGCATCAAGCATTGTCAGCAATACACCGTCTATCATCAGATCCGTATTTAAATGTTTTTGTACGAGCCGGACAGAGTTGAGCAGCTGGCTCAGCCCTTCCAGCGCATAATATTCGCACTGAACCGGAATCACGACGGAATCGGACGCCGTAAGCGCATTGATTGTAAGCAGCCCTAATGACGGCGGACAGTCAATAATCATGAAATCATAGTTTTGTTTAACAGATTCCAAAGCCCTTTTCAGCCGGACTTCACGGGAAATGGTCGGAACGAGTTCAATTTCCGCCCCCGCAAGCTGAATCGTTGCAGGAATGACATCCAAGTTTTCTACGGATGTTGTTTTGATGACATCTTTTACATCTGCATCATCTACTAATATATCGTACACACATTGATCAACATCAGCCTTTTCAACGCCGATACCGCTTGTTGCGTTTCCTTGCGGGTCTATGTCGACTAACAAAACCCTTTTCCCGATGTAAGCTAAACAAGCTCCCAGGTTAACAGAGGTTGTCGTTTTACCAACGCCACCTTTTTGGTTTGTGATCGCAATAATTTTCCCCACAATGTCACCTACTTTCACATTGAACAAGTTTCTCTCATTTCTCTATTTTAACAAAAAAAGAATCGGCCGTTTGCTTTTTTTGAATTTTTGTTTTTTCAAAGAGATCCGTTTTTTCTATTTTTCGACATAAAGAAACCATTTTTTTATCTCAGAAAAAAGAGAAGAGATATTCAAGTGAAATGAAAGATAGTTTTATTATTATATTAATATAAAAAAATCCCCCTGTCTTAGGGGGATTTCAATCAATCTGCTGCGGGCATTTTCCGGGTAGCGATGGCAATTCTGTTCCAGGCATTTATTGTGATGGCTGCCATGATCAGTTCGGCTGTTTCAGCTTCTGTAAAATGGGTCCTGACTTCGTTGTATACTTCATCCGGCAGCCCGTGCTCGCCGATTCGCGTAACGGCTTCAGTCAGCGCCAATACCGCCCGCTCTTTTTCCGTGAAAAAAGGCGCTTCCCGCCATGCATTGAGCGCATATATCCGCTGTTCCGTCTCACCGTTCTGCCTTGCATCTTTCGTATGCATATTTAAGCAGAAAGCACATCCGTTCAGCTGTGAAGCCCGGATTTTGATCAGTTCCTTTAAAATGGGATCAATGTTTGAGGAAGCCTGCGCTTTTTCAAGCTCCAGCATTCCTCTGTAGCCCTTAGGGTTTACTTTTTCCATTAGAAATCTCGTTTCCATGTCTATTCCTCCTTTAAGTGTTTCACTTATATAACAAGTGAGGAACGACGTTTGTGACAGAAAACGTTATATTTTAATGTTCTTCAGTTTATCGGGGTTTGACACGATAAACACATTTTTGACGGAATCGCCTTCCGGGTTCCAAGCAAAGCAAACAGCGTAAGCCGGGCGGTTGTTTTTCATGATCAAAACGCCCTTTTGGCCATTGATATCGACAGGCATAAAGCGACCGGAAAAGCTTCCCTTTGAAACAACTCCCGTAAAAAAAGCATAAATGCGGCTCTTTCCATAGATCGGTCTCAACGCGCTGCGTACTTTTCCGCCGCCATCTGTATACAATACGGCATCTTCAATCAATGTTTTGGAAAACTCCTCAAAGTCACCGGTTTTCGCTGATTCGATAAAAAGCCGGGCCAGTTGCTGTTCTTCGACCGGCTGTGATAATACCGAAATATCCCCATTTAGCTTCTGTTTCAGCCGGCTGTGGATTTTACGGCAGTTCGCTTCAGACTTCCCGATTATGGACGATATTTCCTTATAGTGATATCCAAATACTTCTCTAAACAACAAAACGGCTCTTTCCACAGGATTTAATCGGCTCATAACTACCAGAAAAGCGTAGGAAACCTTTTCTTTTTCTTCAACGTATTCCGCCGGACTTTGAGCTGAAAGTGCCACCTGCGGTTCCGGAAGCCATTCCCCGATATATACCTCTCG
>Ga0180433_10002904_pt1 | contig 25822 bp, 26 predicted proteins | sample SS_ome_8_FD_132980 | JGI IMG/M metagenome (GOLD analysis project Ga0180433, IMG submission 132980) | Hypersaline lake sediment archaeal communities from the Salton Sea, California, USA - SS_1_D_1 metaG | ecosystem: Environmental > Aquatic > Non-marine Saline and Alkaline > Hypersaline >... | reverse complement strand
TAGGTATGATTCTGGCTGGTAATAATCGTAATAACTGACAAAATAACAGACTTTATTCTCAGGAAAAAATAAGCTAAATTCTTCATACAATTGTGCTGCGAGTGTTTTGTTTGGTGAAAGGACAAGTACCGGCTTGTTCTGTTTTGCTATCACATTGGCGATCGTGAATGTTTTACCAGAACCGGTTACCCCAATTAATGTAGATTTTCCAGGCATACCCTTAGCAAGTTTTTCTATTGCTTGCGGTTGGTCGCCTGTTGGTTTGAAAGGTAAGTGTAGTTTAAATATTTTTTTTCCCATAATGTTACTTTATCATATAGTTTGATTGACAAAAAGGCCCTGTTTTTAGCAGAGCCTTTTTTTGGTCAATATTTGTTCTTTGCAATTAGGCACATGGCTTAACATCATTACGAAGAGCTTCTTTATAGAGTTTTCGCTCTTCTTTTCTGCAGTGGGCATAGTATGCATCCGTAAAAGCTGGAAGTAAGCTTAAGGCAGCTTCGTGTTCTTCTGCAATTGCAGCTGTTCGTCTTACTCTCTGTGCTCTTGGTGCTCCTGGAATGCGTCTTTCTCGTCTTGTTGGGGGAGTAGTTGGTCTTGTATCCATGCAGATTGCATTGCCTGTTACTGTTGCTATTGCTGTCAAAATAACATATAAAAACGTATTAATTTGGTTTTTCATGAAAACCTCCTTTAGTTAAGTTAAATAAATTGAAAATAAAACCATCAACTTGCTGTGGATAACACAGCCATCTTATACTTTATATGATATACAATTTTTAACATTTGTCAAGAAAAAGGCTTTTTTTAGGCCTAAATTTGGGTTTTTTGCTTATAAAACGAGATTAGTGCATTGGTTGTCGCTGTTGGGTGATACTGTTGTGCCTTTTGTAGAGCTTCTTTTTGCATGTTTTTTAGCAATTGACTATTTTCACTGATAAACTCTATTTTTTCGACCATTTCTTGCTCAGATTGGCATAAAAAGCCATTTTTACCGTTTTTGATGATATCTCTCTGGCCAGGACCATCTATGGCAACCACAGGGCATCCTCCTCCCATGGCTTCTGCCAAAACAAGTCCTTGGGTGTCGCTGGTGGATGAGAAGATAAAAAGGTCAGATTCGCTGTACAAATCAGAGATTTCCATTTTATTGGGCCTGTGTACAAATCGCACGTCTGTTTTTGGTAAATGCAATTTTTTATATGCGAGTCTTTGTAGGTTTTTATACTCTTGGCCGTATCCAACGAGGGTAAAGTTGAATGTCGTGTTTTTTACCGTTTTGCATAGCCGTGCAAAGACACGTAGCAAAAGGGGGATATTTTTTTCTTTGACAAAACGACTAACAGTTAAAAGTTTAAATACTTTATTGTTGCGATTCCAAAGTTGGTGTTTTATAAAAACAGGAAGTATGCCGCTTGGTATTTTTTTAATTTGTGTTTCTATGTTATTTTGCTCAAGGTATTGTTTGATATGATTGCTTGGTACAATGATTCCATCAACTTTTTTACAAAAAGAAAGTACCATTTTTTTTACAATTGGTCGTGTGAGAAATTGTGGCACGGGCAGGTAATGAAGATAGTGCTCGTATATAGTGTGGTAAGTGAACAAGATGGGGATGTGTAATTTTTTTGCAACTTTTAATGCAGCTTTTCCTATAAAAAATGGATGTTGCGTGTGAATGATGTCAGGATTCAGTAACGTTATGATTGATTTTAGTTTTTTAGTAATATGCCAAGGAACGGCTATATGGTTTTTTTTGTACATGAATCGATAGATGCTTGGTATACGAATGACATAATATGGGTCGTTGTGCTCTTTCCCTAAAAAATCTAATGTGATTATAAATGCTTTATGTCCTTGTTGGTGAAGCTCTTTTACAAAAGAGTCAATTGAGCTAACAACGCCACCAGAGTAGGGCGTGTAATTGTTTGTTACTATTGCGATTTTTAGCTTTTTTCTATTTTTTTTAATCATGTGATAAGTGTACCATTTTATGGTACAATTTAAAAAAATGATATGTAACTATTGGGGGAAACTATGGAACAAAAAGAATATGTTGTACTAGTTGACGAGCGCGATAGCCAAATTGGTTTAGAAGAAAAGTTAAAAGCGCATGAGTTGGGATTGCTCCATCGAGCGTTCTCTGTCTTTTTATTCAGAAAAAAAGACAACAAAATAGAACTGCTTTTACAGCAGCGAGCAAAACATAAATATCATTGTGGTGGTCTATGGGCAAATACTTGTTGTAGTCATCCAAGAGATGGTGAACCGGTTATCAAGGCGGGTAAAAGGCGATTGCAAGAAGAGATGGGCATCAAGGATGTGTCTCTTGAGCCGGTTGGTAAATTTGCCTACAAAGCGGTTTTTGAAAATGGGTTAACGGAACATGAGATTGATCATGTGCTGATCGGTCATTTTGATTCTGATGATATTAACTTCAACCCTGAAGAAGTCCAAGCAGTAAGATGGGTTACATTAGACCAGCTGGAAAAAGAATTGATCGAAAAGCCAGAAATTTTCGTGCCGTGGCTAGCAAAAGCCCTTCGAAAAGCTCAGGGCATGTCCTTAAAAGTTGTTGGGAAAATCGATGAATAAAAAAAATATTTTTATAGTTTTTGTTTTTTTAATTTCAGCTTTTGTGTGCAAATGTGGATCGAGCGACAATTTACACCAGGTATTTTTTGTTTTTCTTTTTCGTAAAATCGAAGGAAAGGTAGAGATTCTTTTGCAAAAAAGGTCTTCTAAAAAAGCTTTTTGTCCGAATTTATGGGCAGAAACCTGTTGCAGCCGTCTTGGGAAAGAAGAGTGCTTAGTGCAAGAGGCCAAAAAGAGATTAAACGAAGAAATGGGCATATGCATTGACAAGCTAGAAAGTGTTGGCTCATTTGTGTATCAGAGGGAATCAAAAAATGGTCAAACGAAGAAATCGCTAGACCATGTTTTAATTGGTATGTTCGACTCTGCCGATATCAATTTTAACTCTAAAGAAGTCCAAGCAGTAAGATGGGTTACATTAGACCAGCTGGAAAAAGAATTGATCGAAAAGCCAGAAGTTTTCGTGCCGTGGCTAGCAAAGGTTTTCAGCTTTATCCCATTACGGAAATTGCTTAACTCCTAATTTTTTCCAGTCTTCCATAAATTTTTCTATGCCGATATCGGTCAGTGGATGTTGTACCGATTTTTCTAGCACTGCAACAGGTACGGTTGCCACATCTGCACCTGCCATCAACACTTCATGAAAATGTTTCACGTGTCTGATTGATGCTGCTAAGATATGGGTTTTGGTAAAATTATACTCGTCTACCATAATACGTAATTTGTCTATCAGTTCAGTACCTGGTGAATCTATATCGTCTAATCTGCCTATAAATGGGGAAATGTATTTTACGCCAAGCTTGCACATGAAAAGGCTTTGCAAAAGTGTAAAAACTAACGTTATGTTAAGTTGAATTCCTTCTTCTACCAATTTTTTTATGACTGCATAATAATCTTTGTGGCATGGGATTTTTACGATAACGTTGTTTGCTATTGAGGCAATTTCTTTCGCTTGTTTGTACACTTTGTCTTTTTCAGTTTCGGTAACCTCCACACTGACATCGCCGTGAGACATGACTTTGCATATCTCTTGTATCATGTTTTTTACATCACCCCCTTCTTTTTTGAGTAATGTTGGATTTGTGGTAACGCCATCTAAAATGCCGGTGTTATTCCAATGTTTTATGCTTTCAATGTTTGCTGTATCTAAAAATATTTTCACAGAATTACTCCTTTTATTTTTTTCAATCTGTTTTTTGCCTTTTTTAATAGGCTATATGCGGTTATTTTTTATCGCAAGATTTTTTTCTTGTATTTTTATTTGTCCTTTCGTTATATTCAAAATGAAGGGGGTAGTTCAAAAAGGATTTTTTTATTTAAGGGGAGCGTAATGGACCGTTCATTTTTTTTCAAAATATTTTTTATATTGAACTTTTTTCTGCTGAGCAAATGTATGTTTTGCATGAGTTATGAACGGATGATTTATAGCCGAATAGTGTATGGGGCACTTGTTTCCCAATTTTTAAAGTATTACTACAATAAATTTGTATCATTAAATAATCGATGTATACTTGCGCAAAAAAGTCTTTACAAGTGTTCAGGTCCAGAAGATTATCAAGCGAAACGTAAAATTTTCAGGGCCATTGACTGGGACTATTCTTCTATGGAGCAGACACCGTTGCACTATAAGTTGCAACATGACGATGAGATTGCTCTTGGTGTAATAGATAAAGTTTGTCGTCGATATGACAGCAAGAAAACTAAAGATAATCTTGTAAAAGTCTTGCAAGGGAAAGAGCCAGAATCAAGAAGGATTTTATATGATGCATTGATGAGTTCATTACGTGTTGTTTACAGCGCAAAAGAGGATATTGAAGATAAAATATTTAAAGCTTTCTTTTTTCTTAATCAGTTTCCCAAAATTCGCAGATATATTTTTGCACGTAGAACTCGCCATAGAGAAATTAACAGATTTATTGATCGATTTAAAAAAAAGCGATTTCATTGTTTCAAAAAATCAACTGTTAAAGAAGATCTTAAGCTTGTGTCTCCTGAACCTTGTGAGCGTATAAAAAATGGATTGAATAAACTGCAAAATGGAGAAATTGACAGATTTATTGATCGATTTAAAAAAAGCGATTTCATTGTTTCCGCATCTTTTGCAATTTGGGCAATGGTTCGACCGTAGTGCCGATTTGGCAAAATCTTTTCTTTTTTGGTATGTTTTTAACGAATCTTTTTTTGACACAATAGAATATCCTATAATAATGAATAAAAAAGTTGTTAAAAAAGCTGTTTTTTCTTTATAAGTTTCTTTGGGTATTGGTTTGTGTTTGTATAATGTATGTACATCTTTGATTGTTGGTCTTGAATGTAAGCGTTAGGAAGCATAAGACAATGTTGTTTGTAGAAAAAACCATACTGTCAGGGGGCATGTGAAGAAAAAATTATTGTTTCTATTTTTTGTATCGTTTTCTTTTCTTTCAAAGCCGATGGAGTACTATCGCAGTAAGAGCTCAAGAAAACGGCAGCTTGCAAGGTTTATGATAGGCCTTTATAAAAGATATGGGCTGTTGCGAAAAGAAGATAGGCGTACTCGAGAAATTGCAAGAGTATTAAAAGCTCAGTTAGAGCGAGACGAATCAAGCCGATTTAAAAAAATGCTTTATACAAAAGCTGAAAAAAAGCGAAAGAGTGCTGAGTGGAATTACTACATTATGAATGAAACCCCTGCTTCAACCAAATTAAAAATTAAAGAAAAATATACCTGTCAATTGTTTGATAAGGTGTGTCAGAAGGCAAATAAAAGGTTTTTGCTTGCTGTTCTTACCAAGCGGCTGAGCCCTCTGTATGATGTTGTAGGAGAGTTAATTTATTGGAATTTGTATTATGCTACAGGTCGGATATATCTGTTAGGTTCAGATAAGAACTTTGATAGTCGGTTGGAAACAAGAATAGCTAATCGCAGATCACGCTTTTTGTTGCGCCAATTTCCTGCTGTCAGAAAGGACTTTTTTTGTAGTAGGTTTTCCGATATATTTTTTAATGCTTATATTCAGCAACTGAAACGGGGAAAATATCATTTTAAATAATTTTTCAATTTTTGCTTTATGGAGGGTGGCATTATTTTGTCATGTATAAATTTATGCAAAAAAAAGACGCAAGTACAAACTTGCGCCCCCTTTTGTTTCTCTTGTTGGAAAATTAGCAATATCCGTATTTTTTAAATACTTTTAATATTTTGTTTAGACCATAAAATTTTGCTATGTCTATAGCATTTTTGCCTTGATAATTTCTGACTTTTGGATCAGCACCATGTTTAATGAGTAACTCTGCTAGTTGTGTCGGGTCGAATTTAAATATTGCTGCGTAGGCGATAAGCATGCTGAGTGGTGTAAGAGATGTTGATTTTAGCGTATGATTAGCATTCGCGCCCATGCTGATTAATTTTCTTACAAGGTTCACGTCGTTAATCGAAATGGCAAAAAATATAAGAGGGAGCCTAGCCATGCAAAAGTTAGCATTTTTTTCTCTAAGAAGGGTGAGGTTTATAAGAGATCTGTAATGCTTTCGGAACTCCTCAAAGTTTTTTACTCCATGAGTTTTAAAGAGTACGTTTTTTGCTTTAGCTATTATTTGCTCTTTGTATGTTTTAAGAAAATCGTTACTTTTTGCGCTTTGTGTCGCAAAGATTGATGCAGTTAAAATAGTTGCTGCAAATAGTTTTTTGTAGGTTTTCATAAATTCCTCCTTATGAAAATGGGGCTTAAAAATAAAAAATTAACAATACCCGTATTTTTTAAATACTTTGAGCATCTTGTCAGAGCAAAGATATCTAGCTGTCTCTATAGCGTTTTTCCCTTGATAGTTACCAGCTTTAGGGCTGGCGCCATGTTTAATGAGTAACTCTGCTAGTTGTGTCGGGTCGAACTTGAATATTAAAGAAGAAAAAATCAGTAATATAAGTGGTGTTTCGCCAAATTTTGTTTTAGAATTAACGCTTGCGCCCATGCTGATTAATTTTTTTACAAGGTTCACGTTGTTAATCGAAGTGGCAAAAAAAATGAGAGGTTGTTCATTTATGCAACAATTAGCATTTTTTTCTCTAAGAAGGGTGAGGTTTATAAGAGATCTGTAATGCTTTTGGAACTCTTCAAAGTTTTTTACTCCATGAATTTTAAAGAGTGCGCTTTTCATTATAGATAGTATTATTTTATTGTATTTTTTATCAAAAGAATCATTACTTTTTGCGCTTTGTGTCACAAAGATTGATGCAGCTAAAATAGTTGCTGCAAATAGTTTTTTGTAGGTTTTCATAAATTCCTCCTTATGAAAATGGGGTTTAAAAAGGTCGTTCTTGTATATTATATGAAAAATTATGACTTTTGTAAAAAGGGCAGAGGCGAGAGTTTTATTTATATTTGAAATAATAATTTTGCCTGGCGAGCTTTGCGGCAAACAATTTGACTTATCGGCATATTTTCTTTGTGCGTTATGCCAAAAATTTGCCGGCTTATTACGATGCAATTTCTATTGGCCCTTTGCACAATTATTACATGGGAAGAGCAGAATCTGACATTACAAAATGGGTAGAATATTTCTGTGAAGGAATGGCAAAATCTTTTTAAGACGTTAAAAAAAGAGCACAAAAAGAATCTAAAAAAGGCGTTTCTGATAAATCTGAAATCTTAAGAAGTCTTGGTCCTAAAAAGCGAAAAGCTTTAGAGCTTTTTGAAAAAGACGAGATTATTACAGCCAAGCAGGTTGGTCAGTTATTTGGATTTAGCCCAAGGACATCGAGTAAATTGTGTAAAGAGTGGTTTGAGGATGGATTTATCATAATTGTCGACCCATCAAAAAAAGGCCGTAAATATAAGCTTGCCTTACAGTTTGTTGACCTTGTTAGATAGGTATTAATATTCGTGTAAGTTTGATGATTAAATAACGCAACAAAAATAATACAAGACGGCTCCCAGCCGTCGTTCAAATAAATAAAATTATAAAACTTGCGTTAACATCCCTTTCTTTTAAACATTTCAAGCAATTGTGAATATCCTAATGTTTTTGCATAATCAACGGCATTGTACCCGTAATTGTCTACCATTGTTGGATTTGCTCCGTGCTTCATAAGCAGCTCTGCCATCTGAGTTGGATCAAAATTAAATATTTTTGCGTGAATTGCTAAAAAGGCTAAAGCGTTTAAACCTTTGTCATTTCTGATATTGAAACTGACACTGTTATCCAAAAGTTTTTTTACGATCTCGATATTGTTTGTTGCGACAAGCAAAAGAAGAAACGAGTGATTCCTGTGATCGGCAAAATCGACACTGTTTTTATCTATTTGTTTATATTTGGATGCCATATTTTCACGAAGCTCTTTGAAGTTTTTGCAGTTGGCTGTTCGCAGTATACCCAAGGCAATAACTTCGCGATATGTTTCTATGCGGGATATGTCTTTAAAGAAAAAATTAGTGTTCGATTGTGCGCATATCGATGTTGCACAAAAGATAAAGAGACCAAGTGCATATTTTTTGATTGTTTTCACGTATATTTCCTATTGTTAGCCCTTGACGACAAAATTAATCAAACGATTTTTTACGAAAATAATTTTTATGATTTCTTTATCTTTTAGCCATTTTTCAATTGCTTTTTCAGCTTCTGGTTGTACATTTTCTTGTTCAGATCCTTTTGGTGTTTGAATATTTGCGCGTACTTTACCATTTACTTGTACAACGATTGTGACATCTGTTTCTTGTAGTAGCTGTGGATTAAAGGTTGGCCATGGACATTCAGATAATTTTTTGCCAAGAAGGGTTTCTGCAAATTCACTTGCGATGTGCGGTGCAAGTATTGAAATTGATGAAATAATTGCTTGTATGCTCGATTTGCCAAATTTTAATTTTTTGCTGTTTGCATCATTAATCAGTTCCATGATTGCCGATATTGCAGTATTCGGTTTAAAGTGATTAAGTCTATCTTGATAATCACGTACAAATAAATGTGCTCGTTTTTTTGCTTCTTTTGATTCTACGCTATCATCAACAATATTTTCTTTATTGCTAAAGAAATTGTAAAACTTGTTGAGAAATCTTTTTATGCCATCAAGTCCCGCAGCTTGATATTCGCAATCCTGCTCAGGTGGGCCCATGAACATGATATACATTCTCAAAACGTCAGAACCGTATGTTTCTATGATAGAATCTGGATTGACCACATTGCCTTTTGATTTTGACATCTTTTCAACAAGGCCAGATTTTTCTGAAAGCTTAAGCACCATTCCCTGATTAAACAATTGGGTAAACGGTTCATCAAATGGTAAATAGCCAAGGTCATGTAACACTTTTACATAAAACCGTGCATACAAAAGGTGAAGAATTGCATGTTCGATGCCGCCAACATACAAGTCAACAGGTAGCCAGTACTCCATATCTTTTTTATCAAACGGTTTGTCATCAAGATGTGGATTTGGATAGCGCAAGAAATACCAGCATGAGCCTGCCCATTGTGGCATAGTATTTGTTTCTCTTTTTCCTGGACCTGAACATTTTGGACAGGTGGTGTTGACCCACTCCTCAATTCCTGCCAGCGGAGATTGACCAGTTCCTGTAGGCTGATATTTTTCAACATCAGGAAGTTCTACCGGAAGTTCACGCTCATCTACAGGAACGATACCACAGGTTTCGCAATGAATTAATGGAATTGGTTCTCCCCAGTACCGTTGTCGGGAGAATATCCAGTCCCGAAGTTTATAGTTTATTTTTTTTTGTCCGAGATTATGTTTTTCAAAGTACTCAATTGCTTTTTCAAATCCGTTAGGTTTTGCTTCAAGGCCATCTAAAAATTCACTGTTGATCATTTTCCCTGGTCCACAGTATGCTTCTGTTAAATTTCCAGCATCATCTTTTTTAGTGTCAGGTGAATCGATCACCTGGACAATTGGTAAATCAAACTTTTTAGCAAAATCAAAATCTCTTTGGTCATGAGCTGGAACAGACATGATCACGCCGCTGCCATAATCTTTTAACACATAACTTGCTAAATATATTGGAATGGACTTTTTTGTTGCAGGATTTATTGCATATGCACCGCAAAAGACACCAGTTTTATTTTTCTGTTCAGCCATTCGCTCAACTGATGACATATGACTTACTTTTTCTTGATACGCTGTAACTTCATCCAAATGGCTTTCAGGAGTAATATTTTTTACCATGTCATGATCAGGTGCCATGACCATAAATGTTGCGCCAAAAATGGTATCAGGTCGTGTGGTGTACACTGGCAAATCTATTTCATTGCCATCTTTATCTTTTGTTTTGAAAATAATGTCAGCACCTTCAGAGCGACCTATCCAATGTTGTTGCATATGTTTTACTTTTTCTGGCCACTCAAGCTTATCCAGTCCATCCAATAGCTTTTGTGCATAATCGGTAATCCGCAACATCCATTGAGTTATTGTTTTTTTGGTTACGAGTGTACCACATCGTTCACAACCACCATTTACTACCTCTTCATTTGCAAGGCCGGTTAAACAGGACGGACACCAGTTTATTGGCGTGTTGTCTTGATAAGCTAACCCTGCTTTGTACATTTGAATGAATATCCATTGTGTCCATTTATAAAATTTCGGATCGGTAGTACTTAGCTCTTTGTCCCAATCAAATATACAACCCATCTGTTTGAGTTGACGTTTAAAATTTGCAACGTTTTCAGCGGTACTTATTTTTGGGTGGACACCCATTTTGATCGCATAATTTTCTGCAGGAAGGCCAAATGCATCCCAGCCCATAGGATGAAGCACATTGTATCCTTGTAACCATTTTATTCGGGCATAAATATCAGAAAGTATGTATGAGCGCCAATGGCCCATGTGAATGCCGGCACCAGAAGGGTAAGGAAACATGTCCAGGCAATAATATTTCTTTTGGCTACTGTCAGATTGAGCCGCTGCAGGAGGATTTTTCTCCCACTCTTTTTGCCACTTTTGCTCTATTTCCTTAAAATTGTAACTCATTTGGTATCCCTTTGGTTCCTATCAAAAATAATCGATCCTATACCTAATAGCATAATGAAATGTTGCTTTTTTACAAATGGATAAGTTGCGTATTTCTAGTTTTTTAGCTTGCTTACAATTGAGTTCATGGTTTCGTAATATTCTGAGATTCTTTTACTTATTTGTTCAGCGAGCTTTTCGTTGTATGTGTGAGATGTTAAGTTTCTGTCTGCTGTTGAGTCTGTTAAGCTGTTTAATTCTTCTTTTGATATTAATTTTTGTTCGTAACACTTTCTGAATGTTTTATTTGGAGATGGATATTCTAACTCTACTTTTCTGATCTCTTTGAGATATTCTTTTAGGTATTTCCACAGGGTGTCGAAGCTAAATTCAAATCTTTGTATCAGAGAGTCTCTCAATTGTTCATAAAGATCAGGGTATTTATCTTTTTTTATGGTATCTAATGATTTTTTTAGTTGTTCAAGAGCTTTTGAGGTAGCAGAATATCTTGTTTCTAAGGTTTCCATAGAATTCCCTCTTTTAGTATTAACTCTTTCATTTTTTCAGAAATACTATGCATGTCCACAACATCTATGCTGTAAGGGATATTACTTTCTGCGAACATATTGTTTGCTTCGCCAATTCTTCGAGGTCTTATTGCTTTGCCTTCGTCGATTGCAAGATCTATGTCAGACCTGTCTGAATGGGTTCCTCGTGCTCTTGATCCAAAGAGATAGATTTTTGCTTTCGGGAACAAGACCGTCAATATTCCCATAATTTTATCTTTATATTCTGGCTCGAGTGCCACTTTTTCCATATTGGTTCCTATCAAAAACAATCGATCCTATACCTAATAGCATAATGAAATGTTGCTTTTTTACAAATGGATAAGTTGCTTTGTATTGCTTACCTTAAATGTGAAAGTTTGCTAAAGTTGTTTCAGAAGAATTTTAAGGTTTTTTGAGGAATAACAAATGAAAGATTTGCAAAAGAGTGATCCAGAGATTTTTGGTGTCATAAAAAAAGAGCAGGAACGTCAAGAGTCTGAAATTAATTTAATTGCGTCTGAAAATTATACAAGCAAAGCAGTTATGGAGGCTTCTGCCTCAGTATTGACAAACAAATACGCAGAAGGTACGCCGGGCAAGCGGTATTATGCCGGCTGTCGGTTTGTTGATGAAGTTGAACAGCTTGCGATAGATCGTTGTAAAAAACTGTTTGGTGCGGATTGTGCAAATGTGCAGCCACATGCCGGTTCACAGGCAAACATGGCAGTCTATTTTGCAATGCTCGAACCGGGCGATACTATTATGGGTATGGGATTGGCAGAAGGGGGACATCTGACCCATGGGCACCCCGTTAATTTTTCTGGCAAAGTGTACAATGCAGTGCAATATTTGGTAAACCCAAAAACTGAGCTTATCGATTTTGATGTTGTTGCAGATATGGCCAACAAGCATAAACCAAAAATAATTATTGCCGGTGCAACTGCATATTCAAGAAAAATTGATTTTAAAAAATTTGCAGAAATAGCAAAATCAGTTGATGCTTATCTGTTGTGTGACATAGCTCATATTGCTGGTTTTGTTGCAACAAAGTTACATTCAGACCCTGTGCCGTATGCTGATTTTGTTTCAAGCACAACGCACAAAACATTGCGTGGTCCACGTGGTGCGTTTGTTTTGTCAAAAGCTGAGTATGGGCAAAAAATTGATAAAGGCGTTATGCCGGGCATTCAGGGTGGGCCGTTGATGCATGTTATTGCAGCCAAAGCGGTTGCATTCAAAGAGGCTTGGCAAGATGATTTTGTTACGTATCAAAAGCAGGTCATAAAAAATGCGCAACATTTTGCAAAAACGATGCAAGACTTGGGATACAGAATTGTGGCAGGTGGCACTGATAACCATATGTTTGTTGTTGATTTGCGATCAAAAAATATAACAGGCAGAAAGGCCGAAGTAGTCTTGGAAAAAGCGGGCATCACAACCAGTAGAAGTTGCATTCCGTATGATCCTGAAAAACCGTGGATTACTAGTGGTGTCAGAATTGGAACCCCTGCAATTACCACTCGTGGCATGAAAGAGTCTCAGGTTGAGCTAATTGCATCTTTGGTTGATGAGGTTATTGTACATTGTGATGATGAACAAAGGATTTTGAACGTTAAAGAAAAGGTTCATGAAATTTGCTCCAAGTTTAAAATTTATTAGATCCCGAGTTTTAAAGAATTTTTTAATCTATGCCTTTGGTGCATTTTTAATCAAAGGTGCTTCAGTGTTTATTGCGCCCATAGTCATGCGAATATTGACTCCTGCAGACTATGGGCTTCTTGCATTGATTACCAGTTTTATAAATGTTTTGTTTGTCTGTGCAGGCTTGGGGATGCGGCAATTTCTTACAATCGAATATTTTCATTGTGATGCATGTGGACAGAAAAAAATAGTCAACAACATGATTGTTGCATATTTGTTCACCATGGTTCCCGTATTTATTCTCCTTTTTCTTAGTACAGGAATAATCAATAAAATTGTTTTTATTGGTCAGGCCAGTACATCGTTAATTATTTTTTGTTTATTGGTTGCATTTATAAAATTTTTTGTCGAGCTTTTTTATCAAATTTTGCAATATGCCGGACAAGCATTTCGATTAACCGTAATTCAAATGGCTGCAGCGTTTATTATCGTATCTTTAAATCTTTCTTTTTTATATTTTTTCCATTGGGGTGTTTTTTCTATCGTTGCTGCGCAGTTTGCAAGTGTGTCAGTAATTTTTGTCATAGCGTTATTTTTTTACATGGGCCAGTCGTACTATGTACACTTTAGTATTGGCACTATTTCAAAAAGCTGGTGGTATATCAAAAAAGGTTTGCCATTTATTCCTCGGGTGTTATTTGCCTGGATTTTAGCGGTCGGTGATCGCTGGGTTTTGGCTAAATATGCAAGTTTCTCAGATGTTGGGATATATTCCGTTGCTGATATGTTTGGTCAGCTTTTTCAGATGGTTGTGATTTTGCCATTGAGTTATGCCTATTATCCGTATCTAATGAAAAAGTTTGCAGCCAACAAAGATAAACTTCTTAAAGTAGACAATCAAAATTACAAAACCATGATCTTAACTATGTTTGCTTTATTTATTTTAGTCACCATTGGCTTTACTCTATTCAAGCCATTAATTTGTATTATTATCCCCAAAAACTACCATAATGCATTACAATATATTTGGGTTTTGCTTATAGGTTACATCTTTTTTTTAGGAACTTATTTTTCTACTGGCTTTTTGAGTTTTCAAAAACGAATTTATTTCCTTGTGCTTGCATTGCTTGTGCCTGCCATTTTTAATATTGTGTTAAATATTTTGCTTGTTCCTCTGTATAACATTTGGGGGTGCGTGCTGGCTACGGTTCTTTCTTATATTTTATATTTTATCATCACAGTGGTGTACAATTTTTATGTCAGGGGTCGTTTGTCACGATAAAATTGCTTTAATCCTTTGTAGTACCCTTTTAAAGCTGCTTTATTTCGATATACAAGAGCTTCTGTAAAGAGGCCAATAATGCTCCACCAATAGGCGATAATTTTTAATTTATTTTTAGGATAAAAGTTTTTAAAAAAGAGGTAGCTATAGTTTTTAACGTACATTGCCCTGTTTGCTTCTATTTTATCTCTTGAAAGGGGGCTTTGCAGATGTTGTAACTTTGCATTTGGATTAAAAAATAGTGGATGTTCATAAGAGACTCTTCGTGAAAAATCACAATCTTCCATGTAAGAATATTTTTCTAATGTTTCGTCAAAAAGATGTTTTTTAAAAACCCAGGATCGATATGACATTAAACAGCCGCCAAGCACCTCAACATTTTTAAATTGACTTGTACCATAGGTGTGTTGCGGCATGCCGGATGGCGTGAACTTTCCATTGGCGTATATGCGTTGCAACATAAAGAGTTTTCGTAAAAATATATTTAGGGAGTTTGTTTTGTGGGGAATGTTTTGAATATCTCCCATGCCCCCAGCGTAGTGAGGATTCTGTTCAAATGTTTTATTGATCTCTTGTAAGTAATTTTTTCCCAAAATAACGTCATCATCAAAAAAATGTACTACATCACAAGATGCCGCTTTGATTCCAACATTTCTCTGGAATGTTAATCCGGGATTTGTGTGTTTATAGATCATTTTTATTTGGGGAAATTTTTTTGTATTAAAATTTTGTAAAAAGTTTTCATTTTTCCACAATGGATTATCGCTGCTGTCGACAATTATTATTTCGTTCGGTTTTGTCGTTTGGTTATTCAAGGAATCTAAGAAATTGATTATATCATCTGGTCGATCTTTGGTGGCTACAACGACGCTGTTTGATATGCTCATTTATATTCTCCTTCGCTTTGTTTTTTATTGCGGCGAGTATTTTATTCACAAAATCATCATCGTCATGTATATCAAAAATTATTGCTTCTTTAGGTCTTTTGCACACATTGCTTGCGATTACCTTTATCTTGAAGAAAATTGCTTCGCTCAGGCTTATACTTGTACCATCACAGGTTGTTGGTCTTAAAAAGATATCAATTTTTTTGAGTAAGGGCCAAAGTTCTTTTTGACCTGTCAAAAAGAAAATATTATTTGTAAGTTTACATTTTTTTATCAATGACAATAATGCTTTAAAATACTGGGTGTTGCCAATATGTGCAAGAGCAAGTATGAGTCCAATATCAGGATATTCTTTTTTTAATTTTTCGAATGCTCTGATAGTTTTATCAAAGCCGTATACATCTTTGCCGTTTAAAAAAGACAGGATTGATGCATTTGCCAGTAATAACGGCCTTTTTTGGTTGATAAACGTAAATAGTTCTTTGGGATATGTTTTTACTATTTTATTTTCTTGCGATTCATCAGGAGGCAAAAAAGCATTGTCAATAACACATTTGTCTGTGATTTCTATATTTTTATCGATATAGCTTTTTTGTGGTAAACACCCCATGAAAACTATCTGGTCAATATTTTTTATAGATTTTTTGAATTTATTTATGACTTTTGGGCTTCGTTTGTACATATGCCGACAGTTATGCTCTACTAAAACAAAATCGTATGATAAAAATTTTTTGAACCATACAAGAAAACGAATTTCGGGCATGCTATTTGGCAAATACGATGAATGATAATATACAATATCTATTTTATTTTTTATTAAGAAAAATGCTGCATAAAGCAGATAAACGGGCAGTAGATATCTTCTTCCTCGAAATTCTGTTTTAAAATGATACACCCGATTGTTTTGTTCTTTGAACTTTTGAGCGACTCTTTGAATGTGAATAGAAACTCCGCCAAAAGGTGGCGGAGTTATGCCAAATATAGCGATTTTTTTGTTTTTTATATTTTTGTAATATTGAGTTTCGTTCATAGTTTTTTCTTTATCAAGGAAAAATAAATTACAATTGAAGTCTCTTTACTTTTTGAAAAATGGTTCCTCCCCCCGTCTTCCCTGAGCTTGACGAAGGGTATATATTAAAATTTGCTCGTGAAAAGAAGTTGAATAAAGAATTAAACAAGTGTACCTCATTAATTCAAAATCTCCTTTTATGGGAGCCTATTTCTTTTTTCTAGATTCTTCCTTATTCATAGCGATATTATACCAAGGCTTGCCCAAAACAAAAGAAGAGCTTTTAATATATACCCTTCGTCAAGCTCAGGGAAGACGGGGAGAGAGCCTTTACTCAAGAGACAAAACCACTAAAATTGCAATATATCTTTTTTTAGGTTATCCCAGCTGAAATTGGGATGACTTAACACACTTCGATATCTTCCAAGCGCCAGAGAGCCATCCATTTGCCCCAGCGTTTCATATCCCGTTCTGCTGAAATTTCTTCAAACATTAGTATTGGTACAGGGAAATTAAATGGATATGCGCGTAAATTTACGCCTCTGAAATTACCCGTTTGCATGTTGTTGTTGATGGTAACTTTCGGGTAGGTTGATGCAAGAAGGTATGTTGCGCCACTTTTTTTGAAATTTTTTATCGCTGCAGTAATATCTTCATTTGAAAGATGTGCAAGGCAGTCCCTGCAAAAAATAATATCAACTTTTGGTAATTCATCTTTGACGACATCGAGGCAGCAGAATGAATATATTTCATTTTCATATGTTTCTTTGTTTTTGTTGATGATAAATTGTGCGATATCTGCGCCGATATATTTTTCAACACCAAGTTTTGTTGACTGCATCCAGGTAAAATCACCGCAGCCTGCATCCAATATTGATTTTGCATCTACAGCTTTGACAATTACTGGTAAAAATAAGCGTAAGGTTACCGTTGATTCGAGCGTTGAACCAGGTCCTGATAGTGGAATTCCTTCTTCTGGTGCCCAGTGGTTGTTTTTGTATATCCAATCAAATACTCGTTTTCTCCACGCATCACCTTGTTTTTTCTGAGTTGTTTGTATGTGACTTGTGAGCATAATTCCTGAAAAAAGAACAACAATAGAGAGGTATGCATTTCGATTCATTTTTTTCCCTTTTCGGTTAGAACCCGAACCCGACCGAAGCCTTCCTCCTTCGCTAAAGCTTCGGCGGACAGGTGGCCAAGACGGGTTATTTAAAATAATTTTATTTGTTTTTGCACAATAAATTTGCAACCTTTGAGTGTTTAAATCGTAATTTTATTATTGATCCTATCATCTTTGACCCAGCTCTTATCATGTCGAATTTGCTTCCTGCGCGGTCGTACCATATTGTTGGAATTTCTTTGAAAGAAAAACCGTGTTTTTTAGATAAATACAAAAGCTCAACATCAAATGCCCAATCTTTCATGGTTATGTGCGGCAGTATTTCTTTTATAACGTGTGGCCTAAAAACTTTTGCACCGCATTGAAAATCCCTAAATCCAATACCCATTAACATTCTGACCAGTGGATTAAAAATAAGCTCTCGGCCCCATGTTTTAATAAAAGGACGTTTGGGTATTATTTTTGATTTTTTCATATATCTACTTGCAAAAATAACGTCTTTGTTTTCACTTTTTTTAATAAGCTGATAAAAATATTGTGGGTACGTTGCCATATCTGCATCAACAAAACCAATAAAATCATTATTTTCTTTTGCTGCTTCTTTAAATCCTGCAGTGACAGCCAGGCCCTTACCAGATTCTTGGAGGCCAATTATTTTGATGTTGCTATTTTCCTTTTGTATGTTTGTCACAATTGCTTTGGTGTTATCTGTGCATCCGTTGAGTACAACGATAAAATCAGTTTTTATATTTTTTTCTTTTTTGAGCAAGCCAAAATATTTGCAATAGCTTGTCAGTGTTTTTTTGATTCTTTTTTCTTCATTGTGCGCTGGAATGACTATGCTTAGTTTCATTTTATTTCCGTTGTAAATTATCTGAGTTTAAATTTTCTCCAAGCAATAAAGCTCATCAATAGTAAAAACCAAACGTGTTTAAATCTGTTTATCTGTGTTGTGCCATATTTTCTGTCTTTATAGTGTACTGGCATATCAACAATTTTTAAATTAAGTTTAGCGGCTCCAAATAATAAATCAAAATCTCCAAAAGGATCAAAGTTTCCAAAGATCTTTCTATTTTTTGCAATTTTTTCGTAATCAGATGCAAATAAAACTTTTGTGCCACACAAGGTATCTTTTACTTTTTGTCCAATAATCCAACGTATGATCAGCCCAAATGAAAAATTAGCAAGAATTGCTAAAAATCGCATTGCATTAGATTCCATTCCATACACGAGTCGCGAACCATTAATAAAATCACCTTTGCCGTGTACTAATGCTTCAAAAAACTTGGGAAGTTCTTCAGGTGGGGTTGTTAGATCAGCATCAAGGATCATCAGTACATCGCCCGAGGCTTGAGAAAAACCTTTTCTGACTGCATTGCCTTTTCCTTTGCCTTCTTGTTTGTAGTAGGATATATTCCTTTCTGGGTATTTTTGAGCAACCCGTTTTATTTCTTCAAAGGTTCCGTCTTTTGAGCCACCTTCTACAAAAATAATTTCGGTTAATTTCCCCATTGTTGGGCATTGCAATACTGCTTTTTCGACATTTCCTTTTTCATTTTTGCAGGGGACCACTACAGATACGGAGTAATTTTGACTATCATCTTTTTTTGGTTTTGGGCGCGCAATGATCCACTCATGAAGGCACAGTCTTGAGACAAGGGGAAGCTTGGCTAAAAAGCTATTGAAAAATGTTGAAACAAGGGGAATGTACAATGGCATGAGCATACGATACCCATGGGTGACTCTCTCAAAATCAGACAAGTATAAAAAGTTATCCATATCTTTGCGTGATACCCAATTTTTAAAGTTTGTTGGCCGGCGCATACCTAGTTTTTGTGCTCCCCATAAAATGGGCTCCCAAAAATATGAGTATGTATCGATTATGATTCGTGTACCTTTATGACAAAAACAGTGCAATTTTTCAAAAAGTTCTTGAATGTCATATGTTTCCATGGTTACAGACGTTAAAATAATGTAATCAAATGTTTTTTTTGTTTGTATGCTACTTATGTCTCCTTGATAGAAGGTGTATTGCGGATATCGTGATTTTGCCAAATCTAAAGCTTGCTTATCTTCATCAACACCGACTCCCAAAGATGGGTTTAAGCTATCAAGTAGATATCCATTTTTACAGTTTATTTGTAAGATTTTAGATTGCTCAGGAACCGCAAATTTAAAAAATTTAATAAGTCGGTTGTGATAGTATCGATTTTTTTTGAGCCAGTAATCAAAAGATTTTGCCATAATTTTTGCCATTTGCCTCATTGTGTTTGAATTCTACTCATGTCTTGAAATGAGCAAATTTGCCACACCCTTATGTGGGGCATGGCAAATATTCATGCTCAATTTTTTATACCTGAAAATTGTTTTTATGGCAAGGTTGGCTGTTAAATTTTCCTGATAATCAGAGTGGCATCATCATCAGAATCAGAATCAGAGCTAAAGACTTCTTTTTTCTTTCGCCTATGTTTGCGTTTACGTTTTACTTTCTTTTTTATTCTCTTTTTAGCAGTTTCTGCGGCCCTTCTTAGTTCCTCGAGTGCCATCTTACCTTCGTAACTTTTTAGTTGTGGGTGAATTAAAAACAAGGTTCTTTTAATATAGCCTTTGTATTCGGGAAGTTTGTTTAGTATGATTAAATATTTTTTTGCTTGAGCAAAAGGTAAAAACTCTTCTCCTTCCTCTTGCTCTTCTTGTCCCGTGATAGTTTTTTCAAGGGCATCTATTTTTTTTGCAAGCCTTATTGCTTCGGTAAAGTTGCGCCCTAAGATTCTTGTCATTGTTGGTTTGTAGGTAGGAATTGTGTTAGCTGACATTTTTGCAATTTTCCATTCTGTTTCTAGAATATTCTTTCTTTTTGAAAGTAACTTTTTTTCAACATTATCTATGGTTTTTGCTGCTATAATTACTTCTCTTCTTGGTTTTTTGAGCAATACTTGAATATTAAATTTAAACCCTGGAACTAATTGTGCTGCTTTTTTTGCTTCGAACCACTCTTTTTCAGAAATATTTTTACGTTTGGAATAAAGTTTTTCATGAATTTTGTTAATTGCTTCTTTGTTTTTTGTTGCTTTCAGTTCGCGTTTTTGTGTTTCAGATAGTTTTGGCCACAGAAATCTTTTTTCTTTTTCGGGGAGCGTAACGTACCATCTATTTTTAAGGGTTTTCCAATTTGTTTTTAATTGTCGTAAAAGCTCTGCAGCTTTTTCCTGCCTGGTTTTTACTTTTTGCCACAATTCAAGTCTTTCTACGGTTTCTGGTCTTTGTTTTGTGAGTGGTTTTTCTGATTCAACATATCTTGTCCCTAGAAATGGTCTTCCTACGTAGTAGGGTTTTGGGCGTCTTGGCCTTCTTGGTACAGCAGGTCTTGCTGGCATTTCGATAACTTTTGGTTTTTGTTCAGGTCTACTCCATACTTGGGGTTCCCTTTTTGCATGTTTGATCGCCTCTCTTTTTTCAGCTGGTGTCATAAGTCTCCAGATTGCTTGAGATACGTTTCCAGGTTTTTTTATGCCACATGCACAAAAAATTGATCCCATCATTGCAATGGTTAAAAATAGTTTTAGTTTTTTCATGATACGCTCCTCCTTATATTATCTTCATATCCTCTATTTTATATTAGCAAATCTTGCTTTTAAAAATCAATAAAATTATTCAGGTGCGTTTCAAGATTTTTGATTAGTTGATTGGGAGGGTGTTTCCTTTGCCTTATTTTTTGGTTGTTTGTTTGGGATTTTTTGATATATTACGGTAAAGTGTTTTGTTGATTTTTATTGAGATAGGGTAGTTAATGAGAGCGATAATTGCGTCTTTAATTTTTGGTTTCGGGTTTTTTTTGAATTCATTTGCAACTGATAGTATTTATACGGATAGAGATTATGTGAGGATTGCAGAGTTTTTCGAGAGAGATGGTGCGTGCAAAAAGGCGGCTCAATATTATAAAAAAGCGCTTGAGGTAAATCCAAATAACTTGAGTGCTATTTTTTTCTTTGCGATGGAGAACAATAAAAATGGAAAATACGCCAAATCACTTGCTTATTTTCAGAAATTAGCTTCTGAAAATGTAAGAAGTAGCATTGTGTTTTTTAACATAGGGGTACTTTTGCATAAACGATTTGGCCGGGTTCATGAAGCTATCAATGAGTACAAAAAATCGATAGGTTTGGGATTTAATTTTAAAGATGTACACTTTCTTTTAAGAAACGCATATCTTCAGATTGGTGATTTTCAGAATGCTTGTCGTCAAGAAGATATACTTGATACATTCTCCAGTAAAACAACAGAGAATCTTTGGGATGGTTCTGATTTGCGCGGAAAAACAGTGCTTTTACGTAATGATAAAGGAATTGGTGATCTTTTCATGTGGCTTCGGTATGTAAGAGATTTCAAACAGCAGGGAGCATATGTTGTTGTTCAGGCTCGCAAATCTCTTTTTCCGTTGTTATCACAGTGTGGCTACATAGACAAGTTGCTACCACAGAATGTGAGGTGTGCGGGGATTGATTTTCAGATTCCCGTGAGCAAGGCGCAATATCTTCTTAACAAATCTATTGAAAGCTTTTACACAGAGATTCCTTACATGTATGCACATTCTAAATTAGTAAAACATTGGGCAAAAAAACTTGCTGGTGATACATCTTTTAAAATTGGGATATGTTGGGACCCATGTTCTTCGTATGTTTCTGCTAAAACAGGAAGTCCCGTAAAAAATGAAAGGGCGTTGCCGCTTTGTTTTTTTGAGCCGCTTAGCAGAATAAAGGGAGTACGTTTGTATAGTTTGCAGCAGGTCAATGGAACTGAGCAAATAAAAGATGCTTCTTCAGATTTTCAGCTGCATATGTTTGATGAAAATTTTGACAAAACATACGGAAGTTTTTCCGATACAGCAGCAGTAATGAAAAATTTGGATCTGATCATAACGGTTGATACATCAATTGCACATTTGGCCGGAGCATTAGGAGTGCCCGTTTGGGTTGTTTTGCCTTTTTATTCTGCGTGGCGGTGGCTTTTAAAGCGGCCTGATACACCATGGTATCCAACAATGCGTCTTTTTAGGCAAGACAGTCCGCATGATTGGGAGTCTGCAATGGAAAAAGTGTATGATGAGCTCGTCAAAATTGTAAGCAAGGGGTAAGATGCGTCATCTGAAAAAAATATTTTTGGTTTTATTGATTTGTGGGGGTGCACTGTATGCCGTTTTTCATTTTATTCCTAAAAAAAGAAATACGATTTACTTAGCTCGAGATTACTTGCATTTTGCAAATCATTTTAGAAAAAACGGTGATGTTGCAAAGGAGATTGTAAACTTAAAAAAAGTAGTAGCGATACAACCAGATAATTTTTCTGCAACCAAAAGATTAGCAGTGTTGCATTATGAGTTAGATGATTATGAAGCTGCCATTTCTTATTTTAAAAAAGCGTATGAACTCAATAATAGTGCAAAAGATTGTCTTTATTATATTGGTTATCTCTCTTTCTACAAAAAATATGATGCTCATAGTGCAATTGAAGCGATGCAGGAATATATTGCTTTTGATAAAAATAATGTGACTGCGCATATTGTGTTGCATGACAATTATATGAGAACTCATCAGTTTGAAAAAGCGCTCATGCAAAATGATGAAATGGAGAAAGTGCTTATTGCAACAGGGGTTGTTAAAAAAAACAAGACGTTGTGGGATGGCTCAGATGTACGCGGTAAAACTATTGTATTGCGGGATAATGTTGGAATTGGTGACTTGTTTTGTTGGTTGCGGTATGTAAAAAATCTCAAAGAAAACGGTGCAACTGTTATTCTTGAGGTGAGACCATACTTAATTCCTATTTTGTCAAAGTGTACTTACATAGATCGTCTTATTGCTCGTGGAAAACCATTGCCTCATTTTGATTTCCAGGTACCGCTTGGCGCGATTCCCCATTATTTTGTTAAACATGTTGATGGTCTTAAAGCAGATATGCCGTATATGCATGCGGATGATGTGTTAACTGCTCGTTGGAAAGCAAAGTTATCCAAAGATACAAATTTTAAAGTGGGTATTTGTTGGGATCCGTGTGTGTATAAAAATAAAGATGGAACCGACCGGAAAAATAAACGGGCGATTCCACTTTGTTATTTTGCGCCGTTATCGCGATTAGAAAATGTGAGCTTGTATAGTTTGCAAAGGATAAACGGGATCGACCAAATTAAAAGTGCGGGTTTTTCCTTGTATACGTTCAACGAAAAGTTTGATAAAACACATGGCAGTTTTTCCGATACTGCTGCGGTAATGAAAAATTTGGATCTTGTCGTAACAGCAGACACGTCTGTGGCACATTTGGCGGGAGCATTAGGGGTACCGGTGTGGGTGATCCTTCCATTTGTTCCTGATTGGCGGTGGACGATTGAAGAAACGACAACTCCATTGTATCCAACGATGCGTCTTTTTAAACAAAAAAAACTTGGTGATTGGGAACAAGTAGTGTCTGAAGTGTGTCTTGAATTTTCTAAATTGGTAAAAGGTCGCAAGTGAAAAAATATATATGTTTTGTAATATTCACATTTCTTTTTCATTGTTTACAAGCAGATTTTCTTTCAGACAAAGACTATATCAATCTTGCCAGATCTTTGCATGAACACGATAAGACACAAGAAGCTGTTATATGTTACAAAAAAGCACTGGAAGTTAATCCTCAAAGTGTAACCGCAAATCTTGAATTGGCACTTGCCTGTTTTAGGGCAGAACATTATGAGCAAGCATTGCAGTATTTTACTTTTGTTCTGCAGTTGTTACCAAATAATTTTTATATCCTTCGAAACATAGGTATTTTATTGCATAAACTTGGTAAATTTGAAGAATCAATTACCTATTTTAAAAAAGCATTGCAATTGAAACCTGATGAAAAAGGGGTTCATAATAAACTTGGTATCTCGTATCTGAGTCTTGGGGATGTTGTAAATGGATACAAGCATTTTGATATCCATCTTGAGCAAGAAGAAAAAGAATCGCCACGTTTATGGAATGGGTGTAATGTATTTGGAAAAACAATATATCTTTGGGATACGGTTGGTGCAGGGGATGTATTTTGTTATATCCGGCATGCCAAAAGCTTAAAAGAACAGGGGGCAACGGTTATTTTGGGATTAAGAGAATCGATGATTCCCCTGATTTCTTCATGCAGGTACATTGATAAAATTCTTCCACGGTGGGAAAAAACGACATTTGATTATTATCTTCACATTCACAAATTGCCACGCATGGCCTACAAGGCAGGCTTTACTATTGCGACAGAGATGCCATATCTTTGCGCAAATGAAAGTTTAATGAAAAAGTGGAGTGCCGCATTTGCGCATGATGAAAAGTTCAAGGTTGGCATATGTTGGTGTGCAAATGTCTACAAAGATCAAGAAGGCAAAGACGTAAAAAACCAACGGTCTATACCGCTGCACTATTTTTATTCTTTGAGCAAAATAAAGCAGGTGAGCTTGTACAGTTTACAACAGGTACATGGAACAGATCAGCTTGCGTACATGCCAAAAGATTTTGCTATTCATGTTTTTGATGAAGACTTTGACAAGACCCATGGCAGTTTTTCAGATACTGCAGCGGTTATGAAAAATTTAGATCTGGTCATAACTGCCGATACATCGATTGCACATCTAGCAGGTGCACTAGGGGTACCTGTCTGGGTAATCTTGCCCTATGTGCATGATTCTCGCTGGACTATTGGACAAGGTGAAAATCAGCTCTATGAAAATTTGCATTTGTTTAAACAAAAAAAGCTGAATGACTGGGATGGCGTGATGCAAGAGGTTGCCAGAGCATTATCCAATTTATTTTAAAATTTCCTCTTTTCCCTCAATTAAGCGGCCACGATAGGTTACAAAATAGTCTTTTTCATTGTAATCGGCCATTGTTATAAGATTTCTTTTTATGTGAAAAGATTTTACGGATCTTTTAAGCCAAACGAGAATGTTGTGCACATCTATTGGGATAGGGTTAACGTTTTCTTGCGAGAAAAACTTGTCAGACATGTTTTTTTTGCTATAGCGTATAAACTTTTTGCCTGTGACTTCTACCACAACAGATCGGAATCGGCTTTTGTCCATAGAAAGTATGCATGATAAGTGGGAAATTGTCATGAGTATGACAATGGTAATGATTGTTCCTTTACTTGGCATAACTCTTCCTTTTTGGGTTAAAAGGTATATGAAATTTTTCAATGTCAAGTATATGTGGGAGTTTTAAGAAAAGTAAATATTTTGATTACATATAACTTTTGAATTAACCAGAATTGGCGACTTAAGCAAGATTGACTTGTTTTAAAAGTTTATTGATAAGATCGTTCAGACTGATGCCTTTTTTTGCTGCGTCTAGCGCAAGCTGGGCATGTAAGTCTGGATTTATGCGAACATGTATTTTGCCGGAATATGTTTTTTCGGGTTTTTCACCACGTTCAGCACACCATTCAAGATAATCATTAATGGAATCCTTAAAGGCTTTTTTAAGCTTGTCAACCGTTTTGGCTTGAAAAGTAATAACATCCTTTAAGCCAATTACTTCACCATGAAAGATTTTTGCATCAGAATCGTACTCTACCTTTCCGAAATACCCTTTATATTTCATCATACTGCACTCCTGCATTTGTTAAGAACCTACGAACTGAAATTAAAGCACCTTTGTCAGTTTCTTTTTTAGGATGGGGTCTGTCAACTACCATAGATTGAAATCTACGGCTTGTAATTCCAAGTTTCGATGCGTTACGGCTCAGAGAGCGACGGATTACAATAGGCCTATTGACTGAGGCCCTTACACACGGCATATAGCTAT
>Ga0180433_10002902_pt1 | contig 25829 bp, 25 predicted proteins | sample SS_ome_8_FD_132980 | JGI IMG/M metagenome (GOLD analysis project Ga0180433, IMG submission 132980) | Hypersaline lake sediment archaeal communities from the Salton Sea, California, USA - SS_1_D_1 metaG | ecosystem: Environmental > Aquatic > Non-marine Saline and Alkaline > Hypersaline >... | reverse complement strand
GCCTTAAATCTTCTAAAACAAGAGCCTACAAAAGCTGGTATCAGAAGAAAAAGATTAAGAGCAGGATGGGACGATAAATTCCTCAGGAGTGTCGTAACCTAAATTTTAATGCGTTTTCCCTGAGTTTTCAATTGCTCGATTATTGATTTTCATGTTATTGATGATGAACTATCAAGCCCTGTTTTTGAAAATGTCTACTTTTATTATTCCGATCTTTCTTGGAATCGCACATCTTTTTAGCTCGAATCATGAAATTCCGATGGAGCAGCTCAAAAATGAACTCAGCCGCTATAAAAATGAGCTCGTGTTAGTACAAAGTCGCATCGCTCTTTTAGAAAAAAAGATCGCTGAAAAACAGATGACTTGCATCAAAAAGCGCATCGATAAAGTGCAGCAAAATATGGCCTTTTCATTTGTGCCCCTGACTCCTGATCAGACAGCCCTACTTTTTCAAGATGAACGAGGGCAGTTGGTTAAGATTCGTGAGGAGGTGCCATCCTGCGCACCCCAAGCGCAAGCCATTCTAGACCAAATTCTGAGTCTAATCACCAAGCTCGGTGATCAGTGCATCGAATGAACTCAGGTTAGAAAGAAAAAGCAGCCGAGCCATATAAACCTTGCAATCCTAGGTTATACTCATTCAAGAGTGATTGTGCAGGTGAAATTAGATCTGGCATAATTAGGTGCGCACCAAAATTCAAATAGGTATGAAATTCATATCCAATTTCAAAAACCGTATTGAAACATGAAAATGAGGTGGCATAACTCAAGCCGACGCTTGCATGAAATGCAGGGTTCACTCTCCATGTAGGCTCATCCATCTGATCAGTGATTCCAGCGCTTGAGGTGGCATTTTGTTTGTTTCGTAACTCTCTGCGACTCGCTAAAAGACTGGCTGAGGTTGAAAAATTTGCAGATAATATACCCGGGCAGCATCGAGAAAAACAACATATATCATATGCACCACCCAACCCAAGTTGTGGCCCAATTCCCCAAGTTTTTGATATCTCATTGTAAGTTCCAAAAAAAATAGCTATGTCATCTCTAATATATTCAATGTCTGTAATTAATTTGTAAAATCCATACTCAAGCCCTCCTAAAATAGACAAGTTAAGTCCACAGCAACTATATAGCTGTTGGTCTAAAAGAAGGTCAAAACGTTGATAGAGGATATCATTTTTAGAGTAAGCAGAGCCATTTCGATGTAGTATAGTACCTGAAACCTCTCCATTTCCAACAATACTCCACAGATCGTCTGCTGCAATGGTTTTGCTAACATCAGCCTTTAAACGAGAATAGTAAGCATTGATCGATCGATCGCATTGACAAAATTCATAGGCACCGCCTACACGAAATCCAGAGTGAAATCCAAAATCATTACTTGCTCGTGTGCCATGAGGCCCTTGCCCTCCATTATCATCTAGAGTATCATCGACAACAAAATAAGTATCGCCTACATCTGGCATAAGATATAAATAGCTGCCTTGAACTGTCCATTTTCCAGGGTAGGGGTGTCTGTGCGCAATAAGCGCTGTTGTTGAGAAAATCAATATCAATACAATTAGCTTTTTCAAATGAAATCTCCTTTTGTATATTAATTTCTTAAATTAAGAATTTTTCTTTATTTTGTCAAGAAATGCGCAAGGGGACAAAGCGCACGACCTCACCCTGGCGGACCATTAGCAAAATACGCCCCTCACTAGAAGATTTTTGCATTATCTCCATTAATTCAGAGGTGTTCGATACAGGCTGGCGATTGACTGCCATAATAAGTGCTCCTGGCCGAATCCTTGCATCTGCAGCCAGACTCTCCTTTTCGACCCCAGAGACAATCACACCCTGAGCATTTCGATACCCGAGCTTTTCAGCTACCTCAGGTGTTAAATCCTGCACCTGTAAACCCAATTTTTCAATGGTTGTTTGCGCCTCAGCCGTTACCTTTTCATCGGGAGCAGAGCCTACCTTAAATTTGAGCGTCTCCACTTTTCCATCGCGCAACACCTTAAGCGTAAGCTTGGAGCCCGGCTTCATCAAGGAGACCGCATTGCGAAAGAGACTGATGTTTTCCACGCGCTTTCCATTAAAGTGGGTGATGATATCCTCTTGCTCCAATCCACCCTTGGCAGCTGGGGAATCTGGTACTACATCTGTGACAAGCGCGCCATAGACTCCATCTAACTTGTAAAAGCTAGCAAGATCACTGTCGATCGCCTGCAAAGTTACACCTAAAAATCCGCGGGTCACCACACCATTTTCGATCAGCTGATCCATGATGCGTTTGGCCATATTACTGGGAATGGCAAAACCAATGCCCATGTACCCCCCTGAGCCACTTACAATCGCGGTATTGATGCCAATGACTTCACTGTCGATGTTTAAAAGAGGCCCCCCAGAATTACCCGGATTAATGGCGGCATCGGTCTGAATAAAATCTTCAAAGTCTGCAATGTTGAGCTGATTTCTGCCCTTGGCACTGACCACTCCGACCGTAATTGAGGCCTGCAGACCAAAAGGGTTGCCACATGCAATTGCCCAATCGCCGACTTCGATTTTGTCCGAATCCCCCAAACGGATAAAAGGGAAGTTTTTGCCTTCAATTTTGATGATTGCAAGGTCCGTTTTTGGATCCAATCCAATGACCTTGGCATCGAGTTTTTTGCCATCATCAAAGGTGACCTCCACCTTGGAGGCATTTTCAACTACATGGTTATTGGTTAAAATATAGCCATCGGCTGTAACAACAAACCCAGAGCCACGCACCGTTTTTGCACGCGCTTTTTCTTTCGGCTGGTTAGGAAAGTTGAAAAAGCGATTGAAAAAATCATCCTGAAAAAAATCAAAAGGATTTTCATGAGGGCCACTAGATGGCTTCTTTTTTGTTTTTGATTCAATGTAGACAACAGCTGGAATTGTCTCCTTGGCAACCTCTGCAAATCCCTTGGAAATACTCCTTAAAAGCTGCTCTGGTGCAATCGACTCTGGTTGCGCAAAGAGCATTGTTGTACAAATAGATAAAAAAAGAAGAGTCATTTTAAACATCTTATCACCTCAGTTTTTTTGCAGAATGTTACAATAAATTAAATGCCTCAACAAGGGTTAAAAAACCCATCCTACAACGATCCAAACCAAAGTGCTCATTGGGTGCATGGATTAGATCGCTTCCCAGCCCAAGCCCCACAAGAGCCACCTTGGCTCCAGATGTTTCGGCCAATTGCTGCGCAATTGGAATCGAGCCCCCAATCATAAAAAGGCTCGTCTTTTTTTGAAAGACTCGATTATAAGCCTCTTGCATTACCTCAATAATCTTGTCATCTGGAGAGCTGCAGACACCGCGCGATCCGGCATCAATGGCCTCAACGGTAAGCTTCATTTGCTTAGGAGCGTGCTCTTTTAGAAAATCTGTCACAAGTTGCGCAATCCTCTTGGGATCCTGGCCTGCCACAAGCCTGCACGAAATTTTGGCCTCAGCCTTTGCTGGAATGACCGTTTTAAATCCAGCTCCCGCATAGCCACCTGCTATCCCGTTAATTTCAAGCGTGGGCTCTAACCAAGCAGCACGCAAAGGATTGTCGCTCGCAGGAGAAAAACCATACTCATTTTCAAATCTCTTTTGATCAAAGGTAAAGTCGAGCTTTTTCTCTGTTTCTGGATCAAGAGTCTCTATGCCATCATAAAAACCATCGATTGCAACTCTGCTGTTTGCATCATGCAATTTGGCTAAAAGAGAGACAAGTGCTCGGTTGGGATTGTGTGCGATGCCACCTTGCATTCCCGAGTGTAGATCAAAATTGGCCTCTTGTAAGGTAGCCCCCAAGCAGAGGATCCCACGTGCACCCAAAGAGATCCCCGGATGGTCCCATTGCTCAAAGCCACTGTCGACAATGAGTAGATGGTCCGCTTGCAGTGCTTCCTTTTTTTTGTCCAAAATTTGGTGCAAAGAGGTGCTGCCGCTCTCTTCTTGCCCCTCAATCAAAAACTTCAGATTGAAGCCAAATTTTTTACCAAGCTCTACATAACTCCGAATGGCCAAAAGGGTATAAAACAATTGCCCCTTGTTATCACACGCCCCGCGTGCATAAACCTGTCCATCGCGTACAGTAGGCTCAAAAGGAGGCGTTTGCCAAAGATCCAAGGGGTCGACAGGCTGCACGTCATAGTGGCAGTAGATAAGAAGAGTCTCTTTATCAGAGCCTGCTTGCAAATCCTTACCCAATAAAATTGGAGGCTGGTCACTTTGCTCCCAACACTCAACCTCTAATCCAATTTTTTTCAGGTAGTCATGCACCCATGCGGCACACTTGAGCACCTCGCTTTCATAGGAGGGATCTGTGGCAATGCTTTCAAAGCGAAGTAGGTCAAAAAAGTCTTTTAGATTTGTGTCTAAGTGCGTACTGTACCATTGGTCAAAGTCTTTCGTCATCAATTGCAATTTCCTCTAGTTTCTCTTTGAGTAGTTTATTCTCTTTTTCCAAGAGCTCCTTGCCAGTGAAGGCAACGGTGATGCCGCGGGCAAAGCCAGGCTGCAAATGTTTGATGGCAGCTGCCTGCACAGCTTCTGGGGTTACAGAAAAGAGCTGATCTCGGTAGGTTTGGCGTACTTCTGGAGTACATCCTGCGCGCAGACGGCCAAAGGCTGTATAGCCGCGCGAGCAGGGAGGAAGCGGAGTGTCCAAATCTTGAAAAATTTGGAGTTTTGCCTCTTCAAGCTGCTCGGGCGTGCAAGGGGTTTGGCATAATTTCGTGATTGCTTCTTCGATGGCAGCTAAAGAGGAGGCAATGTTTGGATCGCGGTAGGTGTAGAAATAGAAATAGCCAGCAAGTGCGCTTGCTGCAGCCCCTGCGCCATAGGCGCCTCCCTGTTCGCGGATTCGGGGATGAAGAGTCTGGTTTTCCATGATTTCCGCGGCAACAGATAGAGCTGCCCGATCGGCATCTGTGTAGCTGACAGAGTCGAAGAGGTGCGTGGTAAAGGCTACGGGGGCATTGATGATGCGTCCTTGGCTCTTCACCTGCGCATTTTTTATCTCACACTGCCATGCATCACTTGCTTTTGTGCAGATGGAAGCGAGCTCCCAGTAATTTGCTTTTGTCACTATCTGCTCTGCCTTTTCATCTACCGTAAGTACAAGCTCTGCATTTTTTAATCCGAGGCATTTTTTTTGCACCTTTTGCAGCTGTGCAATGAATTGGTTGGGATCTCTTTCAAATTGTGCAACGATCTCCTTGAGTCTCCAGTAGTACCTGAGGCCATAGCATTGATTTTGAATCACGCCATTTTTTGAAAAACGACTTGCCGCAAGACTCATTGCATAGCGCAAGGGGTTTTGTTGAATGCTCGATTCCAAAGAGTTGAGGTGTTGCATCAAACACTCTTTGATGCGCGCGTGGTCACTTAGATCAGCTGAGGTACAGAGCTCTTTGATCAGAGGAAAGAGGTAGTCTGCTTTGCGGTTTAAAGCTTTTGCTCGGATGCATAGATAGGGATTCATCTGATCGGGATCTGTTGCCATCTGGCAAAAATCCAAAAAGACACTCAAGCCCCCAGTATGTTCCAAAAGATAATCTAGGTGCTCTTGGTAATTGCGCCCAGCACAGCCAATCTGCGGTAGTAAAAAGGCAAGAAGGCGCAAATAGAGCAACTCCTCTAGATCAAGCTTCGGTAGCGGGAAAATGAGATCTGCATAGATCATTTGGTTGGTAAAGCAGGTATGAGTATGAACGGTAAGCTGCCCGTTTTTGCTGGTTTTTAGTCCAAATTCCCTGGTTTGGTGCTTAACATCATTTAAAGAGACCTTTGGCAATACATTGGGGTTGTCCACTTCCTCTTGAAACTCTGCTAGCTCCCTGCTTGTTTTGATCAATGTTTCGATTTGCTCTTTAGCAAGGGAGCATTTAATTTTTTCGAGTCTCTCCTCCTCTGTTTTTTGCTCACGTGCAGCCATCTGGCCATCTGGGCGCATCAGTACGCGCACTACGTGCTGATTATCTAAGAAGTACGTTTGAATCAAACCTGTAAAATAGCTGGATTCTTTTTTTCGTAGCTCCTTAAAAAGGGAGTGAATTTTTAGACCATCCTCTGGTTTTCCACCATGCTGGGCAAGCAGGGCTGATCGAAAAAAGAGCGAGAGGCCATAGGGAGAGCTGCCGCCTGTAATCTCTGAGCGCGCCATCTCCAATTGGCTAATGGCCCCCTCAATCAGCTCTTCAGAAAAACCATCTTTTACAACCTGCTCGAGCACTTTTGTCACCGTGGCTTCAATTTTTTCACCACTATTTTCTGGGCATCCTTTGCATATAATGAGGTAGGGTACCTCGCTCATTTCATTGTCAATAAAGGCATCGGCCTGCTTACAAAGTCCCGACTTTAAAAGGGCCATCTTAAGAGGGGCTGCATCAGTTGCCGAGAGTAAAATATCACATACATTGAGTGCCAATAGCTCTGTTTGAGACAAAATCGAGCAGGTTAAATAGCCCAGAGCAACCATCGCCTTATCTGCATCCTCATCACTTGCTTGCGCTGGGTACTCTTTGGTAATCTCTTTTCTTTTTGAAAAGCGTTGCTGTTTGGGCAGAGCTCCTAAAGGAGGTGCTTTTTCAACCCCTGACAGTGCATTTTTTTCTAAGAATTCTAACTCCTCTTCTAGGGGCAAGTTGCCATAGAAAAAAAAGAGACAGCGGCTGGGATGGTAATATTTTTGGTGAAATTCTTTGAGCCCTTGGTAGGTAAGGGCAGGGATATCTTTTGGGTCTCCACCCGAGTTGATGCCATAGGTGATGTTGGGGTAGAGGGCGTGCATGATCTCCTCAGAGAGTCTCGACTCTTTGGAAGACATGGCGCCCTTCATCTCATTGTAGACGATTCCCTTGAAGGTAAGAGGAGATTTGGCATCCTCCATATCTAAAAACTCGAGACGATGCCCCTCCTGCAAAAAGCTTTTTTCTTCGAGGCGTGGGTAAAAGACGGCATCTAGGTAGACCTCGAGCAGGTTGTAAAAATCCTTGGGGACTTGGGAGGCAGCTGGATAACAAGTAAAATCCCCACCGGTTAAGGCATTCATGTAGGTGTTAAGACTACGGCGTGTCATCGAAAAGAAGGGGTCTTTGATGGCAAAACGTTTGGAACCACAGAGCACCGTGTGCTCCAAAATGTGGGCGACGCCATTAGAAGAGTCTGGCCATGTTTGAAAAGAGAGGCAAAAGAGGTTTTCCTCATCATCATTGAGCAACTTGATGATTTTGGCACCTGTAGGGATATGCTCGCACTCAATAAGGGTGCTTTTGAGTTCATCGAGCACAATTGTGCGCGTAATGACGAAATTTTTTGAGGAATGCATTTTGGTATTAGGCGATTGATTTTCTGTTCTTAATAAAGTATCCAAAGAGCAGAAAAAAGGCAATGAAGACAAAAATAGCTGCGGCATATAAAAGCGGCTCAATGGTCATCGCCGCGATGACGCCCCCCAAACAGGGCCCCAAAAACTCTGCCAATGCAGTCATCGAGGACCCCACCCCAAGCGCTTTTGCTTTTTCATCTTCATTTGCTGCCAAAGCTATCAAGCTCAAAGAGTTACTCCAGCTGATGGCAGCAAAGATCGAAGAGATTCCAAATAAAATTAGATAATATGGGAAAAAGTCTCCAACCCCTGCAAAAAAGTAGCAAATGCTTAAGCCTAAAAGAGACCAGATAATCAATTGCCAAAGATTAACCCACTTTACAAGGATATTATTTAACACCCCACTTGCAAAGGTCCAGCAAATGCCCATAAAAATCAAAAACCAGAGAATTTGGCGATAGGAGGCATGAAATTTTTCTATGGCAATGGGGGTTGCCCACTGCATGGCCATCCCAAAACCTAAAAACCAGAGAAACAAAATAAGGTAGAGGAGCCGTAGATTTTTGCTTTCAAAGACATGCAAAACATTATGCACCGCTTTTAAGACCGAAATTCCCTTTTTTGTACGTGCAGCGGGTGCATGACTCTCAATAAAGTAGGCCTTTAAGAAGATTAGGCTAATTAAGGTGGCAACGGCAATCAAAATAAAAAGCAGGCTTGTGCGCATCAAGGAAAAGGCAGAAGGATTTGCAAAAAGGGCCCCCACTAAAATGGCGACAATCCAGCTAATGCCAAGAAGCATGGTCGCGATACTTAGGCTCCTGGCCTTTGCTTTTTTACCCGTATTAAAATCGGAGACAATGGTCATACACAATGAGAGATTTCCAGCAAAAAAACCTGTGAGTATGCGACTAAACAGAAGTAGGTAGAAATTGGTCGTTAAAATGGCCAGAGCGGAGAGAAGATAGCCGAAAAAGGTGCCAATGATCGTAAAACTGAGAGCTTTTTTACGGCCGTAGCGGTCGGCGATATCTCCAAAGTAGGGCGCACCAAAAAATTGTGCTAGGGGAAAGCTTGCTAGGATGAATCCCAGCAATAAATTGCGAGAGGCTACGGTTGTCTCCACTGGCAAGATGCTGACATCATTGTGTAAAAAAAGAAGGGGGAAAAGAGTAAAGACAACAGCGAAGCCAAAGTTGTCCAAAAAGAGAACGAGGTAGGCGGTAAAAAGTGATGCGTTGCGTGATTTTGTCATTTAACGCTACTTTAACAGTGCTATCCTATTTATTCAACACAACCCTAATCTCCGCACATTATGCGGAGATTAGGGTTGTGTTGAATAATTCGAGTTTTCCTAATCATTTGGCTAGGCTTTGCCCTCTTTGCCCGATCTCTCGCTCGCTGTACCACATGTACTATAGTCGATTCAAATTGAATTATTCAACACAGCCGGAGATTAGGTGCTATAATGAGAGGAAGGGGGACGCAGTACAAGTTACTCGCTTGCAAAATCCCCCTAATTTCCTTAAGTCCAGACAAGGTTGGCAGCTGTTTGGTACTCGGTGACCCGTGTTTCAAAGAAGTTCTTCTCTTTTACAAGATCAATCGTCTCACTCATCCAAGGGAAGGGGTTTTTGGAGCCATAAATCGCCTCAAGTCCAATGCGTTCCAGGCGCCTGTCTGCTACATGCTGTACGTAATCACGAAACATCTCCGCTTTGAGTCCCAAGATTCCTCTTGGAAGACACTCTTGGGCGTAGGCGATTTCTAGCTCAACTGCCTCTTTAACTAGATTTTTGATGTGCTCCTGAAACTCACTCGTCCAAAGCTCTGGGTTTTCCTCTTTGATGCCATTGATCAAATCAATGCCAAAATTGAGGTGAATCGTCTCATCGCGCAAAATATATTGGTATTGCTCGCCAATGCCTGTCATTTTGTTTTGGCGCTGGAAGGAGAGGATCATCACAAACCCACTATAGAAGAAGATTCCTTCCATAATGATGTAGTAGCCAATGAGGTTTTCCAAAAACTTTTGCGCCCCTTCAAAGGTATCTGTCGAAAAGCCATCTTCTAAGACTTCCGCCGTCAGCTTCATCTCAAAGGCATCCTTGTTATGAATGGAGGGGATCTCGTTGTACATATTAAAGACCTCGCCCTCATCGAGCGCCAGAGATTCGCAAATATACAAAAAGGTGTGCGTATGCACCGCCTCCTCAAAGGCTTGACGAAGCAGATATTGGCGCGCTTCGGGGTTAGTGATGTGCTTAAAGATGGCAAGCACGATGTTATTGCCCACCAAACTCTCAGCTGTGCTAAAAAAGCCTAGGTTGCGCATGATCACATGCCTCTCATCCTTGGAAAGCTGATCGGATTTCCAAAGCTCGATATCCTTTGTCATCGATACCTCTGTTGGCATCCAATTATTAGCGCAGCCATTTAGGTAGTGTTCCCACGCCCAATCATATTTTAGGGGCATCAATTGGTTAACATCCACTTGGTTGCAATTGATCAATCTCTTTTTGTTCGAGAGCACTCGCTTTTCTTGTTCTTTCATCTTTATATCCTTATTTATTGACAACTCTCACAACCCTCTTCCATGCTGCAGGCAATGGGTTTAGGCTCTCTTTTTACTTCAATGCGGCTCGATGCCGATTCACTTTTCATCCAACGCGGCTGCAGCCCGCGCTTATTAATATCTGTTGTGGACTTCTCGATCTGTGTTGCGCCCAAGGAGCGCAAATAATAGGTGGTTTTAAGGCCACTTTTCCACGCCAAGAGATACATTTCGTGCAACCTCTTGCCCGAGGGTTGCGCCAAGTAGAGATTGAGGGATTGCCCCATATCAATCCATTTTTGGCGACGGCTCGCACATGCAATAACCCACTCAAAATCGATCTCAAAGGCAGTTAAAAAGAGCTGCTTGATTTTTTGTGGGATCCGCTCAACCTCCATAATAGAACCATCGAAATACTTTAGATCATCGAGCATCTCCTTGTCCCAAAGGCCCTCTTTTTTAAGAGTCTCCACAAGGTAGTGGTTGCTGATCGTAAATTCGCCCGAAAGATTTGATTTAACAAAGAGGTGTTTGTACATCGGCTCAATCGATTGCGTAACACCTGTAATGTTTGCAATGGTCGCTGTGGGGGCAATTGCCATCGTGTGGCTATTGCGGATCCCATACTTTTTAATGCTTGCGCGCACAGGCTCCCAATCCATTTGGCACGATGTATCCATCTCCAAAAACTCTGTCCCTCGCTCCTTGGCCAAGAGTGCAATGCTATCGATGGGTAAAATCCCACGATCCCACTTGGATCCCTTGTAGGAGCTATAGCTTCCACGCTCTTTGGCCAGTTTGCTTGACGCTAAAATGGCATAGTAGGAGATCATCTCCATGCTGCTATCTGAAAATGAGACCGCCTCATGGCTTGCGTAGCTAATGCCCAGCTTATAGAGAGCATCCTGGAAACCCATAAGTCCAAGTCCAATAGGGCGGTGGCGCATGTTAGCCTCGTGTGCCTCCTTAATTGGATAAAAGTTGATATCAATCACATTGTCGAGCATGCGAATCGCTGTCTCAATTGTTTTGGCGAGTTTTTTCTCATCCAATCCATCTGCTCCAATATGCTCGGATAAATTGACAGATCCTAGGTTGCAAACGGCAGTTTCGCCCTCAGATGTATTAAGTAAAATTTCGGTGCATAGATTGGAGCTGTGCACAACGCCCGCGTGATCCTGCTGAGAACGGATGTTCGATGGATCCTTAAAGGTAATCCAAGGATGGCCCGTCTCATAAAGCATGCCCAACATTTTGCGCCATAAATCCATCGCCCTCACTCTTTTAAAGAGCTTAATTTGCCCCTCATCGGCCATCTTTTCGTAGGTTGCATAGCGCTTTTCAAACTCTAGGCCATATAAGTGGTGCAGATCGGAGACATCATTGGGTGAAAAGAGGGTCCACTCACCATTTTCTTGTACCCGCTTCATAAAGAGATCAGGAATCCAGTTGGCAGTGTTCATATCATGTGTGCGTCGTCTCTCATCACCTGTATTTTTGCGCAGCTCCAAGAAATCCTCTAGATCTAAGTGCCACGTCTCCAAGTAGGCACACATCGCCCCTTTACGCTTGCCCCCTTGGTTAACCGCAACGGCTGTGTCATTGGCGACCTTTAAAAAAGGGATGATTCCTTGGCTTTTGCCATTTGTCCCTTTAATCAAAGCTCCGGTGGCGCGCACATTGCTCCAGTCATTTCCAAGACCACCTGCCCATTTGGAGAGCTGTGCATCATCAGAGATCACCTTGTAAATATGGGAAAGATCATCCATCACCGTAGAGAGGTAACAAGAGCTCAGCTGGCTATGGCATGTGCCTGAGTTAAAGAGGGTCGGTGTGCCCGAGACATAGCGAAATTGAGATAAAATATGGTAAAACTCAATGGCGCGCTCTTCTTTTTCCTTGCCCTCATTTAAACAAAGCCCCATGGCAACACGCATCCAAAAAATTTGAGGAGTTTCTAGGCGCTCTTCATTTTCATGGATAAAGTAGCGGTCGTAGAGAGTTTGCAGACCTAGGTAGGAAAATTTCTTATCTCGATCTATTTCAATGGCATCGGCAAGCTTTTCAAGATCAAAACTCAAGAGTTGGGGATTGAGGCGCTCACATAGGACAGCACGTTTAAAATACTCTTGGAAGTAGCTTTTGTGCCGCGCTTTTAATTTAGCTTCGTGCGCTTGCACCTGCATGGTTTCGCGATAGATCCGATCTAGCAGCAGGTTGGCAGCCACGTAGGTGTAGGCGGGCTCGGTCTCGACGTGGGCACGCGCGGCCATCATATTGGCAAGGTCGACCTCCTCTTCGCGTATTCCATCATAAAAATTTGCAAGCGATTGTTCCACAAGCTCATCTGCTGAGACAAGAGATTCGTGTCCTTTGCAGGCGTTTTGCATTTTTTTGCGCAAACTTTTTTTGCTTAAGGTGTAGGTGGAGCCATCTGTGCGCACAATGGTAAACTTTTCACTTAAGTCCTCTTGCTCAGGCGCACTCTCTGGGCTCTTTATCTCTTCTACCCTTTGCGCTCTTTTGGCTGCGCGCTCTGCTCTTAAAAGAATAAAATCTTTGGCAACATTAAAAAAGCTCTCTTGCATAAGGGCGTTTTCGATTGTATCCTCAATGGTATCAATGTTTAAAAGCTCTTTTGCCTTCGCTTTTTCCATTGTTTTTTCAATCACCAGTTGTGTGAGGCTTTTGATGCCATCGATTGTTGAGGCATTTGTAGCCCCCTCAATTTTGTAGGTATAGCGAAAGGCTCGCTCAATGCCAGAGGCAATTTTGATTGGATTGAGGCGCGCGTGCGTTTTGCCATCTCTGCGCAAAATTTTGATGCTTTCAGGGGAGTCCTCTCTAAGTTCTTTATGGTGATCGCGATATAAAATATAATCGCGCGCCACATCGTGGTGTCCGCACTCCATTAGTTTGATTTCCACAATATCCTGCACTTGCTCCACTGTTACCAGGGCGCCGAGTGATGCCTGTGTGTGTACCTCTGTGTTTACTAGGTCACATAGCTTTTCAATGGTCTGAGAAATCTCAGTGGGTAGGCTGTCGCTCTCTGGAATCTTTTTGGTGTCGCGAAAGGCCGCATCCAGGGCATTTACAATGCGCTCTTTTTTAAATGGAACCAGTCTGCCATCTCGTTTTACGATGGTGTCGCTTTGAATGCCTTTTTTTAAGCTCTGCTCAATCTTTCTTTTTTGCAATGCAGATTCTTTTTTTTCACACTCTGGTGTAAGTGTTGACGATGGCTGGGTCTCGCTCATTTTTTCCTACTTTTTTTGTTTTTTTGCTTGCAAAAAAAACAGCTGGCATTTTGGTTGAAATACCACCTGTAGTGTCTTTTGCTCCTTCGAAATACTATATATAGTACCTGGGATCTTCTTGTCTATGGAAAATGCAGTGAAAAAGAGCAAAAAAATCCATGTGTATGGAGGCGAGGATTTTGGTGTTAATTGCCACTTTTAAACAACAAATTTTGCCAGCAAAATAGAGTGCGTGTAAAATGAAATAAAGGAGAAATTGATGCGAAGAATTTATATTATACCAAATGCAATTACGGCATTTGGATTGACGTGCGGATTGTTTGTGATTTTTAAGACAAGTGTTGCCGATCCAATGCGCGATCTCTTTTCGATTTTACAAGCCTCTGCGATTTTACTCTTAATTGCGGCGGTAGCGGACCTGGCCGATGGTGCTGTGGCGCGCTTAATTGGTGCTCAAAGTGACTTTGGGGGCTATTTTGACTCGTTAGCAGATGCGGTTACTTTTGGTGTAGCGCCCCCACTTTTAATGCTTAAGAGTTTATCGGGAGGGGAGTTAGGTCGTCTTGTTACCTTTTTTGTGATTATTGCGGCAATGGTCTATTCACTTTGTGGGGTGTTGCGGCTTGTGCGTTTCAATGTGAAGTCGATGACCAAGGAGAGTACTTCTTCCAAGAAAAAAGAGAAGAAGCATTTTACTGGCTTGCCTATTCCGGCAGCGGCTGCGGCCTCTGTTTCAATGAGTTTGATTTTGCTTTCAGCTCCTGTGGAATCTTTTTGGGGGCCCTCGATTGTGGTACGCGCCTGGATCTTAATTGTGGCGATGATCGTGCTTGGTTATTGCATGGTTAGTCGGTGGAAGTTTCCAAGTGTGAAGGCTCTACATTTTCGTGTGCCCTCATTTTACCTTATTTTATCGATTGGTATCGCTGCGGTTGTCATCTTGTATGGCATTGTGGATTATTTTGCGGAGGCCTTTTTTATTGTCTCTTGGCTCTATTTGCTGGTTGCGTGGAGTTTATCGTTGATTCGTTTGATAGCAGGCAAACGTTCCAAAACGTTGGTAGATTTTGAGCCGGAGGAAGAGGATGAAGTATAAGGTATTGATTGCGCTAGAAAAGGAGGCAGAACGCGCTCATTTTGAAGATGTTTTGCAGGAAATAGTACAGAAGGGGGTGGAGCTCTTTTTTGCCTTTGATTTGGCTGGGGCTCTTTTGATTATCGAAAAGGAGAAGCCAAGTTTGGCTTTTGTGCAGAGCAGCTGGCTAAGTAACGAGAGTGATTGGCAAAAAGAGGGGGTGCATTTGGTGCAAGTAGCGCAGCCCTTAAAAGCGCGTCAAATTTTGGAAAAGTGCCACGAGGTACTAGGGAGTCACCCATCGGGTCCCCTCTCTCTTCCGATGTAGCCATTTATCTGTGCAGAGGGCGACAAGCCAAATCAAGGCGACCGAAAAGATCACATCTGAAAAAAAGTGGCCTCCTTGGGCAACTCTTGCTGCCATGAGGCCTCCTCCCAAAAGGGTGGTGAGGGCAACAGATGCATAAAAAACAGAGCGGTGGCCGTAGCGTCTAGCCGAGAGGCAAAAGGAGACAAAGCAGATACCCATGGCCACGTGGCCACTGGGAAAGGATTTTTGGGGCTCTTTTGGGTTGAAATCTGGGTGGTAAAAGGGGCGGTAGTGATGTTTTCCCTGAAATTCTATTGTTTGCTTGGGCCGCGGTCTGCCCCAGTAGCCTTTAAAGAGGACATTGGTAATCAGGCCAGCACCGAGAGTTAGTGTAATTAAAAAGGCTAAAAAGTAGTGGCGGTAGCGCTTAAAAAAGGGCTGTCCCTTTAAAAAGGAGAGAGCCACGCAAAGTAGTGATACGCCACCCACAAAAAAGCCAAAGAGTTCACCATAGTCAAAAAGGATTCTAAAGGCCAGGGGGTTGTAAAAAGAGGCTGTTGTCTCCGAGTAAAATAGATGGGAGAAGTAGAGATCAAGGGTGGGGGTAAAGGGTGCAAAAAGGAGCACGATTGCCCAAGGCAGTAGCCATTTAACTTTTGTTTTCATAAGATGTTGAGTGATGATTTATCTATTAATTTTCGCATTTGTCTTGTGTGTAGGATCTTTGTTTGCTTTTTTTAGAGCAAGGGTTTTATTAGATCAAAAAAAAGTAGAGATCCTTTTATTAAAGGAGCAACTTAGTTTCTTTCAGAAGTCACAAGAGTCGTTAAAAGAGCAATTTAAGGGGCTCTCCTCGGAGGCTTTAAAGGAGAGTCAGACCTCATTTTTGCGCTTGGCCACCTCGCAGTTAGAGACGTTGCACGAAAAGAATAAGAGTGTTTTTGAGAAAAAGAGTGATTCGATCAACTTTTTGCTTAAGCCTGTAAAGGAGTCGCTTGAAAAGGTGGATGCCAAGATTGGGGCGCTTGAAAATAGTCGTGTGTCGGCCTACTCGGCGCTCAAAGAGCAGGTGGACCTCTTGATTACGAGTCAAAAGGAGCTGCGTCGTGAGACGGGTCGTCTGGGTAAGGCGTTGAGTGCACCTACGGTGCGTGGGCGTTGGGGCGAGATGCAGCTTAAGCGTGTGGTGGAGATGGCGGGCATGTTGGCCTACTGCGATTTTTATGAGCAGGCGCACACAACGACAGCTGATGGCCGCTTTCGGCCCGATTTATTGGTGAAGCTGCCGGGCGGAAAAAACATTGTGATTGACTCTAAGGCGCCCTTGGATGCCTACCTTGCAGCGCTTGAATGCGAGACGGAAAGCGAGCGTGTTGCAAAGTTGGCGGAGCACGCCAAGCGCATCCGTGCGCATATTAACTTATTGAGTCGCAAATCTTATTGGGAGCAGTTTCAGCCAGCGCCCGAATTTGTGGTGCTCTTTTTGCCAGGGGAGACCTTTTTTAGTGCCGCGCTTGAGCAAGATCCCTCGCTCATTGAGATGGGTGTGGACAAGCAGGTAATTTTGGCAACCCCTACTACCTTGATTGCCCTTTTGCGTGCGGTGGCCTATGGTTGGCGTCAGGAAAAACTGTCGAAAAATGCCGAGGAGATTAGCCAGTTGGGCCGCGAGTTATATAAGCGTATCTCGGATATGAGTGGCCATTGGAATCGGGTGGGAAAATCTCTCTCTTCTGCTGTGGGGGCCTACAACAAAGCTGTGGGATCGCTGGAGGCGCGTGTGCTTACAACAGCGCGCAGATTCAATGATTTGGGCAGGCAGGATGAGGAGCAGTCCTCTAATGTTGTGGAGACGGTAGAGCAGGTGGAGCAGATTCCTCGTCTATTGCAAGCGCCCGAGATGACCCCAAAGGATTAAAAACCTGCTGTGTCACTGTCTGACCACCAATCACTTTCAGTGTCCATTTGCCAATCCCGGTTGAAATCTGCCGTTGCAGCATCTTTTATGCCCTTAAGGTAGCTGCCTGTAAAGAGAGCAAAGGCTCCCGTTGCTGCACCTACACCTAAAAGAGCCTCTTCTGGGATGCCGCTTGTGGGGAGGTCGTTGTAGAGAGCTAAGAGACCGATGATTGTGCAGGCAGTCGCGGTGATTGCCGCAATCACCGTGAGGTAGGTTTGTCGCTTGCATGTGGATGGGCTGACCGGTCTTCCGTTGAGTCTGAGTCTAGTTTGTTGTGATCCTCGGTATTGCGGCTCAGCCCAATTTGCATCCGATGCATCTAGGAGGTGGGTGCTAGTACTTTCTGTGCTTAGTTTTCTTGTATCTTGGAAAGACATAAAAGATCCTTTTTGCTTTTTTTCTCACTGTAGTGATTTATTAAAATCTAATAAAGATTTTTTTTTACAAGGGGTGCGAAAATTAATTGCTATATCAGGGGCAAGTGTGTTTTTGAAAGCGGAGGCAGGGCCTCCGCACTCCAAATAGACTTGCAAACTCCTTGGGAGTGCGGAGGCCCTGCCTCCGCTTTTCAAAGAAAAATACCGACTATAAATATTTTATACCCAATGAATTTGTTATGTCCTCGGGGGGGGTATTCTCTTGGGTGATCTTGTTATCCTAGAACCTTCTCAGCCCTTCTTCTAGCTCTTGCCCATTGCGTGCGCCCCAAAGGTATCCGCCGCTTCCAAAGGCTATCGCCCCCGTTGCTGCTCCTGTGCCCAAAAGGGCCTCTTCTGGGATGCCGCTTGTGGGGAGATTGTCATAATGGGCCAAAAGGCCGATCGTAGTACAGACAACCGCTGTAATTGCCGCAAACCCAAACAGCCAGGTCAGGCCCGATGTACGCGACCCCTGCTTCACCTGTACGTCATCTGTTGCGAATCTATCATCTTGCATCGAGCCCAGTTGAGTGTGAGGTTGGAGTTCTCTGTTACTTTCCGGGGGATCGTACAATTGATGCACCTGGTGCTCTGGCACCTGGAATGGTGATTGTTGCGCGGGGGGGTGCTGCCTTTTCAAAGTCCTCTTCCTTAATCTATTAACTCTCGTTGCCTGGGGGGTGGCAGCACGATCATCTTCGTCACTGCTGCTATCCTCATACCATATTCTCTGTGCAGTTGCTTGGGGTATACCTCTTACACCATCCATAAAAACACCTCTTTAGTTAGATTTTTTATTTTATTATAACATGTGATTAAGCAGATATCAAGCATTTTTTAATGAAATGTTAAAGAAGGGCTATATTAAGAAAAAAAGGTTTTTACATATTTTAGCCAAATTGACTAAACTCTCTCAATATCGCTTTAGTGAGGAGGCTTGATAAGTGGCACTTCGTGAAAATTTAACAAGGCTTGCAAGCCGATTTAGATACCCAGTTTCGCTTCCTGAGGACCTTGCAAAGGATTTGGGGGTCCAGATCTCCAATACGCTCAACTACCACGACTTTTTGAGCCTATTGGCCTCCACCTATTGCCGGCCTACGCGCCTCTATAAGCTGATGCCCCGCGAGGAGGCAGAGGTGGTTTTTGGCTCGGCCCTCAAAAAAGAGCGCTTTAAGTCGAGCACCCTCGTCTCCTACTACTTTAATAAGGGATGGCTTGTCTTGGCCCTCTATTTTGACGAGGGCGAGAGGTTGAGGCGCCTGAACCTCCAGTGCCCCACCTCGAGCTCCTTTGAGGGCTTTGACCTTGTGCTGGACGATGAGCCCTATTTAGCCCCCGCCTCCTCTCATTAGTTGTCATTTTCACCGATTAAGGGTGTTAGATGTTGTTGGGCGTTGGTGGTGTACTCGGTACGTAAATCCCATTTTTCATTACCCACTGAGTTTTTTCTCGATGGGGGGGGGGAGAATTCTTCTGCGGAATCGAAATCACTATCGGATTCATCTGATTCATTGCTATGACGGTACTTGAGATAACCGCCAAGAAGACTCAAGGTGGCAATGCCCCCAGCAGTACCAAAGAAGGCCTCTTCTGGAATCCCCCCTATGGGGACTTCATGATGGGCCAGTAGGCCGAGTATGATGCAGACCACGACTGTCATTGCTACTAGGCCTATTGTCTTGTAGGAGGGCGCTGGTGCCTCTGCTTTTTTAGGAGATAGATCTAAAGGGGGAAAATCGGATTCATTTACAGACTCACCATCACTGTAGATAACGGAGTCGCCTCCTCTATATCCTCCTGAAATACTCATATAAACCTCCAATATTATATTAATATAATTATAATATTTTTTAAATAAAAAGTCAAGAGTTAGTTTAATTTAGTTAAAAATGTTGATATGTTTTTTTAGGCCCATAGGGCCGTCATGTTACAGCCTAGGTCGAGTGCAGCGAGGCCTAGGTATAGAGTACATACAGTGTCGAGTCCTGAAAGGACGACATATAACTCATTCTTTAATCAAAATCACTCGAGGAATTTCAGCTAATTTATACTGTCCTTTCAGGACTCGATTTTATTGAAATTCTACCTAGGCCTCGCTGCGCTCGACCTAGGCTGTAACATGACGGCCCTATGGGCCTAAAAAATATGTCAAAAAAAGGGGCTTTCAGGGGCAAAAATTTAGATTTATATGACTATAAAAAGCTCTTTCAGGTACACTTCTCCCAGTTGAAAAATAATTAATTAAATCATGTTGTCCCTTTCTCCCAAAAAGTCGCGAGAGGCGATTGTCCAGATGCTCTTTGCTTTTCAGGTTGGCGATCAATCCGAAAAGGATCTTGTAGCCTTGATGATGCGCGAGCTGCAACTCTCCAAAAAAAACACCCTCGTTTTGTACACCAAAGCTTTGGATGTTTGGCGTATGCATGCCCAATTGGATGAGATGATTGCAAATAATTCGCTTTCGTATGATCTTAATCGTATTGGAAAGGTAGAGCGCAATATTTTGCGGCTGGCAACGTTTGAACTCGTGCACGAAAAAAGCACCGAGCCTGCAATCATCATTGCAGAGGCAAACCGTTTGGCTAATAAATTTTGCTCCGAATCTGCCTGCCATTTTATTAATGCGATTTTGGATGCAATCTCTCAATGTCAGCTGGCTCCCTCATAAAACTGCCCTTTGCTCACGAAACAAACAAGCCCCTTGCTCCCTTCTCCACTTTTGCCACAGGTGGCCCCGCTTCCTATTTTCTAAAAATTACAACCATCTCTCAGATGCAAGAGGTCTTGCGCTTTTGTCACATCGCAAAGCTACCCGTTTATATTTTGGGCAAAGGATCCAACTCCCTTTTTGATGAGCGTGGTTTTTGTGGAGCTGTGCTTTTAAATAAGATCGATAGGTGCCACCAAGAGGGCCCCCTTTTTCGCGTAGGGGCAGGCTACAGTTTTGCCCGTCTGGGGCAACTGACAGCCCGTTTGGGGTATAGTGGGCTCGAGTTTGCAGCAGCCATCCCTGCAAGTGTTGGGGGCGCGGTTTTTATGAATGCAGGGGCAAATGGGCAGCAAACCTTTGATGCATTGCACCAGGTGACCTACATCACAAAAGAGGGCAAGCGCCTACTGTTTACAAAAGAGCAGATGACATTTGGCTACCGAAACTCCTGCTTTCAAAAGATGCAAGGTGCCATTGTGGAGGCAATCTTTTCTTTGCGCATCGATCAGGGGGCACGCGCACATCAAAAAGAGATCGTCGATTACCGCCTTCAAACGCAGCCCTATAAAAGCCATTCGTGTGGCTGTGTTTTTAAAAATCCACCAGGCAAGAGCGCAGGGGCTCTCATTGAAGAGTGCGGACTCAAAGGGGCCAAGGTGCAAGCGGCAGCTGTTTCACCCAAACACGCCAATTTTATTGTCAATCAGGGTGGGGCAACAGCAGGACAGATTTGTGATTTAATCGCCTTTGTGAAAGAGGAGGTTTATCAAAAAAGTGGAGTTTTGTTAGAAGAAGAGATACGCTACATCCCTTATACCGAAAAGAAAAAATCATGAACTTTCGAGCAGATCTACATGTACACAGCACCCACTCTGATGGAAGCTGCACCCCCCAAGAGTTAGTTAAGGAGGCAAAGCAAGCGGGGCTCTCAGGGCTCTGCATCACAGATCATGACTCGCTCTCTGCCTACCCAAAAGTATTTGAGGATGCAGAAGCAGCAGGCATCTCCATGATTCCAGGTATCGAGCTCTCCACAGACTTTGAGGATGAGAGCATTCATCTGCTCGGCTACAGCTTTGCCTATACCAATTCCGAAATTCAGGAACTTTGTCGCCGCCACAAGGCACGCCGTCGCACCAGAAATGAGCGCATCTTGCAAAAGTTGCAAAAGCTTGGCATCCATATTGAAATGGAGCAACTCTACAAAGAAGGGGCAGGAGAGGACCACACCGTAGGTCGCCCCCACATTGCCCTTTTATTGATCGAAAAGGGGGTGGTACGCTCTGTCCAAGAGGCCTTTGATAAATACCTGGGCGAACAAAAGGCAGCCTATGACCCCGGCGAGCCCATTTGCATTGCAGAGTCGATCGATGTGATTCACCAAGCAGGGGGGCTTGCTGTGCTAGCACATCCTCATCTTATTAAACGAAAAAGGGTTGTAAAGAAAATCTTACGCTTGCCTTTGGATGGGATCGAGGTCTATTATGCACGTATGTCGCCAAGTCAAGAGCTCCCTTGGCTGCAGATTGCAAAGGAGCGCAACTGGATTGCAACAGGGGGCTCCGACTACCACGGCACAATCAAACCCTTTAACCAACTAGGCTCCTCGTGGGTGGATGAAAAAACCTTTGGACTACTGCACGCACATTTTAAAAAATCCCTCGAAAGTCAAGCTCGGGCTTGAACAAATCCGTCTGTTCGATGACGCACTAGGTCGGCCAAGTCAAGCCTTCAAAAGCATTCATGTAGCTGGCACCAATGGCAAGGGGTCAGTTTCGACAAAAATCGCCCATACCTTTGCTCTTTCAGGTAAAAAGGTAGGGCTCTTTACCTCACCTCACATTACTTGCCTGCGAGAACGCATTGCAATCAACGGCACCAAGATTACATCACCGGAGATGCAGGTAATCGAAAAAGAGATCGAAGGGGTGATCGATAGGCTGGCTCTTCTGCCGACCTATTTCGAGTATTTGACCCTCTGCGCTTTTTTATACTTTGCAAAAGAGCAAGTAGATCTAGCTCTTTTTGAAGTGGGAATGGGGGGAAGGCTCGATGCCACAAATATCATCGATCCAATTTGTTGTGTGATTACATCGATTGGCCTCGATCATACCGACCATCTGGGCACAACCTTAGAAGAGATCGCCTTTGAAAAAGGGGGTATTATCAAGCAAAAGGTGCCTGTAATCATAGGGCCCAAGGCACAACCCAGAGATGTATTTGCAAAAATTGCAGCCAACAGTGGGAGTGTTTTGATTCAAGTAGAGGGCTCTTTTGCAAGCTTTGAGCTCGAAAATCAAGCCATTGCAAAAAAGACTTTGCAACAATTGGGTGTAGCTGCCCATTGGATTGATGCGGGAGTCAAAAAATCTCCACCTTGTCGCTTTGAAACCATTTTAGATGCCCCCCACGTGATTTTGGATGTTTGTCACAATGTAGCGGCTATGCAAGCCCTTTTTTTACGATTGCCACAGAAAAAAATAAGAGTAGTGGCTGCCTTTAGCAAGGATAAGAGTGTGGAGCAAATGGTTGCTTTTTTAGAGCAAAAGTCTGTTACTACTCATCTTTGCCCTTTTGAGCATGAGCGCGCCTTCTCTCCTTCAACTTTGCAGACAAATTGCCAGGTTGAGTCCTCTTTAGAAGAGGGATTGCGCAAAGCTTTTGAAAGGGCAGAGGAAAATCAAGAGGTTTTGCTTATCTGCGGTACCTTTTTTATGATGGATGAGGCGCGCCGTTTCTTTGAATCAAGAGCAAGCATGGCGCGTTTTTGCGATTGAGCCACTGCATGAAAGAGACGCAGAAGCTCTTTTTACAAAGCGATTGCGCAAATTCTTTCAAGGCTTGTAGCTCGCGTGCCCCCTCGGGGTGTCCAGGATAGCAGGTGATAGAGATGAGCCCATCTTCAATCAAACGGGGTAGTGCCAATTGAATGCTTTTAAGGGTGGACTCTGTTTGTGTGGTAATTGCTTTGTTCGCACCCGGAAGATAACCTAAATTATAAACAATTAATTTTATATTCTCTTCGATTAAATCGGCATGAGATTGGTTTTTTATTAAAAGATTGGTTTTTTCTTCTTTGGTAAGTTCTTCTTTGATTTTTTTTTGGGTGTTGGCAATGGCCTCTGTTTGGATGTCGTAGCCTACCAGGGGGGCGCACCCATTGATCATTTTTGCGAGGGCGACCAGGTCGTGGCCGTTGCCGAGGGTTGCATCTACCACGACTCCTAGAGGGGGAGTCTTTAGCTGTTTTTCCCAGAGAATATGGGCAAATTTGAGGTGGGATGAGAGCATGAGATAGAAGATAGCATGATTTTGCTTTGAAGAAAAGAGTTGTGTCGCTATAATCCCGGTGCTTTGTGGGGTATTAGCTCAGTTGGTTAGAGCGCCACGTTGACATCGTGGAGGTCAGCTGTTCGAGTCAGCTATATCCCAAAAGTTAGAACGATCACTTGCAATTGTTGTTAAAAAAGCTTAAAGTATCCTGATTAGAAACAGAAAGAGAGAATGTGGGTAAAAATTTTAGAGACTCGGGCAACGGACAGGGTGCAAATTTACGGATTAACCGAAGGATTCGGGCGCCAAAAGTAAGAGTAATTGGATCCCAGGGGGACCAGGTTGGTGTCTTGCCTATTAGGGAGGCATTAGCTTTAGCAGAAGAAAATGGTTTGGATTTGGTAGAGATTTCTCCCAATGCAGAGCCACCTGTTTGCAAGGTGATTGATTATGGCAAGTATCGTTATGATCAGACCAAGCGAGAAAAAGAGAATAAGAAGGCACAACACCAAGTAAAGGTGAAGGAGATCAAGCTCAAGCCAAACATTGACGAGCATGATTTTGTAACCAAGCTGAAAGCTGCCCGCTCTTTTTTAGAGAAGGGCAATAAGGTTAAGGTGAGTTGCTTTTTTAGGGGGCGTGAGATGGCCTATCCTGAGCGTGGGCAAAAGGTTGTGTTGCGCTTATGTGAGGAGCTAGAGGATATCGCGCAGGTTGAGTCACCACCTAAAAGGATGGGGCGCAGTATTATTTGTGTGATTGCACCCTCTGCATCAAAAAAGAATAAGTAAGGAAGAGAGAATTACAATGCCAAAAATGAAAACAAACAAAGCTGTAGCATCACGTTTTAGGGTGACAGCGAGCGGCAAATTAGTGCGTAACCGTCAGGGGAGACGTCACAAGTTGTCTAAAAAGAGTTCGCTTCAAAAGCGTAGTTTAGGCAGACCCACTTTAGTGGATGATTCACAAGTAAAAATGTACAAGAGAATGATGGGCGCTTAGAACAAGCACCATTGATAGGGAGATAATTCATGGCACGGGTTACATGTGCGGTAGCATCAAGACGCCGCAGAAAAAGATTATTGAAGCGAGCAAAGGGTTTCTTTGGTGATCGCAAAAATCACATTAGGCAATCGAGCAATGCGGTAATGAGTGCGATGGCATTTAATTACAAGCACCGCAAGTTGCGCAAGCGTGAGTTTCGTAGGTTATGGACAGTACGTATTTCTGTTGCGGCCAAGATGAATGGCATGTCGTATAGCCGTTTGATTGATGGTTTAACGAAGGCGAGTGTTTCGATTAACAGAAAGATGTTAGCGGACCTTGCGGTTAATGACCTTGCGAGTTTTGGTCAAATTGCGGATGTTGCCAAGGGTGCATTGGCAGCCTAGGTCAGTTACGAAATCTGAACTTCGGGATCGACAGTGACAATTGAAGAGAGTATTGACCGCATTGGGAGTGAGGCAAGCGTGGACCTTTCTGGGGCGCACACCTCCTCCGATCTAGAATCGATAAAAATCAAATATTTGGGTAAAAAGGGTGCCGTTGGTGCTCTTATGAAGGAGTTACGCACCTCTAGTGGTGATGAGCGTGCTCGGTTGGGCCGTTTAATCAACGATTTGAAGGAGGAGTTGGTTAGTAGGATAGCGGCTCTTTTTCGGGAGTTTGAGGATGCGGAGTTATCGGTTCGTTTGGAGTCTGAGTCTTTGGATGTAACTTTGCCTGGTCGTCGTCGTGTGCATGGGCGGCCTCATATTTTGACGCAGGTTTTGGATGAGGCGACGGACATTTTATCTGGGATGGGTTTTTCGGTTCAGTATGGTCCTGATGTTGAGAGTGAGTTTTACAATTTTGAGGCTCTTAATTTCACAAAGGATCACCCTGCGCGTGACATGCAGGACACCTTTTATATTTCTCCGGAGGTTCTTTTACGTACGCATACATCGAATACGCAGGTGCGCACGATGGAGGGGAGTAATCCTCCGATACGGATTATAGCGCCTGGTCGTTGTTATCGTAATGAGGATGTTACGGCGCGTTCGCACGTAGTATTTCATCAGATTGAGGGATTGTACATTGATAAGGGAGTCAATTTTTCTGATTTGCTTGGGACATTGAAGGGGTTTTTTGCGACTTTTTTTGGATGTGAGATACGGATGCGTTATCGTCCGAGTTATTTTCCATTTGTGGAGCCTGGTATGGAGGTAGACATTCACTGTTTGATGTGTGATGGAGCAGGTTGTGGGTTGTGTAAGCATACGGGATGGTTGGAGGTAGCGGGTGCGGGGATGGTGCATCCTGAGGTATTGAAGAGTGGTGGGATTGATCCTGAGGAGTATTCTGGTTATGCGTGGGGATTTGGGATAGAGCGTTTGGCGCAGTTGCGGCATTCGATTTTTGACATTCGCCTATATTTTACGAATGACATGCGATTTTTGCGCCAATTTTAGCTTGCAAGGGTGTGTGAGATAGTGTAAGTTCTTGCATTGATATATTTTGGGAAGAGTGGCAGAGTGGCCGAATGCGTCTGTCTTGAAAACAGAAGTACCGCAAGGTACCGGGGGTTCGAATCCCTCCTCTTCCGAATGAGAAAAGAGAACCCTTAGGTTCTCTTTTTTTATTTGAAGAGTGGGGGATGAGAACCCCCGGTGGGGGTTCGCGAGCGTCAGCGTAGAGCTACCACACCCTTGGGTGTGGTAGAGCCCTTTAGGGCCGAGCCTATCATTGATAGGCGAGTCAATCCCTCCTCTTCCGAATGAGAAAAGAGAACCCTTAGGTTCTCTTTGGAGTGCGAAGGCCCTGCCTTCGCTTTTTTTATCCTATAGCGCCGAAAAACTCCGTCCTTCAGGTCGGGGATGTAAGGCGCTCAATTTAAGTTCTTAATTGAGAGTTTCAGATAGAGATGATCTTCTTGTTCTGATGTCTATTGAT
>Ga0180433_10002901_pt1 | contig 25829 bp, 23 predicted proteins | sample SS_ome_8_FD_132980 | JGI IMG/M metagenome (GOLD analysis project Ga0180433, IMG submission 132980) | Hypersaline lake sediment archaeal communities from the Salton Sea, California, USA - SS_1_D_1 metaG | ecosystem: Environmental > Aquatic > Non-marine Saline and Alkaline > Hypersaline >... | reverse complement strand
GACTGAGAGTTGACAGCCATCGACGACAACATGTTATCGACCGATCTCGGGGGTGCACCTCCGTTGTCGCCCCCGTCGATGAACAGCAAAGCCTTGGTGCTATTGAGCGTGTCGGGCTTGACAATGGTCAGCCAATGTTGCCAGCGAGTTCTGTCGACCTCAAGGGGGCTTCGCCACGTTTGGGAGGTCATATTCAGGACGCAGGCAGTGTACCCTTCGCCAGCAACGGTGTTCACCACGCTATAGGAATAACTCAACGCGTCTGGCTCCTGGACGTAATCGTCAAGCGAGGTCGCAGTTGCGAACTGCGCTGTTCCGGCTGCGAGCGCGCAGAGAGCGAACAACACACATTTTTTCATGAACGGGACAGTCTGGTTCATCACGCGTACCTTTCTCCTGTGGAGGCGTCGAATCCCCCGTGCTGCAATGCGATTGACAAGCCACAACAACGTTTGTGGTGACACTATACGGCCTTGATCGGATTCTGTCAACCACGCAGTCGTGCCTTCTACTGGGGGCACACCCAGCGATTGCACGTAGGGGCGTTCAATTGAACGCCCTGGCGGTCATGGGAACCGTGGGACGGTGTATGGTGGCGAGATGGTGGCGTCAGGTAGACCAGCGGCTGCTATTGAAAGCGCGCTTTCAGATATCTCATTGTTTGCTGCCGCGGAACTCTTCCATGGTGGCCGTACCGGGCTGCGCGATCCCCTCGCGTGTGATCATTTTCCAGATGGTTAAGGTAAGGATTTTCAAGTCGAGCCAAGAAGAGATGTTGTCCACGTACCATACGTCGTGAGCGAATTTCTGCTCCCACGTGATAGCGTTTCGTCCGTTAATCTGAGCCCATCCGGTGATGCCCGGTCGGACTTCGTGGCGTCGCATCTGCTCTGGAGTGTAGCGGGGCAAGTACTGCAGCAGCAGGGGACGCGGTCCGACGACGCTCATCTCTCCTTTCAGCACGTTGATCAGTTCAGGCAGCTCGTCCAGGCTTATGCTGCGCACGAAACGAGTGAGCCGGGTCAAGCGCCGTTCATCGGGCAGGAGCTCTCCCTTCTCGTCGCGTGCGTCGGTCATAGTGCGGAACTTGAGCAGGTTGAAGGCGCGGCCATGGAGGCCGGCGCGCTGCTGCGAAAACAGTGTCGGAGGACCGAGCGCTACACGCAACACGATTGCCACCGCGGCGAACAACGGCAACAGAATCACGATGGCGGGGATCGCGATGCACAGGTCAAGTGCCCGTTTACCCCATCGCGAGTAGACGGACCGCTTCTCCGGGTGTGGGGGTGCAGTTGCGATGCTCACGCTGGTCTCCTGCAATTGGTCATTCATGCGTACGACAGGTCTCTCGCTGACCGTAGGCAAGTATAAGGTCAGGGCTCAGAGCTGTCAACTTCGGAGGGGCTATGCTCTGCCAGGTCAGTACCGCTCTACGTGAGAAACCACTCGCCGATTTGACCCCCGACGGCCCGCCGGTGGCGGTTCAGCTTATGTTATGATACCATGCGACGTTGTCATACGTCGTGTCGTAGCCAGAGATCTTCTTGTGCTGATGGTGAATGAGCTCGAGCGGCCATGGAGTGGAGGGGGTAGCAGGTGAATATTGACAAATCGGTATACGTGCATCCCACAGCGGTCATCACCGGCGCGGTGACGATTGGGAAATGTTCAAACGTTTGGCCAGGAGCGGTTCTTCGGGCCGACTTCAACGCGATTACGGTAGGCGAGTACACGACGATACAGGACGGTGCGATCCTGCATCCGACGCCCGTGTGCGCGGTCACGGTCGGGAACTATGTTACCGTCTCCCACAATGCCGTGCTGCACGCCTGCGTTGTTGAGAACGATGTCATGATAGGGATGAATGCCACGGTTCTTGACGGTGCCGTGATAGGGGAGGGCTCGCTTGTGGCGGCGAACGCCGTGGTTCTTGAAGGCACGGTGGTTCCGCCCAATTCACTGGTTGTCGGCGTGCCGGGGACCGTGAAAGAAGGGCGTGGTCGGCGAGATGCTATCCACGCGAACGCGGTCCTATACAGCAAGCTGGCGCAAAACTACATCGCCGGCAGGGTGACAATGTCGCCGGAGGAGATCGCGGAAGCCATGCGCAGCGACTAGATGGACGGACGCCTTGCCGCGGCTGAGCTGCCGGTATCTTTTCGATAGTCCGCCAGGTTCAAATATGGCACGATATCCGGCAAGGCTTTCTCTGGCGCTGAAGAGGAAGGATATTGCTGATCGTGGGAGATAGGTTGCGAAAGGTGTTTTGCGGCACGCAACGGGAGAGGATACCCGACGCAGCGTTTGTAGCAATGTCGTTCTTCATTAGAATCAGAAATGCATTGTTCCCTGCATACAAGCGCATTGAGACGTTCGGGATAAAAGAGGGGTATACGGTAATTGACTATGGATGCGGGCCGGGGGTTTACGTGAGACGAGCGTCGGAGCTTGTGGGTCGGAACGGCAAGGTGTACGCGGTGGACGTGCACAAGCTCGCGATCGAATCGGTAAACCGCATAATAGAGAGGTACAACCTGAGCAATGTTGAGGCCGTGTTGGCGCGCGGTTGTTCGTGCAACCTCGACGATCACATTGCCGACGTGATCTATGCGCTCGATATGTTTCATATGGTCACGGAACCTACGCTGTTTCTTCATGAGCTGCATCGCCTATTGAAAAGAAACGGCTACCTGATTATTGACTACGGCCACCAGTCCCGTGAATCAGCGAAAGCGAAGATAAAGCAATCGCGTATTTGGGATATCGTTGAAGTACACCGGCGTGGGCTGAAATGCGTCCCGATCCCACAGGGCTAGAAGGTTTCTTTTGACATCCCTGGTGCGTCGAGGGTATAATGAGCGCACTTTTCAGTGGGGCTGTCGCGACAGGAAACGGCTCGGTGCGGGACATGAACAGCAAGCTCACAAAGCACGCTTTTCCTCCTTGGTTGCGGTGTAGGTTGAGTTCGACAGAATCCGTCAAATGGACGGTAGCCACGCTCGATAGCCTGGGCTTGAATACGGTGTGCCAGAGCGCCCACTGTCCGAATATCGGCGAATGCTTTGCGCGCAAGACGGCAACTTTTCTCATTCTTGGGAACGTATGTACCCGCGCGTGCAGATTTTGTGCGGTCACCAAAGGCAAACCCGGACAGCTTGACTCTGCTGAGCCGGCGAATGTGGCGCGGGCAGTTGCTCGCTTAGGCCTGCGGTACACAGTGATCACGTCGGTCACGAGGGACGATCTGGCAGACGGCGGAAGCGGCTGTTTCGTCGAGACGATCCAAGCTGTGCGGGCGCGTTGCCCGGGCGTCAGGATAGAGGTTCTCGTACCGGATTTTTGCGGTGAGCCCACATCGGTAGAGGCGGTCGTTGAAGCGGGTCCGGATGTGTTCGGGCACAACGTTGAGACTGTGCCGAGGCTTTACGGTGTCGTGCGTCCTGGCGCCAGCTATATGCGGTCGCTTACCGTGCTTGAGCTTGCTAAGGAGTTCAACGAGAGAACCGTCACCAAATCGGGTTTCATGGTTGGTTTGGGAGAAAGCCGCGACGAAGTTCTCGCGGTTATGAGTGACTTGCGCAGTGTGCGGTGCGACATATTGACCATCGGTCAGTATCTCAGCCCGTCGAAAAGTCATGTTCCGGTAATTGAGTACGTTCGCCCGGAAGTCTTCGACGAATACGCGCACATTGGCGAGGATCTGGGGTTCGCGTACGTGGCGTCAGGCCCGCTTGTGAGAAGTTCGTATATGGCAGACAGGGCATTTTCAGTGGCAACGGGACAAGGAGTCTGTAAAGATGGCGTACGAAGTAAAAGTGCCGGATATGGGTGAGGAGGCTGAAAACGAGGCGACCGTATCGTACTGGAAAGTCGAGGAGGGGGATACGATCAAGAAAGACGACGACCTCGTTGAGGTGACGACGGATAAGGGCGCGTTCGTGATACCGGCGCCGGTCTCGGGTACGGTGACGGAAATCCGCGCCGAGGAAGGCGATGTCGTCAAGGTCGGCGATGTGCTTGCGATAATCGATGAGCAGTAGGGGAATAACGTGACCACGACGATTGCACCGCGTGCTGTGCGTGTCCAGGCGGACAAACTTGCCAACCTGCCGGAGTATGTCTTTACGCGTATCAACGACCTGAAGATGCGAGCGCGACGGGACGGTCATGACATTATCGATCTCGGTATGGGCAATCCGGACTTGCCGACGCCGGAGCATATTGTGGACAAACTGTGTGAGGTGGTACGCAACCCGAAGACGCACGGGTACTCTGCCTCGAAAGGCATTGCCCACATCAGACGAGCGATAGCGGAGTGGTACGAGCGGCGGTTCAATGTGAGCATTGACCCGGACACCGAGGCGATAGCTTGCATAGGATCTAAAGAGGGCATCAGCCACCTCATGCTCGCGCTCCTGAACGAGGGGGATCTTGTGGTGGTGCCGAGCCCGACGTATCCAAGCCACTTTTACAGCGTGGCCATCGCGGGAGGACGGTTGTTCGACATCCCGTTGACTGAGGAGACGGATTTTCTGCCGGACCTTTCTGCGGTGACCAGACACGTGTTTCCCCGTGCGAAAGTCCTTGTTTTGAGTTACCCGCACAACCCGACCACGCGTGTGGTGGACCTTGCGTTCTTCGAAGAAGTGGTGGAGTTTGCCAAACGCGAGCAGCTTCTTGTTGTTCACGATCTGGCGTATTCGGAGATATGTTTTGACGGGTACAGGGCGCCAAGTTTTCTGGAGGCGCCCGGCGCGAAGGACGTGGGCGTGGAGTTTTATTCACTCTCAAAGACGTACAATATGGCAGGGTGGCGCGTCGGTTTCGCTGTGGGAAGAAGCGATGTCATTGAGGCGCTTGCCAAGCTGAAGAGCTATTACGATTATGGTATTTTCACACCGCTGCAGGTTGCGGCAATTGCGGCGTTGCGCGGACCGGACGATTGCATCAAGGAAAATGTCGAAGAATACGCGAGAAGACGCGACACCATGATCCGGGGGCTCGAGAGAATCGGATGGTATGTGCCGAAGCCTAAAGCCACAATGTACGTCTGGGCACCGATTCCGGGACCGTTCCGTGGGATGGGTTCGCTGAGATTCTGCGAGATGCTTTTGGAGAAAGCGCACGTTGCAGCGGCGCCCGGATCGGGATTCGGCGAACGTGGCGACGGATACGTACGGTTTGCTCTGGTGGAAAACGAGAACAGGATACGGCAAGCAGTTCGCGGTATCAAGAAGATCTTGCAATCGCCTCAGGACGAGTAGGCGAGATGGGGCAACCGCTGAGGAGGGGGAAAGACATGCTCAAGGTTTCTTCGGCAATCGGTGCTCTTTCGGCTTCGCCGACGCTTGCCGTGACCGCGCGAGCGAAAGAGCTACGGGCTCAGGGGGTCGACGTCGTAGGCTTTGGAGCTGGAGAGCCGGATTTCGATACTCCCGACCACATCAAGGATGCGGCGATAGAGGCGATCCGCGAGGGATACACGAAATACGTTGTGCCTGCGTCGGGCTCACCGGAACTTAAGGCAGCAATTGTAGAGAAGTTCAAGAAAAATAACGGGCTTGAGTATGAAAGAGACCAGATTGTCGTCAGTTGCGGCGCGAAACATTCCCTTTTTAATGCGTTTCACGCGTTACTCAATCCTGGTGACGAGGCGATCATACCGGCCCCGTATTGGGTAACTTACCCTGAGCAAGTGAAGTCCGCCGGAGCGCACCCCGTTATCGTCGAGGCAGACGCTTCGTTCAAGCTCGATCCGGCGCGGCTTAAAGATGCCATCACTCCGAAAACGAAGTTCCTTCTGCTGAACAGTCCGTCCAACCCGACAGGTGCGGTGTACTCGGCAAAGGAACTCGAATCGATCGCTGAGGTAGCCGTAGAAACGGGCATAGGTGTGGTTTCGGATGAGATTTACGAGAAGATTTTGTATGACGGGCTGCAGCACGTGAGCATCGCGTCACTGAACGAGGAGATCAAATCGCAGACGATCGTGGTGAACGGTGTCTCGAAGAGCTACGCCATGACAGGATGGCGGATCGGTTACGCAGCGGGTCCCAAAGAGATCATGATTTCGATATCGCGGTTGCAGGACCAGTCAACGTCCGGCCCGACGTCCATATCGCAGAGAGCCTCGATTACGGCGCTGCGCGGTGACCAGGAGTGCGTTGCGCGGATGGTGAAGGCGTTCGACCAACGGCGCCGGGTTATTGTCGCGAAGGCGAGCGAAATCTTCGAAACAGAACTGCGACCGCCGGGTGGCGCTTTCTACCTTTTTGTTAACGTTTCGGCAGTGTTTGGATACAAGTACGATGACGTCGAGATCCGGTCCGCCTCTGACCTTGCCCGCTATCTGCTCGATACGGCGAAGGTAGCCGTGGTGCCGGGTGAGGGATTTGGTGCACCGGATCATATTCGGCTCTCCTACGCGATGTCACTCGAGGCCATCGACACAGGGATGACTCGCATAGGCGAAGCCGTGCGACGGTTAAGGAGCGTCAGGTGACGGCGAGACGGAAAGAGTTCGGTGTTGGCGTGATAGGCGCAGGTGTTGTCGGTGGGGGTGTGGTGCGCACGCTGCTTGACCGGGCGGATCTGATTGCACAGAAAACCGGTGTAAGACTCTGCCTGAGACGAGTAGCGGAAATCGATCCCGGTGTCGGCGAGGCATTGGGAATAGACGCCTCGCTGGTGACAGCAGACGCTGAATCGCTTATCTCCGATCCGCACATCGACATAGTGGCCGAACTGATAGGTGGGGAACGTCCTGCCAAAGAACTGATCCTTCACGCTTTCGCCAACGGGAAGCATGTAGTCACAGCCAACAAGCTGCTGATAGCCAAGCACGCTTCTGAGCTGTGCCGGGCGGCCGAGAAACACGGTGTCGAACTGCGGTTCGAGGCGAGCGTATGCGGCGGTATCCCTATCCTGAAAGCTCTGCGAGAAGGTCTTGTTGCGAACAAGATCGAGCGGATGCTCGGTATTGTTAACGGGACGGCAAACTACATACTCACGCAGATGACGCGGGCCAACAAGAGTTACGAGGAAGCGTTAAGGGACGCTCAGGATAACGGATTCGCTGAAGCGGATCCTACGCTCGACGTCGAGGGACACGACTCGGCGCATAAGCTCAAGATTATCGCCTCTCTGGTGTTTTCGACCGACGTTGATCTGGACAGCATCCACGTCGAGGGGATAACCGATGTGACCAGCGAGGATGTGCGCTATGCCCGGGAGCTCGGATATGTGATAAAGCTGCTGGCGATCGCGAGAAAGGTCGGGGAGGAGATCGATCTTCGGGTGCATCCGACGCTTATACCCGAGGACTTCGTCCTCGCTGATGTAAACGACGAGTACAACGCGGTTTACGTAGAAGGCGATGTGGTCGGCACGACACTGTATTACGGAAAAGGCGCCGGCAGGTTCCCGACGACAAGCGCCGTCCTCTCCGATATGATAGATATCGCCAAGGATATCCAGTTCGGGTCCACAGGCCGTATACGCCCGTTTGTTCTGGGACCCAAAATTGCCGTGAAGAGCATCGAGAGCCTTGAGAGTCACTACTATATGCGGTTCACGACTGTGGACAGGCCCGGCGTGCTCGGCGAGATATGTTCAGTACTGGGCAGCAATAACATCAGCATAGCTTCTGTCATCCAGAAGGCCGTTGCCGATTACGAGAAGCAACCGGTGCCTATCGTCCTGATGACGCACAGGTGCAGCGAGGGCGACGTCAACCGCGCCGTGAGCCACATTGACGCCCTCGATTCCGTCCGCGACAAGACCCGCCTGATCCGCGTCGTCGAGTAGGAGGCGTGTATACCTGCACGCAGGCGCGTTCACTCATACCTCTTGCAACGCGAGCCGGCGGCGCGGAGAAATCGCTCTGTACAAACGTGGGGCGAATACCTTTCTTCAACCCGGACGTATCATGAGCGCACAATCACGTGTGGAGTGGATCCTGCACCACGACGGTATTGTTCCGTGCGGCGCCGGTGGAGACGATGGAGATAGGGCACTGGAGAATATCTTCAAGGTACCGGACATATTGTTGCGCGGCTTTCGGCATATCCCCGAAGCTGTGACACGAGGATAGATCCTCGGACCAGCTCGCAATCTCTTCGTAGATTGGCTCGCATCGTGCGAGAAAACTCGCATTCTCGGGCGAGCACCGAACCTCTGCTCCTTTGTACCGGTAGGCGACACAGATCTTGATATGATCCATACCGCCCAGGACGTCGACTTTTGTGAGAGCGATGTTGGCAGCGCCGTTGATCAGGAGCGCACGTCGCACGAGCGGCGCATCAAACCATCCGCACCGTCTCGGCCGACCGGTAGTGCGTCCGTACTCGTACCCCTTTTCGCGAAGATGTTCGCCGACCCGCCCCTGCTGTTCCGTTGGGAACGGTCCCGACCCGACCCGGGTCGTGTACGCTTTCACGACGGCGATCACGCCGTCTATCCGAGTCGGCCCAACGCCGGTTCCTGCACACGCGGCTCCCGCAACGGTGTTCGACGAGGTCACGTACGGGTAAGTCCCGTGATCGATATCCAGCATCGTGCCCTGGGCTCCCTCGAACAGGACGGTCTTGCCGGTATCAAGCGCCTCGTTTAGCATTGAGGAGATATCAGCAAGGTACTCTGTGAGCTTGCGCGCGCTGGCCGCCCACGTTTCGGTGATATCGTCGTTTTTCAGGGCCGTTCTGCTGAACACCTTTGTTGCAATCGCATTTTTCAGTTCGAGCACGGCTTCAAGCTTGTTACGGAACACGGTTTCATCAAGCAAGTCGCCCGTTCTAATACCGGCACGATCCGCTTTATCGGCATACGCGGGTCCAATCCCGCGCTTGGTGGTGCCGATCTTGGCATCGCCTTTCGAGGCTTCCTGTGCCTCGTCGAACATCTTGTGGTAGGGCGTGATGAGGTTGGCATTATGGCTGATGAAGAGCCTGCCCGCCACGTCGATGCCCCGTTTTTCGAGTTCGGCTATTTCTTCGGCGAGAATCTCCGGATCTATCACGGTGCCGTTGCCGATGACGCAGACCTTGTCCGGATGCAGTATGCCGGTAGGTACCAGATGGAGGATATACTCCTCGCCGTTTATCACCACGGTGTGACCGGCGTTATTGCCCCCCTGGTACCGTGCAATGACGTCAGCACGTTCGCTGAGGAAATCGACGATCTTGCCTTTCCCCTCGTCCCCCCACTGTGTTCCCACAACCACGTAAGCCGGCATCACGTACCCTTGGACCTGCCCGGATCGGCGCCTTTGGGCTCACCGGACACCTTCCGAACGTAGGTCATTCTGAGGCTGTAGACCGCCTCTTCGATAGCTGCCGCCTCCTGCTCAGTCAAGTTACCTTTGGTTTTATCCTGGAGCATCGCTAACATGTCTATGAGATAGCGTGCCTCGCCCAGGTTCTCTCGCTGCAGTCCGGTTTTGGGATCGGCCATCTCGCCCAAGGCCATCATCGCCTGCATGGCCAATCCCGTGATGAACGCCGTGAAACTGGTAGCTTCCGGCGGCGGACCGGCTGTTGTTGGTCGTTGCTGCGTTCCTTTCGCGGCCTCTCGTTGTTTCTCGCGTTCGACCTGCCTTTTCCAGTCTTCGTCGACTCGCTTATGTGAACCAGTGGGCTGTTTGTTTTCCTCTGTTGGTTCGCTCACTGTTTCCTGCCTCCTCTCTCGAGTGCGTTCGTCGGTTTTCAGATCTGACTCGTAACCCATAGAGCCGTATGTTCGTATCAAAGGATCGTGAGCAGGCTGTAAGAGGCTCCGGGTCACGAAAAGACTATGGTTACCTGATCACTTTGTTCAACGGGTATTCGACAATACCTTCCGCGCCTGCACGGATCAGCTTCGGGATGAGTTCGCGTACCACGCGTTCCTCGATCACCGTTTCGATGTCCACCCAGTCCGGGTCGCTCAGCGGTGCGACGGTCGGGTTCCTCATTGCAGGCAACACCGCCAGCACTTTCTCGAGACTCTCCTTGGCGACATTCATCTTCAGCCCGACCATGGTACCGGCGTCGAGCGCACCTTTCAGCAAGAGCGCCACATTCTCTATTTTCGTCCTTTTTTGCTTATCTTGCCACGAGCGCTCGTTCGCTATCAGTCGTGGCGTGCTCTCTAACACGGTCTCGACAATTCGCAGCCCGTTTGCGCGTAACGACGTGCCGGTCTCCGTAGCCTCCACTATGGCGTCGGCGAGAAACGGCGGTTTGACTTCCGTCGCACCCCAGGAAAACTCCACGTCCGCATTGACGCCGTTGCGGGCCAGATACTGCTTGGTCACGTTGACCAGTTCGGTGGCGATTCGCTTTCCGCGCAATTGTTTCACGGACTGGACGTCTGAATCGATCGGCACTGCCAGGACCCACTGGACGGGATTGCGGGTGGACTTGCTGTAAGGCAGCTCCATAACTTCCACGACGGTGCACCCGCTCTCCTGCACCCAGTCGTAACCGGTTATGCCCACGTCGAGGATGCCGTCCTCAACGTACCGAGCCATCTCCTGCGGCCTGACCAGCATGGGCTCGAGCTCCGGGTCGTCTATGCGCGGGAAGTAGGATCGTTCCGTGTTGTGAAGGACAAACCCCGCCCGACGGAACAGACCGATGGTCGCCTCCTCCAAACTTCCTTTAGGTAATCCGAATTTCACTGGCATCTGTCAACAGGCTCTCATGGAAGCAGCCGTCACTCACTCTTTTCGCGCGGTCCACTTCATGGGTGAGCACGTCCGGGACTCTATCGCTTCTTTTTCTTGTGGCGGTCTGCTCGCTGCTTCTTTTTCCTCTTATGCTTAGCGATTTTTGCTTTCTTCCTCTTTTTTCCACACGGCATGTTGTAACACCTCTCCGTCATGCAACGCAACTCGAGCGCACAGGCGGCGAGCGGTGTGCTCGAGTCACGGCGTCCGACTCTCTCCAACCAACTCTTCCTCGGAAAAGAACAGCGCGATCTCCTTCTTGGCTGTCTCTGGGGAATCCGATCCGTGTATCAAGTTTTGGGTCTGACCCAAACCGAAATCGCCGCGTATCGTTCCCGGTTCAGCGTCGGTGCAGAATGTCGCACCCATCATTGTGCGGACGACACTGATAGCTTTCTCACCTTCCAGAACCATCAGCACGACCGGACCGGACGTGATAAACTCTATAAGCTGCTCGTAAAACGGTTTGTCCTTGTGGACGGCGTAGTTTTTCTCAGCCAGTTCTCTGTCGAGCCGGGCGAGTTTCAAGCCGCGGATGGTGAACCCTCGCGCCTCGAATCTCGCCGTTATCTGTCCTACAAGCCCTCGCTCGACCGCATCGGGTTTGAGGATTATCAGCGTGCGTTCCATAAGCCGCTTGTACGCGCTCCTTTCCTACGCGACGAAGATTCCTTTACCGCTCTTGGAAGATTCATATATTGCCAAGATAAGCTCGACCGATTTTCGCGCGCTTTCCCCCGGCACCATCGGGTCGCGGTTTTCCTTGATAGCCTTCACCATATCCTCGACCTGTATGACGTGTCCGCGTATCCCTATTTCCGTTGGATCCGCCACGCCCGTTTTCGTTTCGCCCTCAATCTTCTTCATATCCTCTTGCTCTTGGGCGCGTCCGTCAGGCTCGTCGGTCACCGCCCATCTCAAAAACCTGCTTTCGGTCATGATAATGGTGCCCTTTTCTCCGTGAAACGCCAGCGTGCTCTCCTCGCCGGGGTTGGACGATGTTGTCCCTTCTATCACGCCCAATGCGCCGCTCTTGAACTTGAGCGCGGCGACCGCAGTATCCTCGACCTCAATCTTCCGTGCCAGCGCCGCGGTTCGTCCGAACACCGACTCGACGTCGCCCATTATCCAGAGCAGGATGTCTATCCCATGCACTCCCTGGTTCATCAGCGCGCCGCCGCCGTCGAACTTCCACGTCCCGCGCCACCCGGCGCTGTCATAGTATGCTTGCGAGCGGTAGTACTTCAGGTAGGCGTCGCCGAGCACCATCTTGCCGAGACGTCCCGACTGGACCGCCTCGCGTGCCTTTATCGACACCGGATACGTGCGCCACTGGAAAATGCCGCCGAGCTTCACGTTGTTCTCCTTCGCGGCGGCGATCATCGCATCTATCTTTTCGAGGGTTATCTCCAGCGGCTTCTCGCAGAGGACGTGCTTGCCGGCTTGCGCCGCTGCGATTGCTGCATCGCCGTGCACACCGGACGGGGTGCAGATCGAGACAGCATCAATGTCGTCCCGGGCGACCATCCGCCTGTAATCTTCGTAGCAAGGTACGTCACCGTGTTCTTTTGCAAGCGCCTTTGCCTTATCCAGCGCGACGTCGGATATAGCTACTAACTGCGCGTCGTCGCACGCCTCTATGGCACGCGCGTGCCACGGACCTATCACGCCCGATCCTATGATTCCGAACCGTACTTTATCCTTCATCGTTTACGCTCCTTGCGGTTGAACCTCCCTCTTCCCTGGGGCGAATTATAGCAAATCAGGGCGGCGATGCGCAACCACAGCCCGGCTCTGGTGTCACCGTGGCTTCCGGCAACCGAGGTGCCGCAGCGGAAATGACCGGCATCGCTCCGAGCCGACGAGTGCAAATTTGATCATCGTTCGTTCTTTTGCATAGAATAGCGTTGGTTCTTTCCGTTGCTGCGTTTGGGCGGTGCTGCGCGGCCCGGGCGGGACAAACGGCTTCGACTGGGCATTCTGGGAGGTAGATAATGGAACTGTTGAGCTCGTATGTATTGGCGTTCATACCAATGTTTGTTGCGGTAAACGCGATAGGCATTTTACCCATTTTCCTCTCGCTTACCGTACAAACGGACATGGAAGAGCGGAGATCTGTCGCAACACGGTCCTCCCTCATAGCCACAATCATGGCGATAGCGTTTGTTGTTTTCGGCAAGACGCTTTTTTCGGTGATGGGCTTTACGGTGGCCGATTTCCGTATTGCGGGAGGTATTCTTCTCCTGGTACTGTCAGTACGACTCCTGCTCATCGGCGAAGCGCGCGTCGTCGACAGGGGCGGGGACGTTGGCGTTTTCCCGCTCGCTACCCCGCTGATTACGGGCCCCGCGGTTCTGACAACGGCCCTGGTGCTCGTCGGTACGCACGGATGGTTCCCCACGCTCGTAAGCATTCTGCTCAATATGGTTTTCGTGTGGTTCGTCTTCTGGCGCTCAGACCTTGTGATACGGCTGATAACGGCGCGAGGTGCCGAGGCGTTTGGGAAGATCGCGAACATACTGCTTGCGGCGATTGCCGTAATGATGATCCGCCGGGGTTTGGAAGAGGCCTTCCAGTTGTTCGTTTCCAGGAGTTGACGCCGTCGTCGCACCAGGATGCCGAGCGTCAGGCGGGCCATCTAGCGTTCTGAGTTGAGCGCGATGGTGACGCTGCCTTTACTGTTGTTGACGATGCGTTTGCCGCCGCGCAGTCTGTTGGAGGTGATGATGGCCGACCGCACGTTGCTTCGCAGCACAATCTGCTCCTCACCGCGGTCCATAAAGTCACATCCCGTGACGGTTATTCCTTCGCAATCGGCGTCCATGCACGGTACTCCTTCGTTCAGCTTGTCCCACTCGCTGAAATGGCAGTTGTCGAAAGTGATCTGTCCCTTTCCTTTCAGGACTGCGTGAGATCGTGTCGCCTTCACCGGCCAGAAGCCGCACGCGGTGAACTTCAGCGGCCCCTCGTTGGTCTCCTCGACTTCGATTCCCGCCATGAACTGACCGTTCACGAACGAGACGCCCGCGTGTTTCATGACCTGGTCCACCTTCACTGCGCACGGGCCGACGTCGGAGCCGCACTGCGTCAGGAGCACGTTGCCCGGACCGTGCTGTCCCTTGATGAAATGGAACCCGATCTTGTAGAAGATGCAGAAACAGTTCGTCATGAACTGCCAGTCTGTACGGCCGATAATGAAGGCTTCGGCTTCCGCCTCGGAGAACTCTCGCAGCTTGTCGGATATCCGCCAGAACGGCCAGAAATGAACGTCCTCGACCCTGCCGACGTCGAAACAGCTGTCGATGAACAGGCCGCGATACAGCGCTTGCGCATACAGCCCCTTGATGTAATGTCGCCCGGCTGCATTCGTGCCGAAGTCAACCGCCTGATACGGGTTCAACATCAACACGTTCACTATCGAACAGTTGTCGGCACCGTCGGCGCTCGCGCGGACCGTCCAGGGGTAGGCTATAGGCGGGTTTTCGTCTATCTGTTCAGGATAGAATATCGAGAGCCCTTTCAGCGTGGTTCCCCGGCTCATGGTGATGAACGGTGTACCGTCCTTGTCTCCCTTACCTTCGACCGCCAGCAGGGTCGAGCCGTGCTTCTCCGGGCCGACGGGCGGTGCGTTCCACACACCTTCGAGCGTGACGAATTTCGGGATCTCGAGATGCGTCTTGATCAGGTAGTTGCCCGCCGGCACGCGCACCACGCCGCCGCCGGCTTCTGCAGCGGCATTCATCGCGGCGGTGAACGCCGCGGTATCGTCCGTCACGCCATCGCCTTTCGCTCCGAACTGCGCGACGTCGTAGTGCGGTTCTGACGCGCCATACGCAACGGCTCCAAAGACAACAGCAACTGCCAGTGTGAGTCCACCCACCGCATATCTCATTCGCGTTTCTCCTCTTTCCGGTGCTATCTGTCACTGATCCACTGTTTGAGGTTAGCCCATGGTAGCATCCGCTCCTAGTTCAGTCAATTGCCAAGGCGCAAAGGTAACATGAGATTCTTTGCGAAAACCACGATGTCACCATTTCCGGTTTCATCCGTCTATTGATGAGAAGGGGGTTGGATCAGGCTGGCGTCCGGGTGTATCATAGTGATGGAGGGAACCATGGATGACAGCCGGGATATCGAGCTGGTAAGCAAAGCACAGACCGGCGACCACGCTGCGTATGGGCAGCTGGTTGACCTGTATGGGGGAGCCGTGCTTGCGATGGCTTACAGCCGGACCGGTAACTACACCGTTGCTCAAGATATCGCGCAGGACGCCTTTCTGCTCGGGTTCGAGAATATCGGGAAGCTCCGCCAGCCGAATAGATTCGGACTGTGGTTGCGCACTATTACGAAGAACCTCTGCAAAGACTGGCAGCGATCCGAGATCTATTGCCGCAGGTTGGGTGAGGATTCGGCGGAACTGCGAGGATTCTTCGGTTCTCTGCGCGCTGCGCGGGCCGACGAAGAAGCCGAGCGGAATGAGACGCTCGGACTTGTCGATGAAGCATTGCACCATCTGCCTGTACACGACAGAGAAGTACTCCTGCTCTACTATTTTGAGGGCAAATCGGTAGCCGAAGCGGCGGAAGCGCTCGATATCTCCGCCGCTGCCATGAAGAAACGGCTCGAGCGCGCCAGGAAGCGTCTGCGCGATCGACTGACCGCGCGCGTCGAGACAGGTTTGCAGGAGGCTGCAAAAGGGCGGAAGATGTCCGACAGGATTCTCGCAGCTATACCGTTGGGTGCTTCGTACGCGAAGGTCGCACCCGTAACTGCGGTTTTACCCGGAGCACCTGCCCTCACTATCGCGGGCATTCTGGTCAAGGCAGGACCGACGGCAATTGCATATGGCAAGGTTGCCGCCATCGTCATTGCAATCTGTATCGCGGGTGGGTTCTACATGACGCGTGAGAACCTGCCTTCTCCGCCGCCGGCGCCCGCCCCGCTCGAATCTCAGCAATCGGTACCCGTCGAGGAAGAGTCTGCGGAACCGGCGGAACCAACGGAACCACCAGAGGAATCCGCCGCAACCGAAGAGTCGGAATCGGTCATGGTGGCGGATTTGGTAGCCGGTATGCTCGAGGAACCTGAGACGCCGTCGATATCGGGTACGGTTTCCGATTCCGCTAGGACTCCGTTAAACGGGGCGCGGGTAGTAGTAGCCGAAAACGACATGTCTATTCTCACCGATGAGCAGGGTAGGTATGCTATTGGCAATCTGGAGACGGGTTCTTATACGCTCGTGGCGCTCGACTCCGGAAATATGCGGTACGGCACAGGACATGTTGACATCATTGATGGAGAGAAGTACACCCTGGACATAACCGTTGTCGATGGAGCAGCCCGAATACGTGGAGCGGTAGTGGACACCGATGGTCAACCGGTCCCCGATAGAACGTGGATAGAGGTGTCTTGTGAGGGACTGCTGAGGTTGGAGCCCGAACTCGAGGTCACCGGCTCTTATGATAGCGGAGCCGTTCTTCCCGGAGCCTGCACTATTCTGGCCCGACCGCCGCGCGGGTATCGGATTGAACCGGCGGAAGGGTATGAAGTGCAGCTATCAGAAGGGGAGGAGTTTGCTGATGCGGATTTCATACTCAGGCGAATGACCAACGTCGTTGAAGGACAGATCGTTTACGAAGACGGCAGGCCGGTGTCCGACAAGACGGTGAAGGTCGGCGCTTACGACACCGTGCCGCTGTCAGCGAAGACGGACGAAAACGGCCGCTTCCGAATTGAGGAGATCGAGGGCGACGATCTCTACATTGAGGTGGGTCAGCCCGGGAGGAACTTAAGGTCGGAAGGTGACACGGAGTGGGTGTACGTCGAGGGGGTTTCGGCAACTGGCGACGAACTCAGGCTGGTGCTCCGACCGGTTGGGTTTCTTTCAGGCGCAATCGTCGTCGCCGAAGGTGATACGGATGTGGTCAGGATCACTATTGAAGGGGAGCTCGGCTTCCTTTTCGACGATCATATGCGTCCTGCCGATGGGTCTTTCGACGTTGCGCTGCAGCCGGATGCATACAAAGTCAGCGTGTCGTCCGCGCGCGGCGGTCGGACCTTTGAGAGGATTGTTATTGAGTCTGATATGGTGACCGACCTTGGCGAGATCGAGCTTATCCCGGAGGAGTGGGAACCAGCCGATTGACTTCTCGCGGGCCATTCTCAAGACCAAGAACGATTGGAGGTGTGTGGGGGTGCCTCGTTCGTGCCGGTGGAGACCGTCTCGGGCACTGTCCTCACGAAACAGGGCGCGCTCGTAGGGGCGGTTCGCTCGCCACGGCGAGTCTTCGACAAACCGCCCCTACACGTTGCGCCTTCTTGCTTCGATAGGCGACATTCGACAAGATTCAGGTAGGCCGCACGCAAGCACAACCGCTGGACGCCGATCGGAGCACATAACGTCGGTTGCAAGAAGGGGCGCATCTCCACTTCTTTCCGTCGTATCCTAATACTCCCTGTCGGATTGACTTGCGCTGAGCTGCGCCGCTAGTATTACGTTGAAGCCGATCTGAGTTTGGTACGGAGTATTAGGTCGATGAGGCACGTGATAAGCATATCGCGGCGGACGGACATTCCGGCGCACTATCTTGAGTGGCTGATTGCGCAGATCGATGAAGGTGAGGTGTGCGTCGCGAACCCGTTCAATCCGGCTCAGCGCCGTATCGTGTCGCTCCGTCCGGAGGACGTGCATACGCTTGTCTTCTGGTCGAAGGACTATCGACCGTTGCTGAGCGCGGTCGGGAAGTTTCAACGGTTTCCTAACTTGTTCTTTCATTTCACCATCAACGATTGTCTGGAGCTGGAACCGCGCATTCGCCCGTTGGCGGAAAGGTTGACGCAGGCGCGGGAGCTCGTTAGGATGTTCGGCGCGGAGCGGCTGGCGTGGCGGTTTGACCCGGTGGTGTTCTGGAACGGCGGAAGAGACAGCAACGTCGGGAGCTTCGAGCGGATCGCCGAGTTCATGGCAGGACTTGACGTTCACCGCTGTATCTTCTCGTTCGCCCAGTGGTATAACAAGTGCGTGCGTCGGGCCAAGAGGTACGGCTTTGACTATTACGACCCACCACTGTCAGAGAGGCGGGAGATTGCAGGCACCCTTGCGCGAACCGCGAAAGAGTTGGGTATAGTTATGCAGAGCTGTTGCTGCGACGAGCTCATCGGCGTTGATAACGTCGAGAAAGCACATTGTATCGATGGGAAGCTTCTCTCCGCGCTTGCAGGCGAACCGTGCGATGCCGCACGCGACACGAGCCAGAGGAAGACCTGTGGGTGCACGAAGAGCATTGATATCGGCAGCTACACCGATCACCCGTGTCTGCACGGCTGCTTATACTGTTATGCTAATCCCGTTGATCTGGATCGGAGTGAGTATGCGTGCTTGGCGCTGCAAGCTGATGCTGCAGGGTGAAGGGAGGACCGCGTTGAAACGTATTGCGCTCAATAGTGTACGCGCATTTGTTGCCATTACAGCATTTGTCGTTGCACCACTTGCTGTGGCACGTGCGGCGGAGTCCGAGCGTTCGTGGGAATGTCAAGTGCTTCCGCCGGAACGCGAGATTACTACCGACGAGGTCAGCGGTGCCACGGTCATTTTCGTGACGACGGACCAGGCGGACGACCTGAATTTTTATTTTCACGAGCGTTCGTGGCTTCCTGACGGGTCGATGCTGGTGTTTACTTCGCAGCGGACAGGTCGCAGTGAGCCGTTCGGGTATGTCGAGCAGACGGGAGAACTTGTTCGGCTGGGTCTGGAACGCGATCCTGCAGGTACCGCATTCACCGCAGCTCGTTACACGAACAGTCTGTACCTGGTCAGAGACGGTGCGGTGTTCGATTGGGCCATCAACGTCATACCGGGAACCGGGGGCAGCAACACAAAGGTGACAGTTCGGGAACGCACGATATGCGATCTCCCTGCGAATATCCATCTCCGATCGGCTCTCAACGATAACGCCACCGGCAGGTATCTCAGTCTCGGGTTTAGTAGGGAAGGCAACGGGATGGACGAGATCGTCGCGATCGAGAAAGCAACAGGGAAAATTCTCACGGTCGCAAAAGTCCGCGGGAGCATCTCGCATGTGCAGTTCAGCTGGACTGACCCCGAGATGGTGATGTTTGCGCGGTACAACCCCGGCGGCGACAGAGCGCCGCTGACTGGTGATGAGACCGATCCCGAGATACGGCGGTGCCGATTCTGGTTTGCGGATTTCAGCGACCGAGCGCCGTGGCCCGGTCATTGGCAACGACCGGGCGAGCTGGTGACGCACGAATGCTGGTGGGTGGACAACCTCGTGACGTTCTGCGGCGCGTACCGCGAGGAGGAATCGCACGTCAAGCTGCTTGACCTGCGGACCGACGTCATACGCATCATCGGTGCGGGCAGTTGGTGGGCCGACGGGACGCCGTTCGAGCTGTCGAAACGGAACTGGTGGCACGCGGCGGGCGATCCTCGCGGCAGATGGGTTGCCGCCGATAACTGGCACGGCGACATCGTTCTTTTCGACGCGAGGACGACCGAAGAACAGCTTTTGGCTCAGGGCCACCGCACGTATGGTAGCGGCGCACATCCGCATGTGGGTTGGGCACCGACCGGCGATCGGGTGGTGTTCGCGTCGAACAAACGCGGCAACGCCGACGTGTGTATTGCTATACTACCGGAGGCTTGGTGAGCCGAGCGTCCTGTGACTCGGCATTAGGTTGAGTTCTGCTGTAAATTTAGACAATGGAGGCCTAATTGGCGGTGGATTATCCTGCGCAGTATGAATCAACGTTCACGCTGAACGATGGAACGGGAGTTCGGGTGCGTCCGATACGTGCGGACGACATTGACCATATGGCGAAGCTGTTCGAGAAGTTCTCACCGGAGACAGTCTACTTCCGGTTTTTCTCAGCCATGAGGTCGATGCCGATCGACCGGCTGAAAAAGTTCTGCAACATCGATTATGAGAACCAGATGGCTCTTGTTGCGTGCACGATGGAGGATGGGGACGAGTCGCTGTTGGGTGTTGCACGATACGTCGTCATACCGGAGCAACCCGGCACCGCGGAGTTTGCTGTAGTCGTTGCGGACACGTGGCAGAACAAAAAGATCGGCACGCACCTTCTGCAGCGTCTCGTTGACGTGGCGAAAAAGCAGGGGATACAGGCGTTCGTGGGCCTTGTGATGGACGAGAACCGGAAGGCGCTCGGGATAATCAGGAACAGCGGATACAAGTTCAAGGAATCCGCATACGAGCCGGGCATCAGACGGGTCGAATTCACGCTCAGTGACATTGATCCGGCGCTGCGGGTAGTGAAAGGGGGCCGGACGTAAGAGTTCCACGGCCCATGAGTTGTGCTCGTCGTCGAGTTGACAAGTGCGCTGCACCGTCTATAACATGGCTTGAGAGAATTGGTGGTGCAGTCTGTCTTTGGAACGATGCTTTGTGCTTCCACTGTATGGCAACGGGCGCGTACGCGCGGTGGCATGAACGGAGGATGGGGACAAGATGAAAACGCTGCTGCTGATCATGGACGGCGTGGGCGACCGAGGCAAGGATACGTCTTTGAGCCGTGCACGCACCCCGCATCTGGACAAGCTCGCACGAATGGCTATCACCGGCATGCTTCATCCGCTCGGCAGGGGTCTTGTGCCCGGTTCCGATACGTCCCACCTCGCGATCCTCGGGTACGATCCGAAGGTTTACTACAAAGGGAGGGGCGCGTTTGAGGCGTTCGGTGCAGGACTTGAGCTCGAGCACGGGGATGTCGCGTTCAGGACGAACCTCGGAACCGTTGATGACAATCTTGTCGTAACGGATAGGCGTGCCGGTCGCGACGCGATGGGCCTGGAAGAGCTGTACGCCGCGCTTGACGGCATGGAAGTTGACGATGTGAGAATCAAGATCAAACATACGGTCGAGCACCGGGGGGCGTTGGTCCTGTCCGGCCCGGGGCTGAGCGCTGACGTGACCAACACCGACCCGCACGAGGTCGGAGCCAAACTGCTGACCGCACAGGCGCTCGAGCCGGAAGGAGAGAAAACGGCATCGGTACTGAACCAGTTCACTGATCGGGCACGGCGCGTTCTGGCGGAGCACCCCGTGAATAAGGAGCGACAGGAGAAAGGCAAGATGGTCGCGAACGCCGTCCTGTCACGCGGCGCCGGTATATACTTCAAGCCGGAGAGCTTCTCCGAAAAGTACGGGCTGAAAGCGGCGTGTGTAGCGGGAGGTGCGTTATACAAAGGCGTGGCACGATATGTGGGGATGGATGTGCCGGATGTGCCGGGCGCTACTGGTACCACGGCGACGGACCTGGGCGCGAAGGCTGCCGCCGTAAAGAAAGGGGTCGAAGACCACGACTTCGTTTTCGTCCATGTGAAAGGCACGGATGCGGCGGGCCATGACGGGAATAGCGACCTGAAACGCAGCATGATAGAGCGGATCGATCGCGAGCTTATCTCGGGTATTGCGACGCTATTCGATATCATCGTTGTGACGGGCGATCACTCCACCCCGCCATCAGCCAAACGTCACACGGCAGATCCCGTCCCGATATTGTTCTGGCATGCGGACGTGCGGCCGGATCGGTCTACGATGTTGTGCGAGTCGGAATGTATGGCGGGTGGACTCGGCCATATCGTCGGACTCGATATTATGGATCTTGTCCTCGATTATCTTGGGAAAGCAGAGATGTTCGGGGAGTAACGCCGGTAGAGCCGCGACTATGCCTGGTACGCTGCCAGCTCCTTTTCAAGAATAGCCGCATACCTCTCGTACTGCTCTTCCGTTACAGCACGCTCGGTTGACCGCGGGAAGGGCTCGAGCGCGTACCCCTTGTTCATGGCGTACTTTTTGCCGAACACCGCGATATCCATCCCGGAACTCGCTACCAGCAGGTCGTTGACGGCAAACTGCGCTTTGCGGGCCAGTTCGATCTCTCTCCGATTGTAGTGGTCGTAAACAGCACGCAGAATCTCCGGACATATGCAACATCCCTGTCCGATAACGCCGCCGGCGCCCAGGGCGAGCGCTGGCAGGAACACGCTCTCCGCACCGGCGATCAATGCGAACTCGTCCGGCGCGAACCGTGCTACGGCAGCGAACTTGTCCATATCCATGATCGAGTACTTCATACCCGCAATGCCGTCTATCTGGACGAGGTTCTTGAACAGTTCCGGCGTCATCCGGTAGGGGTCGATAATGGCTCCCGGATGATATATAACTATCGGAAGGTCAACGGTGTCGGCCACCCTCTGATAATACTCGCACACCCTGTCGTGGAGGGTGGCTTTCGGCTCTTCTGGCAGCGCTTCGGGAATAACGATAACGACGCCGTCCGCTCCTTTGTCTTGAGCGTACTGGCTCAGCTCAATCGTCTCTTCAGTGTAACGCTCGGGGTCGGGCTTCTCATCGAAATTTCTGTCCCATACACCCGCCGTGCCGGGAATGACGCCGATCCTGCCGCCGACGGCGTCCATCGCCGCATCGATAATCTGTTTCACCTCGTCCTTCTTGAACGTGTACATCTTGCCGAGTCCGGAGCGAGGGAATACCGTCGTGATCGCGTCCCGATCGAGCAAGAATCGTGCAAACTCTTGAGCTCCGTTGGCATCGAGCGAGCCGTTCGCATTACAGGGCGTAAACATCGGCGCTATGACACCCTTAAGGAATTCCGGAACCATCTGCGTAGCCTTTCCCGAGCTTAAGCTCGTTTCTATACGCGCTTTATCTGCAACGAGATCTATTTCCCGCATATACCGTTATCGCGCTAACAGTAGCATAATTCCTGTGCGGTGTCACGAGTTGGTGTCGCCGTATGAATATGGCGCCCGCTTCTTGACCCACGCAGCGCGCCATGGGCTTGTGCATGTGTTAGGGGAGGCGGGCGAGTCCTTGGCGCTACTACAGCGTCCTTTAGAAACCGTAGCAATCGGGCGACAAACGGGGAAGGACGCTGCCAAAGGTCTCTGCGGAAATGCGCGTTACGGGAAAGAAGTTCGAATTGTTGTAGTATGAGTACCGGACGAACTCCACATGCCCGTCCATGTGGAGAACATTTGCACCCAGCGGTCTATGCGAGAAATCGCGTTCGTCGAGCGGTACGCGGTCCCACATCAAGGGTATGCCCGACTGACCGGCGCTTTCGATCCTGTCACTACCCGCCCAGACGGGCACCTCAAGCGTGAGATCACCACGCGCGAACACCTCGTAAGGTACCTCGTAATATGCGTCGAAGAGCGCCAGTGCCTGCTCGTCACACACTATGGCGTAACCGGTGTAGATGTAAAACAATGACGAGACGCAATCGGGGTGGACCGGATAGTCTTTGAATCGGAACGCGTAGTCGTCGGCGAACGGGCTTGCGGGACATACCAGCACAGATAGATCTGTCAGGTACTCCGGATAAAGTGCCCGCATATCGGCCATCCAGTTGTTGAAAATCGGGCTGACCGGCGGGTACCGTCCGTCCCATTCGTTCGCGTACATCTTGAACACTAACCCCATCTGTTTCAGGTTGTTCGCGCAGGAGCTTCGTCTTCCGGCCTGCCGTGACCTGGCGAGCGACGGGAGCAGAATTGCCGCAACTACTGCTATGAGTGCCAACGCCGCTCCTGCTTCCACGAAAGTGAGCTTCGATCGTGGCCGCTGCATCTCTTATCCTCCTTCGTGCTCCAGCTCGGCTTCGACCTTCGGGGCGCGGATCCTTTCGGCTGTGCGCGCGATGAACGGTGGCAGGAGTGCGATAATAATCCCAATAACGATCCCGGCGTAAGCGGGACCCAACCTGGGCTGAAATGCCAACCCGACTATCAGGAGAAGCACCACACCGGCCGCGCTTGCGACGAGCAGCCCCGCCGCGACACCTGCACCAACGACCCGCAAGCAAACAAGGCGTCCAATGCTCAGCCCTATGAGGACTCCCAGCCCAAGCAGGACCCACGTCGTCAGAGGCCGTAGCCGCGAATTGTACGTGTAGAGACTGAGCTGAAGCGGTTTCCCTTGCGGAACAAGCGCCCGTTTGAACTGGTGGGCCATCCCTTCAAGGGGTATGTCTATCCGTACCGGGAGCACTCCCGCGACAGCGACATCTGCGGGCGCCCCCGCCGCCGTTCTTCCGGATCTGACGGGCTCCCCTACATACCGTGGGGCTCCCCCGCCGGCCGAAGCTGCCGGGTTGTTTATGTCCGTTATGTAGAAGCGTTCGATACCTTCACGCATCCTATAGACGGTCTCGCGACGGCTTCCCGTGATGTCGCGAGCGAGCGTTGGCCGCCGGTGCGGTCGTGCTTCTCGGTCCGGTCTGAGCGGTTTCACATCGCCCTGAGACCGGTACACCCGCTGAGTTTCCGGGACGAGCACCTGCCAGAGCACCTCGTTAGCGAGAATATCCGTCGCAGGCGCCCTGAGGTTCAGCGTGCCTACGAGGCTCGGCATGTGCTCGATGCGTTCCATATAGACGAGCTCGACCGGAAACGAGCCCAACTGCCGGTTCGTCTCCACCGACTTGAACAGCGGGATGAGCACCGTTGGCGAATCATTCTCACGCGCGGGTTTGACGACCTGGCCGCCGACTTCCGCACCCCAAACCTCCGCATCGTCGCTGACCTCGACGCGCAGAAACTGTTTCACGTTGTTCCGGACGCTGTATGCGGCGCGGGTGACCACCATCCCCTCGTCGGTCACCATGGTGGTGAACTCAGCACGGTCGATGCTCGCTACACGTACCGGTACATCCTGAAGTTTCCGCACGTCCATGGCCAGCAGGTATGGGTGTTCGGTGTACTTGAACGCGAGCAGGATCGGGTTCGGCGACATTGCACGGACGGCGGTCGGCAGATCGGAGATATCGACCCGTGTCAGTTTATCGAGCTCTGGCCCTTCCTTGAGCTCGACGTTCCCGCGTGCGGTCACCCCAATATATCCCGTCTCGCGAACGATATCCTCCACGATGAGTTCCGGGACTTTGACAGTGACGATCTCGTTCTCAAAAGGCACCTCGTACTTTAGTGCCAGCTCGTACCGGTCGCTCACCAGATGGTTTATCTTGACCTCGATCAACTGCGTATCGTGGGACTCGATCCGGGACCACGCTGCGCCCTGACCGGTCACGGTCAGCACGTTGACCGCCCGCGGCAGGCGGAGGTGGAACGTATCGACGTTACCACGCAGCACGTCATACTGGACGCGCGATTCGCACGTTATGTACCGTTCGGTCACTGACGCGAGAGTCGATGTCAGGCACGCAACGCGCGCCTCCTCGACAGGCTTCGGTTTGCGCAGTTCGGTTGGCAGCGTCCAGTTTACCTCAAGCTGCTCTGTCGGCCGGAACACGATCTCTGCGGTCAGAGAGTCGGCATCTCTGTCCGTTGAGATGCTTGCCGCGGCCGGGACGTGCACGGCCGCGTCCCGCAGTGGGAGCTCGAGCGTCATGTGTGTCAGAGGCGTCCGGATACAGGGGAACCTGAACGTGACAACGCCTTCTTCGAACGTGCAGCTCACGAAGAAAGTCATCGCGAACTCACGTCTGCCCGGCCCTTCGAGCATTAGCGTGAGCCACCCGCCGTCGCCGGTGGTGAACGACGTCGCTTCGCCGTCGATGGTTGCAGAGACCGGCGCGATGGTATCGCCGATGATCGGTATTTTCACCCATCCTTTTGGTTTCCATACGACGATCTCCATGCGCGCTTCGATGCGAACCGTGTTCGCGGCGGTGACTTCACCGTCATACCGTGCGCTCGCCACCGTCCAGTCAACGGGCGGTTTTTCTTCGGGAGGAGGAGGCGGGGGCTGCATTTGCCGCAGCATGTTCTTGAAATCGCTCCACGGGATTGACATTGCCGCTGAGTGAAGCTCCGGCAACACCGGTTCCTCGGTCGCGGTGGCTGCCGTTTGGGTCACCAGCCCTGCAATTGCGCCCAAAACGAGGATTGTGAGTATCGAGGTTGTGCGTCTCATCGTTAGCCCTCCAATTCGTCCTATGACGGTTTCGGTTTCTCGACCGTTCCACAGGCTTATTACGACGGGCGAGGTGAAAGGTTCATTTTCCAGGAAGGAGGTCTATCCCGACCGGCAGTCGTACCGACAGTCGGTGATTGGGTGTCAGGGAAATGAAACCTGCGATTGATCCTGATGGACAGGCT
>Ga0180433_10002900_pt1 | contig 25829 bp, 14 predicted proteins | sample SS_ome_8_FD_132980 | JGI IMG/M metagenome (GOLD analysis project Ga0180433, IMG submission 132980) | Hypersaline lake sediment archaeal communities from the Salton Sea, California, USA - SS_1_D_1 metaG | ecosystem: Environmental > Aquatic > Non-marine Saline and Alkaline > Hypersaline >... | reverse complement strand
TGGCGCTGACCGGGACGAAGAACGGCTGCGAGGCCGGGGAGTGCGGCGCTTGTACGGTGCTGGTCGATGGAGAGCCGGTGAATTCGTGCATGATGCTGGCGGTCGAGGTCGACGGGCGTGAGGTGACGACGGTGGAGGGGTTGGCCCGTCTCTATGGGGATGGGAAGCAGTTGAGCCCGCTGCAGGAGGCCTTCGTCGAGCATAATGCGGTTCAATGCGGTTTCTGCACGCCAGGGATGTTGATCTCGGCCCACGCGCTGCTGGAGCGCAGTCCCGATCCGACCGAGGAGGAGATCCGGGAGGCATTGGTCGGCAACCTGTGCCGCTGCACGGGGTACCTGCGTATCATCCAAGCCGTGCAGACGGCGGCTGCGCGGAAGGAGGAGGTGTAAAATGGCCAACAGAAGTCCGTCATCCACGTTCACCTCTGATCCCGTTGGAAAGAGCGTACCCCGCATAGACGTGGTCGAAAAGGTGACCGGATCTGCGGTCTTCATCGACGACATGCAGTTCGGCCCTGGCACGTACCATGCCCGATTGGTCCGCAGCCCGCATGCCCACGCGCGCGTTGTGCGCATCGACGTGAGCCGGGCGCTGGAGGTGCCGGGTGTGAAGGCGGCAGTCACAGGCAAGGATCTCGACGCACGCATCGGCCTGTACCTCATCGACCGGCCCATCTTCGCCGGCGAGCGGGTGCGCTACGTCGGCGAGCCCGTCGCCGGGGTGGTCGCGACGAGCGAGGAGATCGCAGAGAGGGCGGCTCAACTCGTTGAGGTTGAGTACGAGGAGTTGCCAGCGGTCTTCGACCCGGTCGAGTCCGCGCAGCCGGACGCGCCTCTGCTCCACCCGGACCTGGGCGAGTACGACGTGGCCAGCTTCATCTTCCCCGAACCGGGCACCAACGTCTCGGAGCACTTCAAGCTGCGCAAGGGGGACGTCGAGACGTCTTGGCCCAGGTGCGCGGCGATCGTGGAGGGGGAGTTCCGTCTGCCCCAGATTCAGCACGTGCCGATCGAGCCCCACGGGGCGGTGGCCCTATGGGAGCTGTCTGGGGAGGTGACGCTGTGGACCAGTTCGCAATCGCCCTTCGCCCAGCGTGACCTGATCGCCCAGAGCCTGAGCATCCCGCATGGCAACCTGCGTGTGGTGTCCCCATACGTGGGTGGCGGGTTCGGTGGCAAGGCCGGCGTCTCGATGGAGGTGTGCGCGGTCGTCCTGGCCCGGGCAGTGAAGGGCCATCCGGTCAAACTGCGCATGACGCGCGAGGAGGAGTTCGTTGGCACGACAGTGCGCCAGAGCCTGGTGGCGCACACGAAGATTGGCTGCGACGCCGAGGGCAACCTGCTGGCGATGGAGACGGAGTATTACTTCGGTGGCGGGGCCTATAACGACTACGGCGTCAACATCGCCCGGGCGGCTGGCTATTCCTGCACCGGTCCCTACGACATTCCGAACGTCAAGGGCGATTCGTACTGCGTCTACACCAACCAACCCATCGGCAGCGCCATGCGGGGTTTCGGCATGCCTGAGATCCACTGGGGCATTGAGCAGATCATGGACCAGTTGGCCGAGCAGATCGGGATGGATCCGGCCGAGTTCCGGCGCCGCAACTGCGTACAGACAGGGGATACGATCCTGACCGGGATGGAGATGCCGGCGATCGACCTGGTGGCCTGCATCGACAAGGTCACCGAGGCGATCGGCTGGGGGAAGAAGGGCGCTGCTTCCGCGCCGCACAAGAGGCGCGGCCAGGGCATCGCCATCATGTGGAAGGCGCCAGCCATGCCGCCCAACCCCGGCAGCTCGGCGGTCGTGCGCTTCAACGAGGATGCGACGCTCAACGTCGCGATTGGTGCGCAAGAGCTGGGACAGGGAGCGTTCACCGTCGCGGCGCAGGTGGCGGCCCAGGCGCTGGGCGTGCCCTACGAGTGGGTGCGGGTCTCGGCGCCGGTCGACACCAAGTACAGCCCCTACGAGTGGCAGACGGTAGCCAGCCGCATCACGTGGTCGATGGGCAATGCGGTCAAGGCCGCGGCGGAGGACGCCCGGCGGCAGATCATTGAGCTCGTGGCCGATCATTGGGATGAGGATCCAGATGATCTGGACGTCAAGGACGGTAAGGTGATCTCCTATACGTCGGAGCGGGAGCAGCCGCTCCAGAACATGGTGATATACGGCCTGCCGAACGAGGACTTCGAGGGGTGGAAGGGTGGGCCTGTCGTGGGGCAGGGGCGGTTCATGCCGACGTACGTCACCAACCTGGATCCCGAGACTGGGCAGGGCACCCGCGCAGTTGTACACTACACCGTCGGCGCGCAGGCGGTTGACCTGGAGGTGGACACGGAGACCGGCCAGGTCGAGGTGCTTGAGATCGCCAGCGCCTACGACGTGGGCAAGGCGGTCAACCCCGACCTGATCATGACGCAGATCGAGGGTGGCGCGGTCCACGGGATGAGCTCGGCGTTCGAGGCGTTGCGGTTCGACGAGGATGGGCGGCCTCTGAACCCCAGCCTGGTCGACTATCGGATCGCGACCAGCGTGGACGTGCCGAGGGAGATCCACGGTGACTTTGTCGAGACACCGCTGGAGGATGGCCCGTGGGGGGCGCGGGGCGTGGGCGAACACGTGATGGTGCAGACCGCGCCGGCGATCGCCAACGCGATCAACGACGCGCTGGGCATCCGCTTCAACGACCTGCCGCTGTCGGCGGAGAAGATCTTTCTGGCGTTGGAGGGGCGGGAGGGATAATCGGTTTCAGGTTTCAGGTGCCAAGTTTCAGGCTGGGCGAACCTGAGACCTGGAACTCTGAAACCTGAAACCTCTTGCCGGGTCGATTCGTGCTATTGCGAATACCCTCTGAGCACCACCGGCAGATACACCTGCGAAAGATCCACGCCGGCTACTTCCACCAGGGCCGTTTCCTCCACTCCGGGGATCAGGGCAGAGGGGCTATGCCCCTCTATGCTGTTGTGGTATGTCCCTGTGACCACGTCCAGCGCTACCTGTGCCTGGAAGACGAATTCTTCACTCTCTCTTTTCCCCAATTGATCCAATTCCCAAATCACCACTGGTGATCTTTGAACAGGGGCAGGGCCATCTAGCATCTGGCGGTATGAGAAGCCGGCGGGCAGGGTGTCGGTGATGCGCACATCTTCCAGTGCGCCGGTCCACTGGTTGTTCAGCGTGACGGTGTAGATCACTGGCCTACCAGCCTTGGTGTAGGTTGGGGAGACGGTCTTGTACAGGACGACGCCCGGCAGCACGGTCACTGGTGCTTCGACATCGCTATCACTCGGAGTGATCCGAGACCTTGGGCAGTCAGCGCCCACCTGGTTTTCGTATTTGCCGAAGAGAACCGTGGCCTGGGCGTCGAACCTCAGCTTGAAGGTCGTGTCGCCGGGTACGGTCAGGCCTCGCCAGATTACCCGGCGCCCGTTGACTTCGCTCGGGTCGGGGTCCCCCTCTGCTATACCCACGAACTTGAAGTCCTGGCCCAGTGCGCTGGGCAGCGTTTCCGTGACGATCACCCCGTTGACCGGCACGGAGTCAAGGTTCTTCAATTTGATCTCATAGCGCACGATGCCGAGGGGGGGGACCTTCTCAGGGTCGGCCTGTTTGGTCATGTCGATGATCTCGTCTACCACTGCCACCTGCGCCGTCGGGCCGGTGCCCTTGATACAGACCAGGTCCGTGGTTGTCGCCTCCACCACGTTCTTGTATTTGTCCAGCGGGGTGCCCGCGGGAACCCAGACGCGGAACGCCAGCACGAGCTGGCCCCCGGCGGGTATGGTCTGATTCTCCCACACGATGGTGGGCGCCCCTGTGTCGACAGGTACAGCGCCCTGTATCATGCCGTCGTACTCGAAGCCGCCGGGCAGCGTGTCGATGACGGTCACGTTGTTGATCTGGATCGAGGAGGCATTGTTCAGCGTGATGGTGTATACGAACGTCTCCCCTGGCAGCACGGCGATGTGATCTCGCTCTTTCTCGATCGTCACGTGCGGGTTGACCTTCACCGGCGCGTAATCCCTGGCACTGACGAAATCCGCATCCACAGGGTCCACGACGTGTACCCGTATATTCCCCTTCTTGTTCTTGTACGTCTTGGGGAGATCGTCACTGCCAACGTCGATCGTCACGTACGCGTCGAAGCCATGGTTCCAGCACTGGCCGGGCGCCAGAGATTGAGGGGGGGAGATATTGTACACATAGGTGTTGGCACCCCCGGCGTAGAAGCCATCGGGTAAGGTGTCCTCGAACCGGTCGATCGTATAGGTGCCTGTGGCGACGTTGCAGACCTGAACGTTGTAATGGACCGTCTCCTCTACAAACGTCTCCTCCGGATTCACAGTCTTGTTGAATACGAGAGGGGAATCGATGAGCACCTTGGCCTTGTTGAGCCTGGCCGGGATCGTGGTCCAGGGGCTGCTGGCGTATAGATCATTGCCGTATTTCTCCAGAGGCAGCCCGAAAGCCACCGCCTGGAAGGACAGCGAAATCTCGCCGTTGCCCGGCACGCTCAAACCATCCCACACCACCGGGTTGTGCCGATATCCGGCCACCGGCTCAGGCCCGTCGACCATTCCGACGAAGTAGAAGTCGGCGCCGTCGGTGTGGGGCAGTGTATCGGTGAGGCGGATGGAGCTGATTGGGGTGTCGCCCACGTTTTCTAGCGTGATAGTATAGGTTACCCGTTCGCCCGGCAGCACGTGATCCGGCGCCACACTTTTCTTAAGCTCGATCTGGCGGAAAACTTTCGCCCGCGAGAAGCCCTGGTCCTTCATGTCGCAGATGACCAACCCGGACACCGAGGCCGACAGCTCGTTCTTATAGGCCCTGCTTGAGTGGTTCGGGTCAATGCGGATGTGATAGGGGACCTGGGCATGGAAGGAAAATGTCTGCACCCCTCCGGCGGGCACGCTCAGATTTCGCCAGACGACCTGGGGGAACGTGGTAGCCGGGGTGGGGCCGCCATCTACCATACCCGCGAAGGTAAACAGGTTGGGCTCGCCGGGCAATGTGTCGGTCAGGGTCAGGCCGGTCAAGGATTGATCGTGGCGGGGGTTGTAGATGCTGATAGTGTAGGTGACGGTCCCACCGGGGAACACATCTTGGCCCCCAGAGGGCGGATCGGGCGTCTCGATGGTCTTCTCGAGGATGTCGTCAACTGTGGTCGATTGCCTCCGATCGGTCACCGTCTGGATCGTTTCGTCGGATCTGACGCCATAGTCCTCGTTCTGAATCTTACCCGGCGGGCAACTAGGCATGCTCTCCGTGAGCCGTACAGTGAAACTCACTGCCACGGAGCTCGCTCTGACCAGCGGATCGGGTGGATGCCAGGTTACGATGCCCGTGGCCGGCAAATAGGCGCCCGTGCCGCTGGCGCTCTGGAACACCGTGTTCGCCGGCACACGGTCGGTGATGAAGAGACCGTTGGCGGCGATTGCATCTTCTCGATCTTTGTTCTCCACAGTGAGTGTGTAGGTCAGCAGTCGGCCCGGGCGCACCGGATCCGGTTCGTCCTCTTTTCTGATCCTGAGCACCGGTCCCACCACCAGGACACTGGCGCTGTCTCCTTCCAGCCCCATTGGATTGCCTGTACTGACGTCGTGGGTGGACGTGGTGATCACGGCCGACACCCCCAGGAGCGGCCACCGATTACTGTCATTCCAGGGGGGCTCTGCTTCAAGTGGTAGAGTCGTGGTGACGCCGAGCCATCCGTGCGTAGTTGGGGTGAGCGTTCCCAACTGCCATACCAGGACGTGCCCGTCGTCGTAAGTGCCGCTGTAGGTGAAGCTGGTGGTGGGCACAGTGGGGTCGCTGGTGTAGGTGCCACTGTAGTATTGTTTGCTGCTCAGCGTGCACGAAATAACCACGTTGTCTAGCTGCTGGCCGAGTGTGTTGGTGTAGAGCAGGGTGTAAGAAATCACTTCGTTCGCCAACACGGTCTCGTCGCCTGCCTGCACGCTTATGATCAAGTCCGGTGTTTCTGCGGGGGATTGAAACTGGGAGGCGTAGCCTACCCTGCCGCTCGATGTCAGGAGAAGACCAAGCAGAGCCAGAAACGCGCCGCTCAGGCACACGGCCGCTGTCGCCAGTAGATACCTTTTCTTCACTTTGTACCTCCTTGAACCAGGTGCCAAGACATCGCAAGCAACAGGAGCCCGCCAACCACCTTCTTTCGCAATATAGAGCTCTCTTGGAAAATGGTAGTACCCCGTTGGGTGCTTTCAGGCCAAGGATGGTCAATGTGCTTGGCCTGTTCTGTCCGAGGTTCCTCTCCCGTCGCGATTGTAGTCCCTTTCAGCAAGCTTGTCAAGGCGCTACAGTGGTGTTAGTTGCGTTTGAGAAAAAGCGGCCCGGAGGGTCGTTCCGGGCCGCACGCGTAATCGTTCGGCGGTGGACTGTGGTCCACCTTGGGCGGTTTTGGGGCGCGAAACCCCTACAGCCCCAACTGCTCCAACCGTTCCCGCGTCGGCCTGCCCTCTGTGTCCCACCCCCGCAGCTCGTAGTACCGGGGCAGCATGCGCTCCAGATCGGGTAGAACGCCGGCCGCGGTGCCAGAGGGACGGGGTTCGGCCAGGAAGCGGCGCGGGAGCGCGTCGTCGGCCTGGATCACGCCCAGCCGCAGGTTGATCAATCGCTTCAGGTTGAAGAGCCGCTCGCCCACCTGCACCAGGTCGTCGGCGGTCCAGTCCCAGCCGGTGGCCGCATTCACCAGTTTCACGGTTCGGATCGGTTCTATCCCGCCCTTGACGATGAACTTGCACAGACCCAGGGGGTTGTAGGTCGACAGGAAGTCCTGGAAGGCGATGACCAAGCGGACGGTGGCCTCGTCGGAGGCGAAGCGATCGCGGGGGCCATCCTGCCAACCGGGCCACTCCACCCCGTAGCCGCGCCAGTACGAGAGGCTCTCCAGGTGGCAGCCTCCACGGTTTGCGGTGGCATAGTTGAGGGCCATATCGACGAAGGCGCGCGGGTCGTGGTACGCTAGCTCCAGTCCCTTGACGTGGGGACCAAACGCTCGCGCCTCCGGCCCCAGTTGGTCCGACGCTGCTCGAACGCCCTTAGCCAGCAGTGCCCCCAGTCCCTGCCGGTGGGCGATCTGTTCGACCAGCGCGAGCACCGGCACCGGCTCTCCCCAGGCCAGACGGGGGCCGCCATCCGGTTCAATCAGCCCGCGCTCCATGGCCTCGGTGGCGAAGGCGATCACGCCGGATGTGGAGATGGTGTCTAGCCCCAGTTGGTTGCAGCGTGTGTTGATCGCCACCAGCGCCGGCAAATCGTCGATCAGCAGGTTCCCGCCGAAGCCAGCCAGCGTCTCGTACTCCGGTCCCTCCCCCCATGTGCCAGCGTAGGGGCCTTCCTTGACCTCAATCGCCTTGCCGCAGCCCACAGGGCAAGCGAAGCAGACGGTGTCTTTCGTCCAGAGGCTCTCGCGGATCGTCTGGCCCGAGATGGCCTGCGCCCCCTCGGGCCAGGAGCCGTCGCGCCAGTTCTTAAGTGGCAGGTCGCCGAAGTGTTCCGTCGCGGGGATGCCGCCCGCCGTACCTGTGAGCGACAGGCCCTCGGAGCGCTCACGGATGAACGCGTTCGTCTCCCGTACCAACGCGCGGAACCGGCCTGGGTCGGGATAGGTGGGCCTGTCGTGCCCGCGTACGACGATGGCCTTCAGGTTCTTGGAGCCCATCAATGTGCCCATCCCGCCGCGCCCGGCTGCTCGGTTGTGGGCCTGCCCGCCGCTCATCACTCCGGCCAGTCGGACCTGGTTCTCGCCTGCCGGACCGATGCAAGCCACCTGGGCCTTGGGATCGGTCGTATCCTTCAGGCGGTCGTGGGCCTCGAAGGTCCCGGATCCCCAGAGATGTGTTGCGTCTCGAACTTCCGCCTCTCCGTCGTGGATCCACAAGTAGACGGGGGAAGGAGCACGGCCGGTGATCACCAGGCCATCAAGACCGGCAAAGCGAAGTTCGGCGCCCCAGTGACCGCCCATGTTCGACTCGCACCAGATACCGGTGAGGGGAGAGCGGCCGCACCACGAGGACCGGGCTGCCGCCGGGGCGAAGGTGCCCGTCAACAGGCCGTTGAAGACGAGAAGAGGGCTGGCCGGGTTGAGAGGATCCCTGGAAGGATCCAGATTCTCACGCAGCACATGCGCAGCCAATCCACTGCCCAGCAGCCACGTGCGCACCTCTTCTTCGCTGATCTTTTCCTCTTTGATCTTCCCACTCGTTACGTCTACCCTCAACCATCGTCCGGCATACACATCACCCATCGTCTACCTCCTTGGATCGCAATCGTTCAGTAAACCTGAGACCTGTAACCTTGAAACCTGAAACCCTCCCTACGGCACCTGAATGCGCAGGAATACCGGGTCCACCCGGTAGTTGACCATCGAAATCTCCACATCCTCGTGGATCAGCGATGCGTAGCAGTACTGCGGGTTGCGGGCCTCCACGTAATCCACGAAGCGAATGCCCCCGGTAACCAGCGCCTGCTCCCCGGCGGGCAGGTATAGATGCCCGGCGTCGTCCACCACCAGGTCGTCTGTACCGCCCACTGCCCAGCGCCAGGGGTGGTCCGTGGGGCTGGTCTCGCAGTGGATGCCCACTCGAAAGGCCCCCGATTCCTCATACTCACCCAGCGTGGCGTAGTTCTGGTCGCTGGCGTACACAGTACCCGGCGGTGGCCCGCTGGTGCGGATCGGCACGACGCTGTCGTTCTCGACCGTCAACGTGAAATAGAGCGTCTCGCCTAACGGGATGGTCCCTTCCGACCACTCTACTTCAGCGTTGAGGATGTACGCCCGCGGTACCCCGCCGTTCTCGATCGTCAGTGAGCCGGTCGCGACCGTCCACTGTCCCACCGCGTCCCGCGCCTGCATCGTCACGGTGTATGTGCCATCAGGCGGCGGGTCCGCTCCCAGATCAACTCCGGCGTCGTAGTCAAACTCGTGAGGGCCGGCCTCATTGAAATCCGTGAGCTTCTCCGTTTCCGCCACGTGGTAGCGCACCCCATCCTCCGCCTCCAGGTAGACGGTCAACTCCTCCACATCCTTCTTCAGATCTACGTTGATCGTCGCCCGGTCGCTGATGCTGTCCCGGTTGGGTGTGAAGACCGGTGGGTATATGCTGAAGCCACGCAGCTCTGGCAGCGAGGTATCGGCGTCGGCGATGGTGAGCGTACCGGTGACTGACTCAGTGACACCTTCGGTGTCGGTTGCCTCTACCGTCCAAGTGTAAACGCCGTCCTGCAGTACGCGCTTCTCCACCGTGAATCCCTCGAACTGTTTGTCCTCATTGGGCAGCAGGTAGCCATCTACCACGCCCGCGAAGTAGACCTGGTACGGCTCTTCGACGGAGGGGCCACGGCGGATGTGGTCACGGAAGTAGTAGCGGTTGCCATCCTGACCCTGGAAATAGATCGAGATATCGGCACTGCGGGACAGGTTGTACGTGATTACGAGTATGTCTCTGTCGTTGTCCGCGTTGGGCGTGATCAGATCCGTGGATAACGAGACTTCGCTTAGCAGGGGCTTTGCCCCACAGGCAGTCAGTGCCAGCGTCATTCCAAGCAATATTGTTATCACCAACAAGTGCCAGGTTCGCAATGTGATCCTCCCTGAACAAAGAGTGGCTAGAAGTGTACCATATGTCGATGGATTGGAAAAATGCCAAACTGTTGGGCGAGGTTGGCCAATCTCCAATCTCCGGTCTCAGCCGTCAGCCTGCCTGACTTGCGTTTCCCGGAAAAAGGAGTACAATCCGCTGCCAATTGGCAGCGATTTGCAGCAATTGGTAAGGACAATGAACTATTCACAGACTATCGTCTACCTTCATAGCCTCACAGACTACGAGAAGACGCGCATCGAGCGCTATACGCCTGAGACGCTCGATCTCTCGCGCGTCGAGCGATTGCTTGCAGACGTCGGTAATCCGCACACCCGTTTCCCGGCGGTTCACCTGGCTGGCACGAAGGGCAAGGGATCTACGGCGGCGATGATTGAGTCCTCCCTGCGGGCCGCTGGATACCACACCGGTTTTTACACCTCGCCGCACCTGCATACTTTCCGCGAGCGCATCCAGGTGGCCGGGCGGAAGATCACGCGGGAGGAAGTCGTCGCGCTGGTCGAAGAAGTCCGTCCTCTGATTGAGCGCATACCTGGCTTGACCACTTTCGAGGCCATCACTGTGATTGGCTTCCTGTACTTCGCCCGATCTGAGGTGGATGTAGCTATCGTTGAGGTGGGCCTGGGGGGGCGGCTCGATGCCACCAATGTCCTGAGGCCCGAGGTGTCTGTCATCACTTCCCTCAGTCTTGATCACACATACTTGCTGGGAGATACGCTGGCTGAGATCGCGTACGAGAAAGCGGGCATCATCAAGCCTGGAATCCCAACTGTGAGTGCGCCGCAGCGCGCCGAGGCGATCAAGGTGCTGGAAGGGGCCAGCCAGAAGCGGGAGTCGCCACTCACGGAGGTGGGTCGCGACTGGATTTACGGGCCAGGGCCCGCGGATCTGGAGGGCCAGGCGTTCACCGTGCGGCGTCTTGTCGATGGGGGTTCGGGGCTTGACGGCGAGTACTGGATTCCGCTCCTGGGTCGGCATCAGCTGGAGAACAGCACCAGTGCTATTGTTGCATTGGATATCCTGCGGCAGCGGGGTTTCCGCATTCCCATTGAGGCCGTGCACGCAGGGCTGCACGACGTCCACTGGCCGGGCCGGATGGAGATCCTCGGCCGCGAGCCGTGTGTCGTCGCAGACTGCGCGCACAACCCGTACTCAGCACAGGTGCTGCGCAAGGCGTTGGAGGAATGGTTCCCTGGCCGACGCTGGGTGTTGATCTTCGGCGCCTCGGCCGATAAGGATATCGCCGGGATGTTGAAGGCTCTCCTGCCGATCAGTGAGTACACGATTGTGACGCGTTCCGACCACCCGCGGGCCATGGCGCCGATTGAGTTGGCCGACATCGTCGCTTCCGTGGGTGGCGGTGCGGAGGTCAGTGTGAATGTGAGAAAATCGCTCCGTCGTGGGCTGTCGGTCAAAGATCCAGGTAGCGGCCTGCTGGTGACTGGTTCTATCTTTCTCGTCGCCGATGCGCGCGAGGAATGGGCGCGGTATACCGGTGCTCCGCTGCCGGACAACGACGGTGAGGAGGCAACCTGATCAGAGACGTGCGTACGATGTGGGATCGAGAGTTTCAGGATTGGTGGTCGCAGATGGGATGGCCTCAGGGTTTGCCATTTTCGCTGGATGACGTGGATTTCGACGAGGAGGGTCTTCACCAGTCTCCAGGTGAAGCCATCGAGGCGCCGCTCTTGCCGCTGCGTGATATGGTGATGTTCCCACGCATAGTCACGCCACTCTTCGTCGGGCGGGATCGGTCACTGGAGGCGGTTGAGGTGGCCAATGCTCGGGGCGAGCCACTTATCACAGTCGCCCAACGAGATGCGGACGTGCTCGAGCCGGGGCCTGAGGATCTCTTCACCTTCGGCACGGAGGTGGACATCGGCCGCACGTTGCGTATGCCGGATGGCACCATCAGTATACTGAGTCAGGGGCTCCAACGGGTGCAGATTGTCGAGTATGTCCACCTGGAGCCCTACATCCGTGTACGGGCGCTGCCTGTTTTCGAGGCGGCAGAGAAGACACCTCTCACCGAGGCACTGATGCGGGCGGCGCTGGCCCTGTTCGAGAAAGTTGTGCAGTTGAATCGCAACCTACCTGAGGATGTCTATGTCTTTGCCATGAACGTGGATGAGCCCGGCTGGCTGGCCGACCTGGTGGCCCACGCGCTGGAGCTGGAGGTTGCGGAGCGGCAGGAGGTGTTGGAGACGCTTGACGTTGCATCGCGGCTGCAGCGCATCAGCGTCCTGCTGGCCAAAGAGCTGGATGTGCTCGAATTGGAGGATCACATCCAGGCGCAGGTGCAGCAGGAATTGGACAGGACCCAACGCGAGTACTTCCTGCGCGAGCAGATGAAGGTGATTCAGAGTGAGTTGGGGGAGACTGACGTCTTCACCCAAGAAGTCAACGAATTGCGCGAGAGACTCGCTCAAACGGGCCTGCCCGATGAGGCGCGAGCCCGGGCCGAGAAAGAGGTGGGGCGGCTGGCGTCTATGCCGCCTATGTCGCCCGAGACCGGCATGATCCGCACTTACCTAGACTGGTTGATTGAGCTGCCGTGGTCAGAGACCACGGAGGACAACCTTGACGTCAAACACGTGGAGGAGGTACTGGAGTCGCGCCACTACGGATTGCCGAAGGCGAAGGAGCGTATTCTGGAGCACATTGCGGTTCGGCGTCTGGCAGCCGACAAGATGCGCAGCCCGATTCTGTGCTTCGTCGGCCCGCCTGGCACCGGCAAGACATCGCTGGGGCAGTCTATCGCTGAGGCGCTGGGGCGTAAGTTCGTCCGCGTGAGCCTGGGTGGTGTGCGGGACGAGGCGGAGATCCGGGGACACCGCCGCACCTACATTGGCTCTCTCCCGGGTCGTGTGATCCAGACAATGCGCCGGGCTGGCGCGATCAACCCGCTGTTTATGCTGGACGAGATAGACAAGCTGGGGTTGGACTTCCGAGGTGATCCGGCCGCGGCGCTGCTGGAGGTGTTGGATCCCGAGCAGAACCATGCCTTCTCCGATCACTACCTGGAGGTGGCCTACGATCTCTCGAAAGTACTCTTCATCACGACGGCCAACGTGCTGGATCCGGTCCCACCCGCGCTACAGGACCGCATGGAGGTAATCGAGTTTCCGGGCTACATTGATGAGGAGAAATTGGAGATTGCGTGTCGTTTCTTGATACCGCGACAACTGAGGGAACATGGCCTGGAAGATGGCTCTCTGTCCTTCACCGATGGCGCGTTGCGTGGCCTCATTCGCGAATACACGTACGAGGCTGGGGTGCGCAATCTCGAACGCACGATCGCCAGCATTTGCCGCAAGGTCGCTCGTCGCATAGCCGGGGGGAAAGAACCACCCAGTCGTATCACCGCCCGAACGCTCAGTCGTTACCTGGGGCCACCTCAGTTCATCCCTGGCCTGGCGGAGGAGGAGGACGGGATAGGCGTCGCGATGGGCGTGGCGTGGACTGAGGTAGGAGGCGATCTCATGCCCGTGGAGGTCGCGCTGATGCCCGGTAAGGGCAATCTGTCGTTGACCGGGCAGCTAGGTGAGGTTCTCCAGGAATCGGCGCAGGCGGCGTTGAGTTACGCGCGATCCCGGGGCGAGGATCTGGATCTCGACCCAGATGATTTTGAGAAGACCGACATCCACATTCACCTGCCGGAGGGGGCTATTCCCAAGGATGGTCCGTCGGCCGGTATCACGATTGCCACAGCCCTCATCTCCGCCTTCATCGACCAGCCCGTGCGCCACGAGGTGGGTATGACAGGAGAGATCACGCTGCGCGGTCGTGTGCTGCCTGTGGGTGGTCTCAAGGAGAAGCTGCTGACGGCGCACCGGGCCGGGCTCAAGACCATGATCATTCCGAAGCGGAATAAGAAGGATCTGGTTGAAGTTCCTCGGCGGGTGAAGCGTGGTGTGAAGATCATCCTGGTTGAGCACATGGACGAGGTGCTGGCTGAGGCGCTGGCGCCTTTGTCATCTTACAGTCCGCCCGACTGTCCGCCCGACTGTCCGCAGTCGGCGTCGGCGTCGTCATAGGGCTGGTCTATCCTTCCAATATAAGGGAAGTCCCACTGCCCCCGACTGTCTGCCCGACTGTCCGCCCGACTGTCCGCCCGACTGTCCGCCCGACTGTCCGCAGTCGGCGTCGGCACGGTCGGCAGTGGTACCTTCTTCCAGAGCACCGAAAGATAAAAGGAATCCGGCCAGGCTTTCTGCGCCAGAAGTCGCGCCGTGGCTCATGATCTTCTGTACGGCCGCAGTGATTCTTGCTTCCACTGTGCTGTTTGGTCCATCATCCATCGCTGCTAGCAATGAGTGCCATGGAGCGCTGCATTCTCCCCTGGCGGCAGCTTGCAAGAAGGATGCGGAGAGCATAGTTGTGCGGGGGACGGCCACTTCGACCAGGGCGCGACAGAGGGTGTGGGGGGTGGGGTGGGTCAGCCAGGCCCCGAGCATCGCACCAGCGAGGAAGTCGTCGCCCGCAGGGGTAAGCCCGCCTCCCAATCCTGCCAACCCCATCGCTCCTGCCTCCAGCTTATCGGGATGGCCTTTCCATCCATCCCAGAGGCTCCCAGTGGCCTTCCGGGCCGCCGAGAGCACGGGGCCAGCGAGCTTATCGTCGGGCAGGCGATCGCTCAGCAAACTGAGCAGGCTGCCAGCAGGCGCATGGTGCACACAGATGGCTCGCAGGAGCGGCACGCAGGGCGCGATCACGGCCCGTCGGGCTCGCAGCCTGTCCCATTCTGGGCGCGGTTCCCACACTGTTGCTTCCCCCAGCTCAACCCTCAGTCGTCCGATCTGGAGTTGATCTCCGTCCAGTGTCACTTTCGCGCCAGGGCCAATGCCTGCGAAGAGGTCGGTCGTCTCGTCGACCAAGATGTTGAGCGGCCCGTCACCGACTTGAGGTAGCACTACGGCCACTACTTTGCCATCGTGGGTGATCAGGTCGCATACACGCTTGAAGATGGCCAACACCCGGGCCTCGAATTGACCGGCGTTCAATAGGTCGGCCACAGTTCGGCTGATCGAACGGGCGACAGCCTGTGTCGTCATAAGGCTTTGCTCGTGACTGGAGGCTGCCACGTCACGTCTCCGCACAGATCAGGTCGGCGGGGGCGGGCCAGGAATTCCTCGAAAGCGGGGCGCTCGGCTCCCACGGTGGTGGGAGCGCCGTGACCTGGATAGAGGAGCGTATCGTCGGGCCAGGTGAAGACGGTGCGCTGCAGGCTGAGGAGAAGGGTCAGGAGCGCCTTGGGGTCGTCGGTGTGACCTGGGCCGCCGGGGAAGATGGCATCCCCGACGATCGCTCGTTGGTCGAAGCGCAGCGCAATGCTGCCGGCGGTGTGCCCGGGAATATGGATCACTCGCACGAAGCTTCGCCCGACTCGCAGCCGCATCCCATCGCGCAGCTCAAGGTCAGCCACGATGCCAAACTCGGCTGCATCGGCTGGGTGGATCCCGACCAGAGCGCCCAGCGCTGCTTGGACCTCATTCACCTCCCGCAGGTGATCCGGGTGACCGTGGGTGAGCAGGATGCGGGTCACGTGCAGGCCCTCACACAGCGTCAAGACAGACTTCGGTTCTGCTCCTGAGTCTACCAACACCGACTGGTCGGTCTCCGGGCAGGCTAAGAGGTAACAGTTGGTCGCGTACTCGCCGACTGTTAGCGCTTGAAGCTTCAGCATATCTGTGTCCTTGTTGTCTACCTGAGGTCATTGCACTGAGCCTGACTATACCGCTCTTGCAGCAAGTTGGCAAGCTCTACGTAATACGTGATATGTACTGCGTGTCGTGAAATGACTAGAGTCGGACTATGCAATATGCATCGTGCTTCATCTGTTATGCTTCACGTTTCACGCTCACCGTGTTATACTCGCATGTAGCGAACATACGGAGGTAAGTGTCTATGCGCGTGTTGAAACGTCTGTTTGGCTACATGCGGCCATATTGGAGACCCTTGGTCGCCACGGGCGTCCTACTTCTGCTTCATACCGGTCTGAGCCTGCTCCCGCCCCTGTTCCAGCGGGACATCGTGGATCGGGTGGTCGCCACCCGGGATCTCTCTCGTCTCTGGCTGATGGTCGTTGGGCTGGTCGGTGTCTATGTCCTGTTGTGGCTGACGGGCTTGGGCGATCAGTATACACGACACGTGTTGGGTGCGCGCTTCATCTTTGACTTGCGGATGCATATCTACGCCTATCTGCAACGGCTGTCCCTGTCCTTCTTCGAGCGCACATCTACCGGCGAGTTGATGTCACGGGTGACGAACGACGTCAACGCGCTAGAGCAGTTCGTCACCCACGGCGTCATCCTCACGACGGTGGACTTGTTGCGGTTGGTGGGAGCCTCGGCGGTGTTGCTGGTGCTCGAATGGCGCCTGGCGTTGATCATGCTCGTCCTGGTGCCAGTTATGGCGGCTGGTCTGCGGTGGTTCAACCAGCGCGTGCGCCCTGTCTACCGCTCGGTGCGTGATCGGCTGGGGGACATCAACGCCAAGCTGGAGGATAACTTGGCGGGTATCCGTGTCATCCAGGCCTTTGGGCAAGAGGAGAGCGAGTTGGAGCGCTTTCGGGATGTCAGCGAGCATTACTACCGGGAACGCGTGCGAGCCATACGCTCCTGGTCTACCTTCTTCCCAGCCCTGTACGCTGTTGCTGCGATTGGAGGCGTGGGGGTACTGGGCGCAGGTGCGTGGTTGGTCATCGATGGTCAGCTTTCACTGGGCACACTGGTGGCATTTCTCTCCTACGTGACCTCCTTCTATGACCCTCTTCGGCGGTTGACGGAAGTGGATAACACGTTTCAACAGGCCATCGCTGCCGGAGAACGCATCTTCGAGCTCCTGGACGAGGTCCCGGAGATCACGGACGCGCCCGATGCGATCGCGCTCGACGAAATTGAGGGGGACGTGGTGTTCGACGACGTGCATTTTCGTTACGGTGATGGTGATGCGGTGCTGCACGATGTCGAGTTCCACATGGCGCCCGGCGAGGTGGTGGCGCTGGTCGGCCCGAGCGGAGCAGGAAAGACCAGCATCGCCAACCTGCTGTGCCGGTTCTACGATCCGATCCATGGCCGCGTCTTGGTGGACGGTCACGACCTGCGCCAGATGCAGATCGAGTCGCTACGCCAGCACGTGGCCGTGGTACTGCAGGACACGTTCCTGTTCAACACCACGGTGCGCGAGAATCTGCTATTCGGCAAGGCCGATGCTACCGAGAGGGAGATGTGTGCTGCAGCGAGGGCGGCTTATGCGCACGAGTTCATCCTCCAGTTGCCCCAAGGCTACGACACCGAGATTGGCGAGCGAGGGGTAAGACTGAGCGGTGGCCAGAAGCAGCGGCTGGCGCTGGCACGTGCCATCTTGGCTGACCCGCGCATTCTGATCCTGGATGAGGCCACTTCCTCGGTGGACGCCGAGGCGGAATACCTGATCCAGCAGGCACTGGACGAGGTGCTGAAGGGGCGCACGTCGCTGGTCATTGCCCACCGGCTGAGTACGATCCGCAACGCCGACAAGATCATCGCACTGGAGGAAGGGCGCATCCGCGAAGTCGGCGACCACCACGAACTGCTGGCCCGGGGTGGGCTGTACAGCCAGCTCTACCGGCGACAGTTGGAGCTGGCGACGAGCGAGGTTGAGTGAATCTCTTCGGAGTGGCGGCCTGTCACTCCCCTCCTCGCACGTAAATGGCGGCCACGTGGTCAGTATAGGCCAGCGTCCAAGCCTCGTCGAGCGCCAGGAAGTTGGCCGTGAACCCATCTGCATCGGTCAGCACGAAGTTGACGCCTTGTTCGTCGAGTACTTCCTGGAAGCCAGGTCGGGCGAAGTGCACCTGCAGGTACTGGTTCAGCAGATCGTCCCCGAAGAGGTCGGTGCGCCCGTCCACGAACACCAGGTAGTCGGGCCACAATTTCCAGATGAGGTACCCGCCCCAGTTGTAGCTGTTGAACATCGGGCCCGTCGGCCGCTGCTCCTGGATCCATTCGATGGCGTCGGCGGGCAGTTTGTTGCGCTCGTGCTCGAGGTTGAGCTCGGTGCGCAGCGGGAAATATGCCTTGACGCCTGCCGCGACGAGCACCAGCGCCAGGATCAGCCAGTTGGCAAGCGCCAGCCCCTTCGTGGGCGGTTGGCCAGTCCGGCGCTGCGGGCGCAACCAGCCTCGCGCCCGCGCTGCGGCGAGCCAGCGCGCGATGGCGGCGTGCGCGTGCCGGCTTAGCACCGGTGCGGTAACCAGCGCGAAGGGCCCGATGTTGCGCCACGCCAGCAGGCTGGCATAGGCGAAGCCAGTCACCAGTGCCAGGTCGCTGCCGTCCACGCGCCGCCTCGAGAGCCCTATCGCCGCCAGCGTCGCCAACAGCAGCCAGATGAAGGGTTGGGCGTACAGCGGGTGAAAGTCTGGTGAGCGCCACTCCTGGATAAAGTCCTGGAGCACGCCGATGCGCACCGTATCGAGGTAGTATACCCACATCCGGGTCGTGTTAGGGTTGAGCAACAGGCAGAGGAAGGAAACGATCGAGATTAGGACAACCAGCCCTACGCCTCGCCACGAAACGATGGGGTGCTCGCTCTCGCCGTGGGGCTCGTCTTGGAGAGGCGAGATCCAGGCCAGCAGGTTGTTGAGCACCTCGCCGGCGACGAACCCCGCCAGCACCATGAAGCCGAGGGCGTAGCCTGCGTGCAGGTTGACCCACAGGACGAACAACGGCGGGATCAGCCACAGCCGGTGGACGCCGCGCCACTTGTACAGGTACAGCAGGTAGCTCAAGACAGTGGTGAGCAGGAAGGACAGCAATTGCGGGCGCGCAATCCAGACCATGGCCGAGGCCGCCGCTGCCAGGATGACGATGAACGCGCGGGTGAACACATCTCCTTCCATTTGCTTGTAGACGAAGATGAAGGCCAACGTGACGACCAGGGCTTGGAACAGGCCCAGCCCAAAGTAGTGGAAGTGGTGGAAGAGAAGGTACAGGATCACTTGGCTGAGCCAGCTATGGTTGATCCACGGCTGGCCCTGCCGGGTGTGGGAAAAGACGTCGGTCTGGAGGATGTGGCCGCTCTCCCAGGTGACACGCCCGGCCTGCAGGTGCCACCAGGTATCGGTGTCGGCGGGGGAACGGGCTGCCATACCGAACACGGCGATGAACAGAACAATCGTCGCAAGACGGCGGGTTTTCAGCCGGAATGACAATCGTTGGAGTGTTGCTCTCTTTTCGGCTTCTGAGTCAGCCATGGGCTGACCTCCAAGTAGAAGATGTTGAAAATCGGAGTATCGTCAACTCGTATTGAGTATACGGGTTCGAGGTTCTCCTCGCAATAGAGGTCTATTTGGTCGTACCACCTTGGGCGCGCGACGTGGGCGACGTATAGCGGGACTGGCAATTCCTGGCCCAGCGTATCAGGCGTCAACAACGTGATATCTTCACGCAGCCAGATATGGCTCACTGGCATTACCATGTTAGTGTTGCCGTCGTTGACGTATAGCTGGGCTCCGGGCTCGGCGTTGGCATTGAGCCAGGCGATCCCTTGCCGGTGTGAACTTCCCCAGTAGTCTGTGGCATCGGGGATGTTCAAACGTCTGGCGCCGGCCAATCCACCGACGAGCGGGTTGAAGTAGGCGAGCTCGTGTGGGTGGATTTGAATCACCTTGGTCAGGATGGGCAGAAAGGCGAGACCCAGCACGCCTAACGTTACGCTCTGTGGCATAGTCTGCCGCAGGCTCAGCTTCAGCGCTTCTACTAATCGCTGTGCACCGAGGCCGGCCAGCAGACAGAGCGCAGGCAAGAACTCCATAAATTGTCGGATGCCATCGTAGTTGGTCGCACGGGGAAGTGCGGTCCGGAGGACAGGCACACTGGCCCACAAGATTAGCAGCAGGCCGGTCCGCCGGGGATTGCTTCGGATTTCGCGCACCGCTGTGACAATTCCGATAAGTGAGGGCAAGAGGATCACTAGGGGTGTGGTGGTGACGATGTAGAGTATCCCGTAGGGGCTCCATGTACTCAGGCAGTGAGCACCAAAGCCCAGGAAAAGCCAGTGATCGATGAAACTCTTCAGCGTGTCCAAAGGAGCGACGAACATCAGCGGCCAGGTGACGACCCAGATGATGCTAGCGACGAAGGGGTACCCGCACAGCGCTGCCCACCACCGATGGGATGCCGGGGGTCGAGGTCTCCCTTGACTCAATAGGAGCACTACCAACCAAGGGAGGACAATGGGGGCGATCAACACGGCGTTAACACGGGTGCCGAAAGCTAGCCCACACATTGCAGCGGAACCTAGCATCCATTGCCAATCCCGGTGGACACTTGCCCTCCAAAAAGCCCAGATGGTCAATGAGAAGAAGAGAGTTTTGGGTGTGTCCTTGATGTTGAAATGAGCGTGCGCTAGGAAACGAGGCGACAGCCCAAGTGCCAGAGTGGCGAAGAAAGCTGCTGTCTGGCCGATGGCCTCTTTACCCATGACGTAGACGACCGCCAGTGTGCCGCCTGCCATGAGAATCACAGGAAGGTGATACGCGTCCACTGGGTCTAACCAGTGCAGAGTACTGGAGAGTAGCCAGTAGCTCAGGCCGTATAGTGTGTTGGCCACCGCCGATCGAGGCTCATTGTCTCGCCGTTCAAACACCGGGTGATTCACAGGTTGGTTGTCGGCGGGGTGAGGCTGGGAGAAGTCGAGCAGCGTGCGGTCGAAAGTCACCCAAAATCGGAAGTAGCGGTCGGCCGTGAAAAGATGCCATGTCTCGTCGAAGGTCAGACCGTAATGGTCGAGCGTCAGTAGTCCCGCGAGACAAAAGGTCAGGACGAGAATCGAAGCAATGAGTCGATCTGAGCTCGCTCCAGCACTGTTTCTTGGCGTGGTCTGTTCGGGCATGCGTTAATTCTCCAGTAGTTCAGAGGTATTAGTGTGGGGCAGTGCTCGCCTCATTTGGAGCGCGGACCATACTGCTGCGCAGGCTAACGCTAGTACGATCGTAGCCAGCCAAACAGGCGGTACACCCAGAAACCAGAGGTATACAAGCCAGAAGTCTGGCACGTTGAAGGAAAGTAACCCCATCGTCTCGCTTTGCCTGTCAACGGTAGGAGATTCATTTGCTGAGAGGATCAGCGCTTTCAGAGTAGAGCGCGTTTTTGGGTTGCGTAGTAGTTTCATTACTTCTTGTATAGAGCGCACCTGGCCCAGGATAGGCGAGTCGGCCCAACGATAGTGCACACGGTAGAAATACTCAGCCGGTGAGGTCGATTCGTTCCATACGCGCTGAAGGTGGCGTGCCCAGTTTGCCGAAATGCCCAGCACCTGGACAAACAGTGAGAGCGTTACCAGCAGCAAAATGGTCATGTGACCGGCTCGCCGTGCTTGCCAGCGCTGGATCACTTCGCCGGCTGGCAGAAGGACAATGGGCACAATGGGGAGCAGCACCCGAGGCCCCCATCCACCGCCACCGGCCCAGTCCTCATAGAGAGCATAGGGCACCAGGTGGAACGCGACCAGTCCCAGGAGGAGCCACGCCCAATCACGCTGCCTCTGCCAGAGTAAGGGCCATCCCACGATGCCCAGCAGGAGCACGGGCATGAAGACGAACAGCCCCTTGCCCGGGCTCATGAGCTGACTGTACAACCCCAGTAAGATCGGGGTGTCCCAGCCGACTCCCCAGTAGCCATATTCGAGCGGATCGCCGAAGCGATCGGCGTTGTATATGAACACCGTCACTTGCCCGAGTGCCAGTGGGACGAGTACTGCGGCGGCACGTCTGAGTAAGTGGCCTATCCCATCCTGGCGGGCGTGTACCAGCGCCCACACTGCGACCGGCCCCGCCAGCAGAAGGGCCATCTGGCGGGTGAGGACCATACCTCCCAGTGCGATCCCTGCCGCCGTAGGATGGCCGCGTTCAAGGGCATATATCGCTGCCAGCAGAAGCAGCGTGACCATCGGTTCGCTGAAGGCACTTTCGGCGTAGTACCAGGCGATGGTGCACAGTCCGTAGAGCAGGGCCAGTGTCGTCGCCAGGTAAGTGGAGTAGACGCGGCGGGCCAGGTTGAACAAGAGGACGCCAGAGGCAGCGGTCAGCAGCGGGTTGAGCAGCATCACCGCGGCCCGCGTCGCGAAGCCCTCAGTAACCTTTGGCAAGAGTGGTGCTACAAGGCGTCCCAGCGCGCACAACGGGGCTGCCGCCAGCGACCAGCCCAGACCGTACTTGGCATAGTACCGTCCGTCAACCCCCCACATACCGTATCCATCGCCACCTTTCAGTATCTCGACGGGCTGTACCTCTCCCCAGGGGCCGAAAAAATCGGACGTGAGTGGTTCTGCGGGGATGGCAAATCCCTGGCCGGTCACGAGGCTGTAGCTTACCTGGTACATCTTCTCGCCGTCGCCACTATCGATGCGCAACGATGTGGACAGCAGATAGAGGGTCATCAAAAGGATGAATAGGAGCGCGGTGACTCTGCGCTCGCTCGCTCTCGCGGCAGATTCACAGGGAGGTGATTCATCCATGCGATATCTGTGATGAGACATCTATCACTTCACTTCTCTGATTGCAGCATTAGCTCGTCCGGCGTCACTTTGCGCGACAGGTCGTAGAATACGTGGTAGGATCCGATCTGCGTTTCACGGGAGCGCACCCCGAGTGCTCTGAATTGTTCCCGCAACAACCCGTCCAGCGCCGGGTGGTTGGTGGTGACGTAAACCGCTGTAGGGCTGGCATCGACCCGTTCTCCGTAGGGATCGTACCGGTCGTCACGGGGAGTGTACCGCAGATCCACCTTATAGGGCAGGTGGGGTGCGAGGATGATCTCCTCACTGGAGAGGAACGCGATGGGATATGCTACCCAATAGTTGGCGTAACCACGGGTGCCGTTGTGTGCCCGCAGGAAGTCCATCAATTCGGCGTCGTAGCGATGGTCCACCTGGGTGATGGCCTCGAACTGCGTGGTGATGCCAGGTGGGTTGGTAGACGCGGCCTGAGCCGTGCCGATCAGGTTGAAAACCAGCACGGTGCCCAGCAGGGTCCAGGCCCAGTGCCCCATGCGTTCGTGCAGCGCTGTCAATGCCTCAGCGGTGAAAACGAACAGCGGCAGATAGAGAGGCAGGAAGTAGCGCCCAGAAGGGTCGCCCCCAAAAGGGGTCAACACAAAGCCGAGAAACAGCGTACCGCAGATGCCCCACAGTATTACGCGAGCGGAGGGTACATCCGACGGGAGATCTTTGGATGGAGGGTAGGTAACGACAGTGCGGAAGTGAGATAACGTATTGCGCATTCCATAGCCTACCGCGCCCAGGTAGAGCGTTAGGGCGGGCACAGCCAGCCACGGTGGTGGCCCCTCCATTCCCCACGGGAAGCGCAGACCAAAGAGCGCGGGCAGCCCCAAGACGAAAAAGTTGAATGTCCGCGCGATGATGTTGCCGACGGGACTGCTCGCCGTGGCCGTACTGCGCACCGCTGTCCCGAAGAGTTCCGCTATGCTGGTGTCTATGTGGCCCAGGTTACCTAGCCACCAGGGCAAGCTGCCTATCGCAAACCCCAGCGCCGCCAGCAGGTGGCCTTGCCAGGAACGGGCGCGCAGCTGCCACAGAAGCCACAGTGCTACAGGAACCAGATAGACCAACACCAGTCCCATCGTCCAGAAGCCCAGGCCGGTGACCAGGCCCCATCCCAGCCACAAACTCCACCGCTGCGCATCTTCCGATCCCAGTCGGTGCCCCCACCAAAGCAGGAGGTTGCCTGCCAGCAGCGCCTCGCCATAGCCGCCCAGCGACGCAGTTGTGTAGAGCGTCAGCAGCACGGGCGGGAAAGCCAGCAGCAACGCGACCAGGGTCGCGGCGTGCTGGCTGCCGGTGAAGCGGAGGACGACGGGATAACTCGTCGCGATGACTGTCGCGAATAGGGCGATCTGGACCAGCCGAACCGCCAGCACCTGTTCACCGAACAGTTGAAACGCGCCAGCGATCAGGTAGGCGTCCAGACTCCCCATGTAGGCCTGGCCGTAGAAGAACAAAGGACGTTCGCCCTGCAGGATGTGGCGGGCCATCAGCGCCACGACCGCCTCGTCTGCGTTGAAGGGAATTGTGTCAAGCGCGAGCAACACCGCTTTGAGCGCCGTCGCTCCGATCAGGATAATGATCAAGGGCCAGATTCTGGAGCGTTTGGTCATTGAGCGATCCACGTGTATAATTCTCTCTTGAGTGAATAGCAAGCGCATAGTGCAGAATGAAAAGCGTGAGACACAGCATGAAAACTAGGACGCATGGAATTCCTGTACAGAAACTGCTCGTCGTGGGCCTGCTGACTCTGGCGCTGCTGGCTCGCCTCGTTCCCGGCGAGCGGACAGTCGACGATGCCTATATCACCTTCCGTTACGCCCGCAACCTCGTCGAGGGGCGTGGCTTTGTCTACAACCCCGGCGAGCGCATGCTAGGCACGACTACGCCGCTGTACACGTTGCTGTTGGCCGGTATAGCGTTGGTGACAGGCTCCCGCGACTTCCCCGCCTTGGCATTGGCGGTCAACGCGCTGGCCGGCGCTGTCTCCGTTAGACTGCTCTACGCATTGGGCAGACACTTCGCCGATCACTGGGCTCCAGCCGCAGCGGCCGCCCTTCTATGGGCTGTGGCTCCCTACAGCGTTACCTTCGCCATCGGCGGGATGGAGACCGATCTCACGGTGGCTCTCCTCCTTGCCTGCTCTTACGCCCATGTGACTGACCATCCCCGTGCGATGGCCGTCTTTTCGGCGCTGGCTTTGTTGGCGCGTCCAGATACCGCCATCCTGCTGGGGCTGCTGTGGCTAGATCTGGTGCTGGCACGACTGCGGAAGCGCCAACTTGCTGGTGTCTTCAGGGAGGGTCTGATCACGCTGGCCCTCTTGACCCCCTGGCTGATTTTCGGCACGCTTTACTTCGGCAGCCCTCTCACCGCCTCCATCGCCGCCAAGTCTGTCACCTACCGTCTCCAGCCTATGGAGAATGCGGTACGTCTACTGCAGCACTACGCCACGCCCTTCTTCGAACACAAGGTTCTGCCACCGGTCGGCGTCCTCTCTGTTTTTGCTCTCTATTGTGGCCTGTGCGCTCTGGGTAGCCTCCGGGCCTGCCGTCGTGACCGCAGAACCTGGCCACTCATCGCCTATCCACTTGTCTATTTCGCTGTCTTTGCCGTGGCCAACCCCCTGCTATTCCGCTGGTATCTCTCCCCGCCGCTGCCGTTTTACTTCCTGTTGATCCTGACGGGCATTTGGACACTGGCCTGTGACCTGGGCTGCTTCCTCTCCAACCTGAAACCTGAGACTTCCGCCCTGACCATTCTCTCTCTTTTCACCAGTGCTGCGTTCGCTCTGACAATCAACGCCTGGGACCTCCACCCTGACCACGGCCCGGATCGGCCTGCGCCAGAGATGGCCTGGTTCGAGTTGGAGTTGTTCTATGCCCGAGCTGCTGACATCGTGCTTCTCCACGCTGAGCCGGGCTACACGCTCTGTGCTGGCGACATCGGAGTGTTGGGCTATCACACCCGCATGTCCATCCTCGATACCGTCGGGCTGGTGACGCCACAGGCCAGGCAACATTACCCAGCCGACCCACAAATTTACGTCATCAATTACGCTATCCCTGCCGACTTGGTGCTGGCGCTTGATCCCGACTACATTGTCATCCTCGAGGTATACGGGCGGCGTGAATTGCTGCCAGCCCCCCGCTTCCAGGCTCGCTATGAACTGGTGGAGAAACTCGAAGCCGATATCTATGGTTCGAAGGGGATGCTCATCTTCAAGCGGCACAGTAGGGAGACTTCTGTGCATACGCGGTGAATAGATCCCCCAGGTTCACGGGCACTGCCAGCCCCCGCACCCCCAATTTTGTCACGAGCCACTCCGCTGGATGGCCCACAACCGGCATCAACGCGCTCACCCGGTTCATCAGGTAGCCCAGCCGCAGGTAGCGTCCCTGTGGTCGATCGCTGAGCACTTGGAAGCCACACGTTTCCAGCATCGCCCGCAACGTGCGTCGCGAGAAATAGTATATGTGCATTTCCATCAGCCACGGCCAGCGTACACCCATCAGCCGTGCAAGAGAACTCTCGATGTCAATGGTGTGTACCACCGCCAGCCCGCCTGGCTTCAGCAGGCGGTGGGCCTTTTCGAGCGTCCCGCGCGGGTCGGCTACGTGTTCGATGACGTCCCACATCGTCACGACGTCGAAATAT
>Ga0180433_10002899_pt1 | contig 25830 bp, 17 predicted proteins | sample SS_ome_8_FD_132980 | JGI IMG/M metagenome (GOLD analysis project Ga0180433, IMG submission 132980) | Hypersaline lake sediment archaeal communities from the Salton Sea, California, USA - SS_1_D_1 metaG | ecosystem: Environmental > Aquatic > Non-marine Saline and Alkaline > Hypersaline >... | reverse complement strand
GTAGGTCCACAAGGTTACTGGATACGACAAAAGAGATGTTGGGATAACTGCTATAGACAGAAAAGAACAACAGCTCCAGAGAAGGCTGCTCAGGTTGTGTGGACAGAATGCTGGGAAGAATATAACGAAGCCATAAATAATAATCAGAGTGGCTGGGAAAAATATGCCCAAGAAGACACTAACCTCTTTAAGTATGCTAGTCAAGAACAAGCAGATTGGGTACAAAAAGAGAATAAGAAGTTTGCTAAGTCTGTAGAATTAAAAATGGCTGAAGGTAAAAGCCCAGGCATTTCCATCTACTTATCTCTTGAGCAAAAACAAGCGGAGTATAGCGATACTCTCATTTCAGATGCTGACAGTCTATCCAAGATTGCCGAAACTTTAAAAGAAAACGGACAAGAAGAACTAAGCGAAAAATTAGCTAATGTTTCTGTCGAACTTTTAAAAGAAGCACAGTTTGGAGGCGGCTTTGAAAATTGGATGAATAAAGCGAGAAAGATCAACCCTTTTTCAGGTAAGAGTCGGGAGAAAGGTCTCACAGGAGACATAGTAAATAGACTCAAAAGTATATCCCAAAAAGCAAAGCAATTCTCGCAGCAATTCAATTCAATGAAGTCAGATGCCATACAGTCAGGAAACCAATTTCAAACTGATCAAAATGCATTAGACCAAAAAGGAATGGCACAAGACGCTAGAAACCAAAAAATGAAAGATATGGCTGGTAAAGCTATTAATACTGTTAAGCAAATGCCTGGGCAAGCTTTTCAAGCTGGTCAAAATGCTGTTAACAACTTTGTTAATCCAGGACCAGGACAAATGTTATCTAATAGAGGAGCGTCTGCACCTGTCTATAATTTAAAAATAGCAAGACAACCAGGAACCTATCAAGAAGAAGGCGTTGTAAATTTTGTAAATAATTTAAAACAACAACTTCAAAGTTATCTTAACGATTTAAGCAATGAAGCAGCTAACATGGCGACTATGTCTACCCAGTCAGCAGATCCGGCTTCTCAAACAAGAGCTAAACAAGCTTACACTAGAATTAATAAATTAGTAGCAGATATTACTAGCAGTATCTCTTCTATGACTACTTTCCGAACAGCGATAGCCGCTGCTGATGAAGTAGTTGCCTCTTTGAACACATTTGGTAACGATATACAGAAAATAATAGCAGGGGAATACAAACCGATAGCAACTCTTACAAAAGAACCTCTGGAAGATTTAAACAATAACAAAGTAATCGATCAGGGGGATGCTGCAATTAAAGAACAGCCAGAACAATTTGCTCCAACCTCTACAAACGTCCTGACAGGAGATATGATGAAAGATATTGAGGCAATGAAGACAAATAAAAAATTGCGAGAATATGTCGCTAGTTTAATAGCTCAAACAACTATTTGATAGCAGGACAAGCATCATAAATAAAAAATAAAGGATTTTAAGTAGTCCTTCAGTAACTAATAATAATAATTGTATAAGCTTTATAATAAGCTATTGAAATTTAAACAAGGAGATAGATATGCATTTTATTGCGAATAAAATCAGCGTTGGAAAAACTAAGAGTTTCGAAGAAATCTGCCAGAAGTTTCTTGAAGAGAAGAACGCTAACGTAAAAACAGCTGCCGTTAAGGTTGCTGAAGCTGACGAAGCCCCATCGAGTGGTCAGTTGGCTGTTGAACCTTTGCACCAAGAAGGTGAATCTACTAACCAAGACTCTGTTGCTGGAGGTAAAGACAATGACGGAGGCAAAGGTGGAAAAGCTAAAACTACTCCCTCTGATGAAGAAGGCAAAGACAGTGGACAACCAAAAGCTGAAGGTTCTGAGAAGTTAACTAACGATCCTAAAGTAGAAGCAAGTGCTGGAACGAAGGTAGCTAGAAATCAAGATGGTACTGGTCCCGACGGGGAAGGTCCTCGTACTGGTCGAGGTAGTGGTCCTTGCGAAGAAAATAAGGAAGACGAGGGAGACAAAGACACTAAAGAAGCTGGCTCTTTACCTGAAGCTTTAAAAGAGCATCAATTTAAAGCTAAGGATGACAAAGATGATGACAAAGATGAAGACAAAGATGAAAAGACTAAAGAAGCTTCCACAACTACCGGTTTCAAAAAGATTGCAAACTTAACACCAGCAGAAAAGACAAGGCTTGACAAATATTGGAAGACTATTTATCCAGATGCTTTTGTTGACGCATTGTTAGCTGATAAGTAATATCTTATTTATAACTATTAAAGAACGGAGTTTATTATGGCGATAGTACCCACTGGTAAAACACGCTTAATGGTCTCGCAAGTCATTTCTACCCCAACGTCACCGGGGTTTAATGACGGTGAGCCACAACTTACCCCAGAGGAAATCCCTCCTGAGGACATGGGTAATGATTTGCCTGACATACCAGAAGTTCCAGAAGCAGTTCCAGAGGCTCCCGAAGTGGGGCTTCATGGAATTCCTGATGATAACAGACCAACGTTAACAGATTACATCTTCAAAACACTTGAGAGATTCGGTTATCCTGGAAGGCGTTTAGAAGAATTCAAAAAGAAATTTGTTAAAGAAAGCGTATCTCCAGACGGAACAAAAGACATTAAGGTCGAGATACCTGACAGGCATTACCCCGATAAAATGGGTAATATCAAAACAGTTGAAACCGAGGAGCTTAGTAAAATAGTTCAAGATATCAATAGTCAGTTTAATCTTAACTTTAATGGAGCAGAACGCTCAGAAGGAAAGTGGTTGATTAACCTTACTTCTGCAAAGAAAGAAGAAGAAGGCGATGATAGTATGGTTAGAGATAATCTAGACGAGGTCTATGGAAGCCCATCCGGTTCTGGAGGAAAGAAAGAGATTAAGAGAGAAACACCTGTATCAGCATTCTCTCAAAGAGAGATGATAACAGCATCAAAAGACGATATACTAATGGAAAAGTTAAAAAAGATAATGGGAGAATAAATAATGCTTCGTAAAACAAAACAAAATACTAGCTTCGACCTTTTTACTATGCCAGAAACACCTGACAAAGTAGCAGAGGTACAGAAGACTAACACTAGAGCTTCAGAAGGTAACTTAAGAACAACCAGTTCTCAAAGTATATCTAATAGTTTTTTTGGTGAAGGCGATCTAACAAGAGATGCCAATATCGCTGAAAAAATATCTAAAGCTATGGATAACGAAAGAAGAAGCGGCTCTGACCATTTAGCGAAATTATCAGAAGAGCAAAAGAGCAGAAGTCTTTCAGGATTTGACCCTATGACATCTAATGGTAGCAGTATTATATCTGCAAATGCTGACGCTATCACTGATACAGGAGGCTCTGGTAAGCAATTAAAGATGCCTATCTCTAATAGTATTTTTGATCCTTGGAGCAACGCAAGAGAATCTTCAAAAATAGGAGAGAAAACTGAGAAAGAAATTGTAAGCGAGCGAATCGCTACAAATAGAAGAACCTCAGAACAAGAGAGAATGGATAATTTAGTAGATATCTTGCAGAATCAAGGACAAACAAACGCTTCTTCCGTTCATCGTACAGGTACTGGAAATGTGGAAAGCACTGACTTCAGAGCATCCCAGAACAATATGAGTATTTTTGATTCTGGCGATTTTGAAAGAATACCTGAAAAGACTGGAGGAGAGAGAATCTCTGAAGAAGTATCTAAAAAGAGAGCAGAAGTTGACGAATCTTGGAGATCTAATGGCAAGTCACTTAAGAGTAGTGAAGTAACGAATAGGTTCTTTGATAGCTTGATGGAGAATATGGAATCTGATGAATGTTAATGGTATTCAGCAAAGTTTTGGAAATGGACTAATAGAGTTGGAGACAGGTGTTCCCCAACTCACAGCCGTTGATCCTCAAGATGCTAGCTCTCAAATAAACCAATCGAAAGCTATCATCATGGATACTCAAGTTAGATTAAGTAAAATATCTAACGAAATGGCTGAAGTCGAATTGCGATTGAATGAAGTCTCTATAAACCAGCAGGAACAACAAACTCAACAAGTTATTAATAATCTAAATGAAACTCAAAATATGGAAACCGGAGCTATGACTAAAAATAGAAAAGAAATAAAAGCATTTAATTTAAATAAGCAGGCACAATTCGGACAGCCTCCTGTCGCTCCATTCGGTGCTGATAGTTTTAACGATACTCCAGAACTTGGAGAAGACCGATTTAACGCCGAGCAAGACATGATAGCAGACGGTCTAAATAGAGAACAATTTACACAGTTTTTGAAAGACTTGGCATATGAGCAAGACGGGACTATTAAAGTAATTGATTTCGTAAAACAGAATGCCTCTTCAGAGTACCTAGAAGACGTCGACGAATTAGCAACTCAATTTATAGAAGCAGTTGGTGATGATACACAAATAGATAATATTGATATTTTAGCCGGAGAAATATATGACAGACTAGACTCTAATATTAAAGAAGTTGACCCTAATGCTGTCCAAGGAGTCTTCCAAACAGTCGGTAGCACCAATGAAATTATCAAAAAACTTGCGGAAGAGCATGTAAAAAAAATAGCAAAATCTAAAAAGTTCAATTTAAAAACAGCACAACAAAAAACTATGGACACAGGCGTTATTATGTATGGACCAGAAAGTAAGAGATTCGACCCTTTCTATCGTCAGCCAGTATCTGATTGGCATATTGTCGAAAGAAATAAAGGGTTCGGTCTAACTTTTGATAATGTTTGGGATGTTGACTACGAAGCTATTTGGAGGGGTGCTGTTATGGATAAGTACTCTCGTCCTTATAGAGACAAAGAAGGCAATTGGGTTGGTGGCTATATTAACAAAAGATTTGAAGTTGACCACAATATACCTGAAACAAATAACTACCAATTAAAACCTGGTCAATTAAGAAGAGCTACTCCTCCTGAGTATGGCTCAACTGAATCTCGTCTTCAGGCCGCAAGAGCTGCTGGGGATGTAGAGGGTGGACCAGATGTAAATAGAAGCAAACCTTTCAATTGGAAGGAAGCTTCATCTAAAAAAAAAAGCTAGCGTTTAACGAAAATCCTAAAAAAGAAAAAGATCCGTTCGAAATGAAAGAACTAGTCTTAGACTCTAAAGATAGCGGAACTCAAGCCCAAAGGACATGCACGCAATGTGGAAGCAATTTAGGTGATAAAGATTTCTCTTGCCCAAATTGCGGCAACAACCAGCAAAACGTAGGACAAGCCTTTCAGCGTAAAGTTCAAGACAAGGGTAGACAATACAACCCTTGGAGTGCTAATCCTCAATCCAATCCTATGCAATTCCAAAAAGGGGTTAACCTAAATAGAGCAGCGTCTATACAAAAAGAATCCGATGTTGACGACCCTAAAGAAAAAGACGTCGACCCGAATTTAGTTCCTTACGAATCAGACGAAATTCTACAATGTGTAGATCCTAGTGAAGTGATAAAAAGAAAAAAAAGAAGAAATGTCGATGAATGTGTAGACGAGGTTTCTAAATCTTGTCTCGACTTAGCAATTGACGGTTAAATAAAAGGAAAGAAGATATGGCATTAAAACCTATAAAAATGAAAATAGACAATTCTCCTGAAACTATAAGAAGAAAAACAGCCGCTACAGGAGCCTACAGCATGGATACTCCTGCTGTAAAAGCTGCTGATGTCATAAGCAAGAGATATGCAACATCTCATAATGTAAACGTACCTATAACTAAGAATGCTCAATTCGCAGGTTCAGGAGCTAATGCAGTATGGGCTCAGCCTATGTTCTTCTCTCCATTACACACTCCTCAGAACTGGCAGATAGCTAGTAAGAGAAGGGAAATTTACCAATGGTCAAGGTTCTACTATATGAATGAACCTAAAGTAGCTGCAGGAGTAGATTTTTATAGTAATTTTAGTATGAATGGCTTTAAACTCGAATGCAAAAAGAAAAAGATCTTAAAGTATTTCGAACGAGCTGTAGATAAATTAGAATTAGCGGAAAGACTTAACGAGATAAGTCATGAATATTTCTTGCTAGGAGATGTTTTTCCTTTCTTAGAAATAGATTGCCCTCATTGTCGTGGAGGAGGAGTTAAGCCAGATGGCAAACCTTGCAACCACCCAGATGGTGGTTTTAAATCCGTCAAAATATTAAATCCAGATTATATGGATATAAAAACAAATAGTATCGCAAACGATCCTAAGTTTTTCTTAAAACCAGACGAAGAATTGAAGATGCTTGTTTCAAGAAAAGAGCCAAGAGACTTATATGAAAGCCTTCCTAAAGAATTAATAAATCTTATTTCTACAGGTCAAGACATCCCTCTCTCCGACAGATCTATAAGTCATATCAGACATAATGCAAGCCCTTACGGGACATACGGTGTCTCTATGCTTCAAAGACTATTTACTATGCTAGCTTACAAGACAAAAATAATGACAGCTAACTGGATTATAGCAGAAAGATTAATTTTACCTGTTAGAGTAGTAAAAGTTGGAGATGAGAAAAGACCAGCAACAGAAGAAGATCTGCAGGACGTTGTTCAGCAGTTAGGTGCTGTGGCTAATGACCCTAACCTTACTATCGTTACTCACCATGCTTTTGATTATGAGTGGTACGGAGCAACGGGGAAAATCCATAATATTACTCAAGAATTAGAACATATCGGAAAAGAAATTCTTGATGGATTAATGCTTAATCAAGCAATTCTTAACGGGGAAATGGGTGGTTACAACTGCATGGACGAAAAGACTCTCACTTTAACCGATTCTGGGTTCAAAAAATACGACGAAATAGACAAGAATGATAAAATCGCTTGCTATAATCCAGATACGAAAGAGATGGAATATCATCCATATATAGAGAAGTGGGTTTATGATTATGAAGGAGAAATGATTCATTTTCAAACCGATAAAATAGATTTCTTATGTACCCCTAATCATAAAATGTATTCTCAAAAACGTGATGGAAATAAATATGATTTTATTGAAGCCAAGAACGTAAAAAAAAGAGCTAAATTCATAGGAACAGTAGATGGATTTGAGGGGGATTACCAAAAATCTATAGAAATAGGAGAAGAAGAATATACTATCTATGATTTTTGTAAATTAATAGGATATTACGTCTCTGAAGGTTGGACTAAAGAAGAAAAAAGAAAAAATAGAACTCAGAAATGCACAACAATTCAAATTGGCCAATCTAAATTCGGAAAAGCTAGAAAAGATATTGACGGACTATTCGAAGATATGTTTGAAACTCATTATGATAATGACGAGAGCATATCCGTATATAAACCTGCTCTTGCAGAATATCTTAAAACTAATTTTGGACATGGAGCAATAAATAAAAAATTATCTTCATTCATAAAAAACTTGACTTCTGAATGTTTAGAGATAGTTATTGAAGCGATGATGAATGGTGACGGATGTGAATGCAATAAAATAGATGAATTTAGAAAAAATACTAATTCAGCTTATTATACCTCCAGTCCTCAATTGGCTAACGATTTCGCGGAGATAGCTTTTAAGTGCGGATATACTGTCAAGATATCAGAATGCAATAAAAAAGAAAACAGTAAAAGATATTTTAATAAAACTGGACACGAATATACAACTAATCTTCAACAATACGTAGTCTATATTTCGAAAGGTCTTAAAGGCAAAAACCCTGTATTAGAATCTAAATCTAAAAAATATGCTAATCGAGAAATATCTAAGGAACAATATAGTGGCAAAATTTACTGCTTCGAAGTTCCTTATAACCTTTTTGTAACTATGAGAAGAGGAAAAATAGCCATCCAGGGCAACTCTGCCCAAGTCGGTATTGAGGTTCTTATTAGGAGACTTGATAACTGGCGTAATAAACTTAAAGAGTGGGTGGAGAAACACATCTTCCTTCCTATTGCTATGATGCAAGGGTTTATTGATGAGTCGGAATCTGAAATGCTTGGAGAGACAGTTTATCTGTATCCTAAGTTGGTTTGGAATGATTTGCAGTTGAGAGATAAAACAAATAAAATACAAACCCTTATGCAGTGGTATGATAAAGGTGGAGTTTCTATGCAAACAATTTGCGAGGAGATGGATTTAGATTATGATGCTGAGATTGAAAAGATAAGAGAAGAGCAAGTTATGGCTGGACCTCAAGGACAAATGCCTGGAGGAGGCAACTTGGGGACTATGGGCATGGGCGGTGGCGACATGGGAGGTGGAATGCCTGGAGGCGACATGGCTGGAGCAATGCCTGGTGGAGATATGGGGGGAGCACCTGGTGGAGCACCTGGTGGAATGCCTGGAGGAGATATGGGTATGGGAGGAGCTGCTCCTATGGGAGCTGCGGCTGGAGCCGATATGCCTAAGATAACTAAGAGAGGTGGAGGTGGAGCTGAGCAAGAACAAGAACAACCACAGCCTCAGATGATAAAATTTACGAAACTAGAACAACAGATGTTAAAAGTTTTGCAACAGATACCATCTCCTCATGAATTATTTGCTCAATACCAAGTTAAAGTTCCTGGCGAGCAAAGACCGTTTGTCCTTGACTTCGCTTACCCTCAGATAGGAGTTGGAGTGGAAACAGATGGGGCTATTTGGCACCAAAGAGAAGATTTTCAACAGAGAGATATGGTTAGAGATCAAAAATTGGCTAATGTCGGTTGGAGGATTTTAAGATTTAGAGATGACGCTGTTGAAGAACAGACAAATGCCGTTAAAGAGGTTATCGCTAAAAATATAATAGAAGCTACTAAATCTAAGAAATCAGCAAATGACAGACACTCTCTTATGAAATATGCAGCTGGATATGGAGAAAGCAGTAATCCAATTTATGATTACATGGTCGCTAACGAAGGAAAAGTAGGTGTTAATATAATTGAGATGCCTAATAAAATGGGACAATTAATACTAATAGGGACAGTCTAATGGAAAAATTTAATTTAAAACAGATACAATCTGATGTCGAGGTTGCCAGGAAAAAGATAGAAGCATCTATCTTTTCTGGAGATATTCTAAAGATGAGCAAAGAAGAATATGATAATCTTTGTAAGCAAGCTGGACGTAAGAAAATTAAAGATAGGGGAATTAATTGGAAAGAAAAATATCACGAGAAATCAATTGGTCTTAAAAAGAAATTTGATAAAGAAATTGGACCTAAGGCATATATGAGATTTGAGGGACATGACTATACAACTAACTCTGATTATTTCGTAGTTGTTGGTCCTGCTGTAACAAAAGACCTTAAGAAAAGATATTTTGCGGGAGTTAAAAAGCTACCTGATGACCCAAAAGCAAAGATATATGCTCCAAGTGGCGAGTATTTCTCGACAGTTGTCGCTGCTTATAGTCATGCGTCTGACAAATGGGGAATTCCTTTTCCAAAGGGAGTACCAGAATATAATCTAAGCCATTTAGCGAATATCGATATTCCTCGGCACGTTAAAGGGTAATAAACTTAAATAAAGGAATTTTCTAAGTTTATTTAAATAAAAGAATATCTAATATTATTAGGAGAACTGACAATGATGCTTAAATGTGGTGAAAAAAACAATACTAACTATACCTTTGGTAAGGCTAAAATGCCTATCAAAGAAGCCAAAAAGGTCAATAAAGCCGCAGGTATCTTCTGCACAGCATGTGGAACCAAACTACCTGCTAAAGCCAGTTACTGCTCAAAATGTGGTAGTCCCGTCTAATGAAAATATTGAAAACTGCCTCTTTTAGTAAATTATCAAAGAAAAAAAAATGGGATCCAAATCCTTGGGCAGTCTGTACTGACAGCGTGGGAAGAGAAGACCCTGATAAATATGAAAGATGTGTACAGGAAGTTAAAAAGAAACAATGCAAAGACACTAAAAACGAAGAACCAGAAATGGTTAAGCCTTTTAAAAGATAATAAATATTAAGGAATTATTATGAAAATATTAAAAACAGCAAGTTATAAAAAAGCATTCGATATGGGAAGATACGAATCAGAAGGTATGCTGGGAGAAGATGTAGGTAGGTATAAAAGTGATGAAGACATAGCAAATGAATTTTCTGGCGTAGTGATTAACGAAATACAAGTAAAACCATCAGGGAGCAGCGGTTGGATAGATGTCTCTTTTCCAGAAGCTGGAGAACATGTCGGAGGAGGAGCAGAAGAAGTAACTGACCATTGGATTAGATATGATGATGGAAGAATAGCTTTTGATAACTGGTACCCATCAGAGACTTCTAAACAATTAACCGATGCTATCAATAATAAGATAGAAGAAACAACTGTTAATGATATGAATGAAACTAAACCTGCTAGAAAGCCTAGCTCTTATCGACAGCCTTGGTCAGTCGACGATGATTTCGAAGAGAAGTTGAGAGACGAGACAACAGGTTATAACGCTCAAAAAGAAGATGATGCCATGAACGATAAATGGCAACAATTAATGAATAAGAGCAAAAAAAGACAACCATCTTTTGCTGAAAGTAAGACATCGAGAACAGCGAGTTATAAAAAGATAGCAGGCTATGTGATGGTTGCTTATGCGGAAGATATGGAAATGGCTTCTCAGTGGAAGAAAATTCTTCAACAGGATAATATCCCAGCAATCATAAAAGATTCACCACCTAAAGGGATAGGTTTATTCGTTCCTGAAGACTACCTTGACAGTGCCTTGCTGGTTATAGAGCATTCCACACCTGATTTAAATTTCATCAACGAACTAGAACACGGTGATATTGATAACGATACTTTTTAAGGAAATAATAATATGGCTTTTGAAAAAATAGCGACATTCTCATATAAACACGAGGTGACAGCTTTGAATAAACCTAAAGGTTGGGAGATTTTTAACCTTCCTAATCAGATCAAAACAGCTTCTGCTAATAAAATGGCAGAAAATGAAGATTTGAATGGTTTTGATTTAAAGACAGCGACTTCAGAGCATCCAGAACATTTATATTTAAAAGTCTTCGCGATTAAAGAAGATGAAGTAAATGATAATGGTGACGCTTTTTCGCCTCAAGAACTTAAATTAGCGGCTCCTTCTTTTGTTGGAGTTCCTCTTTTTACTAACCACCAAAATGACGATGTTGAAAAATCGAGAGGCGAATGTGTTCACTCTTGGTACGACAAAGAGGCAGGTGGTATTTTTATAATTGGAAGAGTTGACAAAGTAGCTTATCCAAAATTAGCAAGAGGAATAGAAGAAGGATATATTACTGGATGTTTTCCTCCTGACGCACCAGTATTAATGTCGGATGGAACTGAGAAAAATATATGTGATATCGAGGACGGAGACTATGTAATTTCTGGAAAGGGAAACGTTAAAAAAGTATTAGGAATTAGGGAAAGGGGGTATAATTATCCGTTAGTTTCTATTCAATTAGAAGGTAATAAGCAACCTTTAGTTTGCACTTCTCATCATAATATAATGGTATATAGATTGCCAAAACTATGTGCTTGTGGATGCGAAGAAGAATTGGCTACAAAAAAAGACAAGAGAATCACTTCCAAAACTTTTAATAGAAAATTTAAAACAGGACATAATTTAAGAGGCGAGTCTGTAGAATTTGATCAGGAATATATTCAAAAAATTAAAGCTTGCGAATTACAAGATGGTGATTTTTTGATTGAACCTAAGTATATTGATGATAGTTGTGATGATTTTGTAACAGAAGAAGAGGCTTTTTTAATAGGATTGTTTTTAGCAGAAGGAAGTTATGAAAAGAGGAAAGGAGAGAGAAAATCAGTTATTTTCAGTTTTGCTCATACGGAATTGGAAACTCTTGCTTACCAATGTGAAGAGAAATTAAAAACCTCTTTCGCTTCTCATAGGAACCCTCCAACAGTCAATTATTATCCTGAAGCATCTCAGTCGAGAGTAAATCTTTATGGTAAAGATGTTGCTGAATGGTTCTATAACAAATGCGGAGAATATAGCGATAGAAAAGTTCTCAATTCTAAACTAATGAAACTTGGAAAGGCAAAAACCGCATCGTTGATAGCAGGGTTTATGGAAGGAGACGGTTATAAGGTTAAAGAAAAATATTATGGTTTTGGGATAGTTTCTCAAGACTTAACTAGCCAATTGAGACTTCTTTTAGAGAAAATTGGGGTCAGAACAAATTATAGGATTATCACAGAAGCTAATGGAAGATGGGGATATAAACCTGTTCATGAAGTGACTTTCGGAAAAACAACCACTCCAGATATATTAAGAGATAGATTAATATATAAAAAAGCAGAAAAATCTCAGGTAGAGCCAGCATCGTGGCACAATTTAAAAGATAATACATTAAGAAGAGTAAAAAGTATTGAAGAGATTGATTATGATGGGGTGGTTTATGATATAGAGGTTGAAGATGATCACACATATTGCGTTAACCACATAGCAGTGTCTAACACATCTATGGGTTGTTCAGTAGAATATTCTATCTGCTCTGTTTGTCATAATAAAGCTCAGACATCAGATGAGTATTGCGAACATATTGCTGGTAGAAAGAATAAGAAATATTCTGGGACAATAGATTGTAAATATCACAATAGTCCAATTGATACAGATGAGGAATGCCCTCTTTGCAAATCAACTAAAGAATCTTCTGTTGCTTTAGACCACAATAAACAACAAATATTTGAACATAACTATGGTTTGAAATTTATTGAAAATTCATTTGTAGTTAATCCAGCTTGTCATGATTGTGGAGTAAGCTGTATTCTCCATGTTCCTGAAATTCAAAAAAAGGTTGCTTCATTTAATCGCTCTGTTGATGCTTTAATTAAAAATTCAAGTAGTCTTAATGAAGATGGAATAGAAGATTTAGTTAAAATAGGTGGAGTTGAGGAACTTAATTTACTTAAAGATTCAATGGGTAAACTTGAAATGGTTGTTCAAAGTATGTTAAAACAAAAAGAAAACGTATCGATGGACTATGTAAGCGAACTCGTTAAGGCTATGGCTGATTTGCAAGCTACTTATGACGAGTTGAATGAAATGGGCTATGCTCGACTCCCTTCTGCCGTCGTAGGAGACGCTTCAATGAACGCTACCACTACTGGAGAAGTTGTTCCAGCACAAGCACAGCCTCAACCAGTAGCCCCACCAGTTCCTGCTACAGCACCAACTCCAGCAGGGTCAACAGACATGAACGGACTAGGCACAATGACAGCACCAAAACAATCTTCAAGAAAAATAGAGGATTTTTACGACATAAATGCAAAATTAATAACTAAAGTATCTATGTTAACAGATACTATCGATAACGTTATAGGAAAAATAAACAATAACACCGGTTTAAAAGAAATAGGAGTAGACATGGCTACCAACAAAGAAACAAAAGTAGCGGCAGGCTCAGAGGACAGAGAAGTCATTACAGAAAAGCAGTTAGAGAAGAAGAATACTGATCTACACCCTAGAACAGATTCTACTTATGAGGGAATTACTGAAAGTAAGGAACAAATAGGTGGTACAGAGAAAAGCAATGATACTACAAGTGATAGTCCTCAAGTCCGTCAAGGAACTTATGATACTATTACTGAAGACCAGCTTGGCTCATCGAGTGCTGCAATCGTTCGTTTTGACGATACCCCAGAAGTAATCACTGAAAAGCAATGGACAGCAGCAAGCAATATGATAAGTTCTAAGGTTCCAGAAGATTATACTGAAACAATTACAGAAAACCAATTAAAAGAATTGCTTAGCAATCATAAATTTGTTGGTTCTTACGAAACAATCACAGAAGACCAACTCAGAAATATGAGTATGACGGATGGTCTTAAGAGATGGGCTAATAAGGATTACTCCCTCTCAGTTATGAAAGTTGCTACAGCATCTATTGCTGACGCAATTTCTGATTATCAAAAGTCTCCTGAAGAAATCTTAAAGATCGCTTCTAATATCGCTGATAGTCCTGAACTGAGAGCAAAAGTATCATTCTTGTCTATCATTAACTCATTACCTCATAAAGCAGAAGATAGAAAACTTTTAGCGAGCAAATCAGCTTATTTTAGCAAGGTTGCTTCTAAAGATTCTTCGATCTCGGCTACTGAAGCTTTGTCTCTTGCAGTCTCTGCAAATGGTGTATTCGGAATGGTAGCAGAAGACGTATTTGATTCTATCGCTCACGCAGTAAGAAACAAAACAGTTATGGCTAAAGTTGACTCTATGGTAAGAACTAAGCTTGCTTCTAATGGCGGGTCTAAAGTAGTTACTAGTAAGTTTGACGCTATGAGCAATGCTATTAAAGCTATGGGTAGACCAGAAGACGGTAAATATAGAATCGAAGCAACACTTTCTGATATTGATGCTCCCATTACAAACAAAGTAGCATTCTGCGAAGGCGTTAAAAAATTCGCACAACAAATGATTAGTGAAGAAGATGGATTCGACGAAGAACTTGGCGAAGAAGTTGGAGCAGTTATCAAAATCCAAGTTGGCGATAATGGCGAACTTATTATAGATGTATCTGCTGATGGCGAAGAAATAGGAGCAGAAGATATTGAAGGTATTATGGAAGGTCCAATCGATGATATCGACATCGAACCAGAAGGCGAAGAACTTGGCGAAGAGATAGGAGAATGTGACGAATGCAAGCCTATAAAATCTCCAAGACCTGAACAACAGGGTGGAATCGAGAATAATATCGGGATGGCTTCTGCAAGAGAAGACATTGTTAAAGAAGCTCAAATGCTTGGTGGAGAGATGGGTGGACAAGGGGGAGTATCTCAAGCACCTGGAGCCGGAGCATCAGTTCCTGGTATGCCAGCAGAAGCTGCACCTATGGAAAACTTAACAGAAGACCCAATGGCTGACGAAATGACTATGGAAGAAGGAGGAGAAGAACCTCTGCCTCCAGGATCTATTTGCCCAGCTTGCTCAAGCAAAGACGTTGATGTTATCTCTGGTAAAATGAAATGCAACAACTGTGGAAGTTCAGGCACTATCAAGGTTAATCTTGAAATGGATAATTGGTCAGAAACCACTCCTACAGAAGGAGAATCAGAAGAAGAAGGTTTCGAAGGCGAAGGGTATGAGATGCCAGAAGAGCCTGGTCTTGCTGATGAAGGCATGGGTGGAATGGGCAACATGGGCGAAATGCCAGCAGTTGCTGCTATGATGAAGATCACTCCTGAAATGTTAACAAAGCTTGCATCTAGCAAAATCGAACTCGGTTCTGTTAGTCCTGCTTCAGGAACAACAAATACTATGAAACTTGCATCGGGCGAAAGAGTTTGCCTTGATACAGGAACTAAATATAAAGTTGCCTTTGCTACATCGGCTGATGCTAACCAAGTATGGGCACAATGGGAATGGACCCCAATGATAGAAGGTATCAATGTTAAATGTGCGTCTTGCGACAGAGCAAAACAAAGATTTGTAAAAGCATTGTCATCTGTTTCTATTACAGAAGCTCAGTTTGACGCTCTTGACATTAAGGGTAAAGTTAAAACTATCAGCAAGTTGAAAGAAGCTGGAGCTTTAAAAACTATTAAAACTGCTAGTAAAGAAGGTTCTGTCGTTGCTGATTACAAATTAGCTTTCGGTGGTTATGGCGAAGATTTCCCCACTGAAAGTTGCGTTGAGAAACTCTCTCGTAGATTTGGCGAAAACGCTGTTGCATTAAGCGGTCCTTGCGAAGGTAAGGCTCTTGCTGAATGCGTTTGCTCACAACTTAAGAAAGCAGACATCTATACAGATAAGATTGCTATTAAGGTTGCTGAGAGTTGGAACGACTGTTCTGGCGATGAAGAATGCGTTGAAGACCAAATTAGAAATGGTTACAACATTAGACAAGCTGCTAGCGTTTGCGAAGCTTTGAAAATTGCTGTTGCTTCTCCTGAAGACTTGTTGGCTGACGAACTTTCAAATGACGAGTTCGGCTCAGAGCCAGATGGCGATCCGGATGGTCCTTCTGGTCTTGAAGTTGAAGTTGGCGTTGAAGAAGATGTAGATCCATTCGCAGGAGGCGATATCGCAGGAGGCACAATTACTCTAGAACTTCCTATGGACGTTGTAGAACAGCTTGATGCTCAACTTGATGTTGCTTTAGGCGAAAATCCAGAAGAGGAAGAGCATCACGAAGACCTCGATATGGACGGTACTGCTGATATCGCTGAAGAAAGCGAAATGGGTGGAATCGATGAGGTCGTTACTCCTGAAGAGCTTGGAATGGAAGAATCTTCTCCTATGATGGATATGACTGAGTCTAAACCTGTTGATGGAATTGGAGTTAATTTCGAAAATGAAGAAAAAGAAGAAGGACTTTCGGAGCCTTTCTCGGAAAAGAAAGTTACAGTTAACGTAGATCCTACATTGGCTGAAAACGAATACGATTTTAAGGAAGCTTCTAGTATGAAAAGCAGACAAGGAAAAGTTGGTCACATTGGAATGGACTTATCCAAGGTCTTAAATGTTATTACCGCTGGCGAAAAAGAAATTAGCCAACAAAAAGCACAAGACTCTAAAGATATTGGTCAATATACTGCTGGAGAGAACGGAAGTCAAATGGGACATGAAAAAGAGACTATCCCCTCCTGTCAAAAACCTTCAGTACCAAGAGACAATGCTACTATTGGACAAGAGCCAACTGATTTAAATCCTCAAGATAAGCCACAACCAGTTATCCCTTCTGACAACGCAACAATGGGTCACGAAGACGAAGCTGGATTGAGTGGAGGAGACAACACTTATACTGGAGGAACAAACGGTCAAGGTAAAACGGAATTAGCATCTGCTGATGAAGACTTGATGCATATGGCAGGATTCGGTTCAAGCCAATCTGGTCTATCTCGTTTGGCTGAAAGAATTCTTGAAGCTACAAAGTTAGAATCACCAGCACCAGTTGCTGATGACAAAGATATACAACCTATTAAAGGCAAAAGTACAATTGGCAAAGAAGAATCTTTCGATGCTAAGGGACCTGAGAATACTCAAGGTAAAGGAAATGCCTCAATGATTGGTCACGAAAGTGAAACACTAGGTGACAGACCTGATTCTCCTAAAGACCATCCAGACGTTGCTACTGGTAATGCACAGATGGGACAAGAAGAATTAGATTCTGAAAAAACTACAAAAGATAAAGGAACTGTAATCGCTAAAACTGATAGCGATTCGAAGTCCGAGGCTTATAGAGTAGCTGCTAAAATGTTACAGGCTAAGATGATTGAATCATCTGGTCTTGAAGCAAAAGTTGCAGAACTCTCAACATATAAGTCTGCTCAGATCAAAGATATCGAAAAAGCTATCTTTGCTGGCAAGAAGGGACTTGATACAGTATCAGACGGAATGTCTCAAGCCGTAATTATAAATGAGGCAAGTAGCGAAGAACTCGCTATAAAAGAAGCAAAGGCTCTTGAAGAGGCTAACAAAGTTAGTTCAGTAGATGAACTACAGAGTAAGATATCTTCATTGTTTAGCTTAGAACAGCAAAATAGAGATGCTGACAATGACGAAACAATTCAGTTAAGACGTATGTATCGTTAAAATATAATTTTTAAAACTAAAACTAAAATTTAAAAAAGGAGAGACTATTATGGCTCTTATCGTAGAACAACATGTAATAGCTGACATGTACATAACATCAGCTGCAGCTCAGTCAACCGGCATAAGTGCTGGAATGGCAATTGCTTTAAACGCCGCTGGCGAAGCAATTCAAGCAACAACCGCTTTAAAAGCAAAAGTCGTTGGTATCGCTGGCGATTCGCTTTTGACAACAGCAGGACAGACAACTGCTTATTCAGCACAAGTTACAATCGGTGCTGTAGATGCTGACACTGCTAGAACAAGATGGACTAGCAATAGAGTTTCTGATATGTATGATGAAACTTTAGCATCAGGTAAAATCACTGTTTACAATGGTGGTGGAAAATTCTGGCTTAGCGACGACCTTCTTACCGATGTTGCAACACAGGCAGTTGGCGATCTTCTTATCGCTGATGACGGTGGTTTGATGGAAACTGCTGATGCAATCGGAACAGAAACAGGCGTTATAGTTGGTAGAGTTGTCGGAATACCTCAGGAGTATCCATCAGGAGTTCCTGGAACAGACACAACTGACGGTTCAATCGCTCTTGGAACATCAAGTGCAAATAACCTTTGGACACCTATAACACTTATGGTGTAAATTAAAAACATTAACATTTACATTTTAAGGTTATCAAGGATAAGACTTAAAAGTAATTATTTAAAAGGAGAATGAATTATGGCATTCGCAAAAAATGGTCTTACAGACCGAGATAAAGAAATGATTATCGCTCAGGCATTACAGACTGACGAAGGTAGAACTGCACTTGCTCAGGCAATGGTAGAACCAATCCGTAGAGCTTTGGAATATCAAGCTGTCGGTAGAAAATTACTTATGGTTGACGAACTCCCACAGGGTGCTTTGGCTCGTTACGAACGTGACGTTGCTGCTATCGCCTGGGTTGTATCTCGCAGAGGTGCAGTTCCAGACCAGATTCAAGAAGGCGAAGAAGTTCTTGTCCCTACTTTTGAAATCGCTGCGAACCCAACCGTTCGTTTGTCTGAAATCAAAGCTCGTAGATTCTACATCGTAGACAGAGCACAGATCAAGGCTAAAGAAGCTATCCAGAAGGAAGAAGATACTAACATCTTTAATGCTCTTCTTGCAGCTGTACCAGATGCACAGCAAGTAATTAATACAGGAACTCTTCAGGTTCTTGCTATTAACGAAGCTTTCAAGTTCATCGAACAACATGACCTTGTTGCTGCTAAAATCGTAACCCATGCTTTCCAATATGCAAGTATTAGAACTTTTGGTAAAGATTTCTTTGACGAAGCAACTCAAAGAGAAATCATCACCACAGGTCTTTATGGTCACCTTTGGACTGCTGACATACATGTGAGTTCAAGAATGCCTTCAACAGACGTTCTTATTGTAGCCTCACCTGAATGTGTTGGAGCTTTTCCTATCCGTCAGGATATCACAGTTCTTCCAGCAGACGATCCAAAGAAGCTAAGACTAGGTTGGGTTATTTACGAAGAGGTAGGAATTGTTGTAATCAATGATTACGCAGTTGCTAAAATCGACGTTCAGGAAGCATCAGTAAGTTAATTTAAAGATTAACTAGTTAGAAATTAAAGGGTAGTCTCTTCGGAGACTGCCTTTTTTTTTTTTACTCTATTTTTAAAAAGTATATACATTTTGTGTTTTAATAAAGGATTCTCCGATAAGAAATAGTATTATAATAGAAAAGTGATTGGATTTTAACTATAATAAAGATATTAATTTTAAAGGGATAACATGACTAAAAATAATTGCGAGATATTAGAAAATGTATATACAAGCGATTTTGCTTATTTAATAGGCTCTCTTTTGGGGGATGGTTGTCTCTATATTGGTAAAAACTCCTATCAATTCTCTATCACTTCGGAGGATTACGATTTTTGCGAAAAATGTCAAAATATAGTTAAAGAAATGTTTAATAAAAAGAGTAATATTAAAACTGTAAAAAAGGGGAATAGAGTCTCCTACTATCAACTTGTTGTTTGTTCAAAAAAAATAGTTTATTTTTTAAAAAAAATAACTAAAGACAAAACGGTCATACCTGATTTTATTTACAAGAACGATATTTTTAAAAAATCTTTTGTACAGGGGATTATGGATTCTGACGGATGGATTAGCAAAGTTAACGCATCTGATGGATACATTAGATATAGAGTTGGATTTAAGAATATATCTCCTTGGACGGTTGAATTTAAAAATATCTTAACAAGTTTGTCCGTTAAAAACGGCAGGATGAAAAAAGTTTCTAACAGCCGATCTCTTAAGAAGGCATTTTGCTTTACTATTAATACATTTGACTATTGTAATAAAATAGGTTTTAGGATAAATAGAAAAAAAAGAATCAGTAAGGAGTATCTAGGTGAAAGAAAATAAACGTAATTCTAATATAATTTTAAGAGTTTCGGATGTCGAAAATAATATTATAAACATTAAATCAAAATTATTTAATAGAAAAAAAAGTGACCTCTTAAGACAATCTGTTTTTTCTTATTGGGAAAACTTATCAGATACTAAACATTTTAAAGAACTACTGACGCTTTATCAGCAAGGAGATTTTAACAAAAAAGAACAGGTGGTTGAACTTTTATTCCGATACTATAGAGAGAGCGGATTCCCCCATAATATTCTAACAAAAGAACATAGAGAGAACAGGATGAACAGGATAATAAGCTCTAAAAAAGTTTTATTAGATAATGACAACTTACAAATGAATCATCAAGGTATAGATTTAGCTAATTACTATCATCTTCATATGATGGAAGCATATTACAGTAGAGGGGAGAATTCTCCTATAGAAACATTCAATAATGATGATAGATTAAAAGACTGCATAAATCGTTGGTTAGAATTGGGAAAAATCCCAAATTCTGCTGGAATGAGAAGAATATTAAAGACCCGTAATGGAACTCGTGGGGTAGGTAATTTTAAACCCGTTATCGCTAAATTTATCTATGATAATCACTGCCCTCAAGATGGGAAGGCGTTAGACCCTTGTGCCGGATATGGAGGCAGGCTCGCTGGGTGTATTGCCTCTGGTAAAAATATATTGTATCATGGGATAGACCCTAATGGAAAAACGGCTGTAGGGAACATGAAAATGGCGAATTTCTTTTCCACTCAATATGATATGCTAGAACAAAGAATACATGATTATCGTTTCAGATTTGATCTTGGGTGTGCCGAAAAAATAATGCCAACAATAAAGGAAAAATATGATATAGTTTTTACTAGCCCCCCTTATTTTAATGTAGAAATCTATTCACAACATAGCGACCAAAGCTGTAATAGATATCAAGAATATCAAGATTGGCTAAATAAATTCCTATGGGTATTAGTGGACGAAAGTAAAAGAATTTTAAAAGATGATGGTAAATTAATAATAAATATCAAGAATATAGAAAAATATAAAATAGCGAATGATCTATGTTCCTACTGCAATAAAGACTGGGAACTAGAAAAGACTTACCATATGAGATTAGCAAATAATGAATTCAATAGAAATGGCAAAGATACACATCATACAGAACCCATATTTATTTTCGCGAAGAAATGAATATGCATTGTTTTGCCGATAAATATAAAAAATTAATTATTTTTATGGGTTGAGCAAGGCCTGAAAGGAGTTGTTCCTATGAAGAGTAAGCAGTATTTTGTATATGATGCATTGAAGATTTTAATGGAGATATCTAAAAACGCACAGGTGGCGAATCAAGAATCTTTTAAAGAGATTGGAACTATGAGATGGACTAAAGAGTTTTGTACCGTCAGAGCTAGCACATCGAGGCGTGGAGGGCATACTGAGGCTATTATGAGATTAATTGAAGAGGAAAGCTTAAATATCGGTTGTTTCTCCCCAAATCACGATACAGTGGAGAGTATTACTAAAGTATATAACGAAACAAAAGAGAAGTTATTTAAAAACCCTGATGTCGGATGGATATATACTTTTGGAAATTTAGAGTTTTGCAAATCATTTCAGAGTTCTTCTCATAATGACATAAGGGGGAGAGATCTATCTGGATTAGATGCGATAGTTTTTGACAATTCTTTTAACTTATCTGATAACCAGCAAAATGAGATATATAGAAACTTAATGCCAGCTATATTCCTTAAGAGAGATTTCTGTCCGTTCTATTTCATTTTTCTTTAACAATTTCAAAGGGAAAGATAGCTTATCTTAATATATATATAAGAAAGGAACGAAATTAGTAACAATGAAAAATTGAGTTCAACTATTCGCTTTTGATATAGGGAAATATTCAAAATTCTATCTTACTCAAAAAGAACCGCTATACGAAAATAAAGTGTAGAGGTTCTTTCATTTCTATCAAGGAATTTTCACAGAATAACCTAATACTAAATGATACACTTTAGTAAAGAGCAAAAAACAAATGGCAGATCCTATCCAAAGACCTAGAGAGACATGGTTTGTAACTAACGTTACGAACAACAGCATAAGGATAACAGATATTCCTTCTATGCCAGTAATCAAAGCTGGACAGAGAATAGACCTTCTGATTTATGCTAGTCTATCTGTGGCTAGAAGCTCTACCACTATATCCGGATATATCTCTAATGGTAGTTTATCATCAGAAGAATATCTTCACACCCATGACGATAGAGCAGAAGTTATTCATGGTCACGTATTAACTGATCTAACTGATGTAACCGCTACTACGGCAGAATTAACTCAATTAACCGATGGCTCTAATGCTGACGCTTTGCATACTCACGCAGGAGGTGGAGGAGGAGGAACTTCTGCTCATAACGATATAAGCGGACTGAATGATGGAGATTATATCCATTTAACTTCCGCGGAAAAAATAAGTTTTAATTTAAATACTTCTAAAAAACATGAAGAATTACATACAATAGCAAGCCATACAGATACAAACGCTACAGGTGATGAACTTAATACTTTAACTGACGGCTCTAACGCTGACGCTTTGCATACTCATGCAGTGGGTGGGGGAGGACTACTCCCTTGTCACAACGATTTGCCAGGATTAAACATTGGAGACTGTATTCATTTAACTTCCGCGGAAAAAATAAGTTTTAATTTAAATACTTCTAAAAGACATGAAGAATTACATACAATAGCAAGCCATACAGATACAAACGCTACTGGAGCGGAGTTAAATATCTTAACCGACGGTTCGAATGCAGATGCTTTGCATACCCATACCTCTATATCTCATCCTGACCATAATGATTTAAATGGATTGAACGTAGGAGATTATAAGCATTTAACATCTACCCAATATACTACTTTAACAAATGGAAGTATTGCAGACTCTTTGCATAAACATACTGCATCTTTTATCGATACAGACACAACTTATTTTGATGGAGCTTTAACCTCTGCGGATGATACAAGTCAGAAGGCTTTTGACACTCTTGACGATATCGTAGGTTTACTAGTTCCAGAACAACCTACCGCTTTTCCTAGTTCTTCATTGTCGGTAGAATCAATAGGCGACAGCCCAAAAGTTTGTTCGGGGGCTATCCCAGATAATACAGGTTCCGGTTCAATAGGCTCTCAAACGGATAGCGTAACGAGAGTAGTTAGCACAATTGTAAGCAGTAGTACAATACAAGATTCTGGTCCAGGTAATTCCGGGACAGTTACTTCCGTTGTTAATAATTCTTCGGCAGGCTTAAGAGTTATGACAACTGGTAATGATAACGGAACTTATGGCTCTCTTGTTATTTCTAACAATGTCGATTACCCACTTTCAACACCTGGTTTTTGGATGAGTTTTGATGTTAGTATAAATAATATTCTAACACCTCTTGGTTGGAATAGGTTTAAAATAACGCATAGCGTAGCAGGGGATACAAGCGATGTCTATTTCATATATGACAATTTAAATTCTTTGCCAGTTGTCTCAGGAGCAACTGTAACCCAAAATTCAGCATCTAACACTTCTTATTCTTCTGGTATCCTTCATTATGGAGCAGGAAGTGTAATGAATATGAATACTATTAGCATGACAAATCTTTCAGGATATACATATTACGGAGGAGCGGATGTTATAACAATAGATGATGCTGGGAACGGAATAGTTGGAGGTAGCGAAACAAAGTCTTTCGCAGATCTTGGATACTCCACTCCTGTAGCAATAAATCAAACAGGACCTATTGTCTTCCCAAATAATCAAACAGTTACTCTTGATGGCTCAAACATTCATGCTGAAGATAATATCAGGTATAGAGGAAGAAATGTTGTCAATTTTGGAATCTACACTACTATTTCTTCACCTAATATTCTTTATATTAATGGATTAATACCTGGACATAATAGTGGAAATATCGATGAGGATAGCATCTATATAGATGACTCTGAATTAGGAACTTCTCCTAATGGCAATAACGCAGAAAGAATAAATACTCTTGATGGAGATAATCCTGCCGAAACTTTTGCAGGAACATCGAGTGACTGGGTAGCGTCTGCTACTCTTGACGCTCATGACGCTGCAATAGTCGGTGGATTATTGTCTAATAATACTACAAATTATTCTACTGGATACTTACCAGCAGGAGGAGATAATCTGTCAGGTCAAAATGCTAATCAATATGTTGCTTTTTGGTTTAGCAGAACTCCGGTTTCAAAATTCGATATACAGATTACCGCTCCTAATGGAGTAGCAGGGTGCTGGGTAGAATTGGCGGGAGTTTCAGATACCTATACGGTATCAACAAACGGATGGTGGGATATGTCTATAGCATATGGAGGAAGCGGAAATCCTGGAGATACAGGATTAAACAATAATGGTTCTTTGGGAGTATCTTTAGGAACAGTAATGCCCTTAAATACATCTATAAGCAATCAAAGATATACATGTACTTTTGGTGGGCTATCGTCGTCTACTGCTACGAATAATAACATTATAGTTAGATTTAAATTGACAAGTGGACAAAGCATCACTTCGTTATCTTTTAGAGGAGCAAGCAACTAATGGCTGTACCAGATGCTCAAAAAGTTGATTTATTATTAAAGAAAGTCGATGCTGGTTTTACTAAGACTAACACATCTATCAATAAAAGTCCAGCTAATGAAACCGTTCCATCTCAAGTTCCAACGTATTCTAGGCACGTTTGGATAGAAGATAATAGTATCCCATCCACTCCTCCGGCAATAGATACTTCTATAATCCTAGTTAAAACAGGAGCCTCTTCTATTAAGACAGTTGAAGATGGAACTTCTCCACCCAATAGAACTTGGAAAACTAATGAAACTAATTGGATTCCACCTAGCTATGGGGCTCAATATGCTATTAAAGTTTACGATGGCGACCCGACTAGGTCTCCTACCCAAATCTCTCCTGATGCCGCACCTGGAGGGGATGGAGAAGAATGGCATTTTGACTACGAATCTGGTGTTTTAAATTTCTGGGGGGATAATATCCCTTCTCTAATAACAACTTCTGGAGAATTGTGGATAGAGGGATATATCTACGTAGGAACTGTTCTAAGCGATACTGGACTTGCCAATCTAGAACCTCAACAACTTTTATTCGGTTCGCTTGGAGGAAGCGGAAGCGTAGAAGGAGGTATAGACCAAGACCCTAATCTTACTTGGGATGGTTCTACATTGAATATATCTACTGCTCTAACGGTAGGAGGTTCTCTAAATATTCCTACATATAATAATTTCGCAGCACTACCAGTAGGAGGAACAGAAGGTGATATAGCTTATGCTCTTGATGATAATAATATATATAGATATAATGGTGAAATATGGTTAGATTCTGCTGGTAGTTCAGGTTCTTCTGGAACGAGTGGTTCCTCAGGCTCATCAGGAACGAGTGGAAGTTCAGGTTCATCAGGTTCATCAGGTTCCTCAGGTACGAGTGGTTCCTCTGGAACATCAGGCAGAAGTGGAACATCAGGAACAAGCGGTTCTTCTGGAACAAGCGGCTCCTCAGGTACAAGTGGTTCGTCTGGTACAAGTGGTTCGTCTGGTACAAGTGGAAGTTCAGGTAGTTCTGGAACAAGTGGTAGTTCTGGAACGAGTGGTTCTTCTGGAACATCAGGTAGTAGTGGAAGTTCTGGAACGAGTGGGACATCAGGTTCTTCAGGAACATCAGGTACGAGTGGTTCGTCTGGAACCTCAGGTTCATCGGGTAGCAGTGGTACAAGTGGTAGTTCAGGTAGTAGCGGTACAAGTGGTTCGTCAGGTACAGGTGGAAGCTCAGGTTCTTCAGGTAGTTCTGGGACGAGTGGTTCCTCTGGAACATCAGGTACAAGTGGAAGTTCAGGTTCCTCAGGTACGAGTGGTTCCTCTGGAAGTTCTGGAACAAGTGGAAGTTCTGGTTCCTCTGGTAGTTCAGGTTCATCAGGTACGAGTGGTTCCTCAGGGACTTCTGGTACGAGTGGTTCTTCTGGATCATCTGGTTC
>Ga0180433_10002897_pt1 | contig 25837 bp, 18 predicted proteins | sample SS_ome_8_FD_132980 | JGI IMG/M metagenome (GOLD analysis project Ga0180433, IMG submission 132980) | Hypersaline lake sediment archaeal communities from the Salton Sea, California, USA - SS_1_D_1 metaG | ecosystem: Environmental > Aquatic > Non-marine Saline and Alkaline > Hypersaline >... | reverse complement strand
TAAGCCCAATCCTTTAATCCGGTTTTATAGGCAGTAAATAAATTCATTTTAAAATTTTTAAAAATCTGCTGATTATATTTTAATCCCAGATGAAAACCATCCACCCTATTAAAACGAAAAAGAGGACTCAGTTTTTGTAATACATTATTTGAAACGTTACTCCCTTTTATTTCAGTAGTATCATTACCGGAAACAATCGCTATTGTAGCTAAATCCGCCAGAAATCCACGGGGTTTAAACGCTTTATCAAGGGTCATAGTACTGTCAAGATTTGTATATGCTTCTTTTTCATTTTCAGTTAAAGGAATTACATGTTGAGTAGAAGCTAAAAGAGTATCCTGCTGTATATTCGATGCGTTCATTATCATTGATGTTTGATTTTTATATAATGAATCCGGCAGTGCACAATTAATCTTATAATCAGTTATTCTGGAAATCTGCATATACTTAATTCTGGGCATTTCAAAACCAACAATTCCAATTTTCATATCTCCTTTAATACGAACATCTGCTGGTAACCAAAATTCTTTTCCAAAATTATTAAACTGCTGTTTATAAGATAGATTCCAGTCCTTTACAGGAGCAGGCATTATAAAGGCTTCACTGGGCTTCAGATCAACATCAATCATAGCATACTCTTTATCCAATACCTGAATATGACCTACAAATGCAGGATTTAACTTTGTTCTGGGAGTAACTGATATATTGAAAACAGTTTTATTATTGAAAACTTTCTCATTTTCTAAATGAAATTCATAATATTTCAAGGCATCAGGATGAGTTGGACCAATAAATTTCGCACCCTGCAACTGAATATCATCATCATAAAAATTTGGCAGATAACTTGCTGCTGCAAAATTTTGTTCAAAACTTAAATTTGAAGTTGAACGTTTTGCATTAATCAGTTCTCTCGATCCTTTTTTATTATCCCAGAATACTTTAGAAGTACTCTCTGAAATACTAACAATACTGGTATCATTCTCCAAAACAAGCCTGGTATACCCTTCTGCTATATAGGTTTCTAATCTATGCCTCCATTTTTCTTTTTGTTTAATCACCTCTTTCATGATCACTATCGCAGGATCCTCACCAGTAAATACAATCGTTTCCATTGGTATAGCTACAGGTTGTAAATTAATATTCTGCTCTTCAGGAGAATCATGAACAATAAATATCTCTTGAGATTTGTACCCAATATAGCTAAATAATATTGTTGCAGGCAGATTATCTAATGTAAGTATATACTTCCCTTCCTCATTAGAAATTGTACCCCGATACGTTCCCACAACATGTATATTTGTGTTGAGTAAGACTTGGCCTGTTTTCTTATTTTTTACTGTTCCATGAATGATTTTCTGCGCCCAAATATCATTTTGGGTTACAATAATCATGAATAGTAAAAATATGAATTGTCTTATTACCATATAACTAATCTCCTGTAAAGATTTATTTGAGTTAATTATTATTACTGTATACTGTAAATTTGATATAATTGTTTCACACAAGTATTATTTGAATAACCATAATAAATTTTAATGATTTACAATATGCATTTTAATAAATATAATTTTTTTAATTTATATCATTCTGAAAGCTATATAAAAAGACAGATTATCATTAAAATTCAGTACTGAAATATCTTTAAAAAACAAAAAGTTAATTAATAATTTCAATTTCAACTATAAAATTAACATATATTAATTGATACATCGGTATAAAATTTGCAATAATTTTATAAATAATTAATAGGGAGGGAAATATGCAGTTTAATAAGATAAATCGGATTCTATTTATTATATTAGCATTAAGCCTGTTACTTCATAATCCACTACTTTCACAAAATAAAACTGAGAATCTATCACAAGATTACAGAGAAGTTATAAAAAAACAGCTCACAGAACAGTATCAACATAGATTTTCTGAACAAAAGATAAATTTTCTCATCACTGAATACATTAAACGAGATTCACTTTATTTTCTTAACAGTAAAAATGAACAGAATAAAAACATCACATCAAGTCCTGCTGCAACTGCAGTTAATGCACAGGATTCTCTTGCCCTGATTGCGCTGTATAACAGTACTGATGGAGATAACTGGACTGATAATACTAACTGGCTGTCTGATACAGCTGTGGTTTACTGGTATGGAGTAACTGTAAACAGTGGGTATGTAACAAACCTTAACCTTTCCAATAACAATCTTAAGGGCACTATTCCAGCTGAAATAGGAGATTTAACTAATTTAGAAATTCTTAGATTAGATTATAATAATTTAACTGGTTCTATGCCTACTGAACTGACAAATCCTGTATATCTGAAAACAATACGCCTGAATAATAATCAAATCACTGGTACTTTTCCCACAGATGACGGAGATCTCTCAAATCTGGAATATCTGGATCTCAGCTTTAATCAGCTTGCTGATTCTATTCCATCCGGATTTAAAGATTTAATTAATCTGGAATATTTATATCTTAATGATAACCTGTTATTCGGATACATTCCTCATTCTATGGGAGAAATGGACAGTCTGAAGTATCTCTGGCTTAATAATAATCTGTTAACTGACTCCATTCCAAAAAGTCTGGGTAGTCTTGACAGTCTGAAATATCTCTGGCTCCATGATAACCACCTTTCCGGCTCCATCCCTGATTCTTTAAAAAATCTGATAAATCTGCAGTCACTCTCTCTGAGCAGTAATCAGCTAACTGATTCAATTCCCTCTGCATTAACCAGTTTAATTAATCTGAAAGATGAGTTAAGTGACTTTCGCTGGAATGCTCTGTATACTGAAAACAGCACACTCAGAACTCTTCTTAACAATACACAATGGGGTGATGACTGGGAGTCTACCCAAACAACAGCTCCGGAAAATATTACCAGCAGTTCTGCAACTGACACTTCCATTACCCTGACCTGGACACCTATTAGTTATACAGATCATGGTGGGGGATACCGAATTTACCGGAGTACATCACCTGGAGGTCCGTATACTGAATGCGGCATGACTGCTGACAAAACATTAAATTCCTTTAAAGTGAATAATCTTGCTCCTGATATTACTTATTATTTTGTGATCAGAACCCAGACAGACCCGCATTCCAACAACCAGAATACTGTGGTCAGTAATCCCTCCAATGAAATTTCCGCTACAACCACACCTTCACTCTATCCGGAAATAAATATACTTGGAAATAATACGTCTATTCAGGATGGTGATAACACTCCTGATACATCTGATAATACTGATTTCGGAAGAATTGCCGTTGATGATGAACAAACAACACACACATTTACTATAGTTAATAATGGAATTATAGATTTAAATCTGACCGGCACACCTAAAGTAGTCCTGTCCGGTCCAGATGCATCAGATTTCACCATAATCTCACAGCCTTCATCACCTATCGCTCCGAAAGGCGGGACAACTACATTTACTGTCCAGTTCGATCCATCGGGTACTGGAATTCACAATGCAACCGTCAGTATTGACAACAACGACAGTGATGAGAATCCTTATACTTTTTCCATTCAAGGCTTCGGGGACTGGCCGGAAATTGATGTTAAAGGCAACAATATGTCAATTGCTGACGGTGCTTCATCTCCTCAATCAGCAGACAGTACTGAATTCGGATATGTTGCTATTGCCGGTGAGACAGTATCGCATACTTTTACTATAGAGAATACCGGAAATGCAAATTTAGTGTTGACAGGCAATCCTAAAGTGTATATATTCAATCCTGTCTTTACTGTCACATCCCAGCCTTCCTCTCCTGTAGCTCCCGGTGAAACAACAGCATTTACTGTTAAATTTAACCCTGATACCACTACTATAGGATCTACATCCGCAAGTGTCATAATAGAAAACAATGATCTTAATGAAGATCCTTATACCTTTACTATTCATGGTACAGCTACTACACCTATCATACAAATACAGGGCAATAATATGAATATTACTAATGGGGATGATGATCCTTCACCAGTTGATGGTACTGAATTTGGCATTACTCCGGTTGCAGAAGGTACAATATACCATACATTTACCATACAAAATATTGGAAATGCAGATCTACTGCTCAACGGAACACCAAAAGTTGTCTTAACAGAAGGTACTGATTTTCAGATCATTACCCAACCCGAATCTCCTGTGCCTGGGGGAGGAGGAAGTACTACATTTACTGTTCAGTTTGATCCTTCCGTCTCCGGGACTCTAACCGAAACAGTTGTGGTTGCAAACAATGATCCGATAAACAGTTACTATTTTTTTACGATCCAGGGAACAGGAGCTGTACCTGAAATGGATGTGCAGGGCAACAGCACTTCAATCAGTAATGGGGATAATACTCCCCATCCTGCAGATAATACGGATTTTGGCTCCTTGACTGTAAATAGTGACACTGCATTTCACACATTTACTATTAAAAATTCCGGATATGCAGATTTAATTCTCACCGGATCCCCTAACGTTAAAATAAACGGTACTCATCCATCTGATTTTACTGTTATCTCACAGCCGGATTCCTTAGTCACCGCAGAAGGAGATACTGCAACTTTTACAGTACGCTTTATTCCTACTGATATTGGGATTCGAACAGCAAATATTAGTATAGCTAATACTGATATGGAAGAAAATCCTTATGAATTTAGTATTCAGGGAACAGGAATTACCCCAGAAATTAATGTACTTGGTAATGATATTGCTATTATTGACAATGATGATTCCCCTAATTCTGCCGATGGTACTGAATTTGGTAATGTAGCAGTAACCGGTGACCCTGTACCGCATACCTTTACTATAGTCAATTCAGGAAATGCAGCCCTCTATCTAACAGGCACACCAATCGTTGCAATAACTGGTATGCATCAATCTGATTTTACAGTCACCTCTCAACCTTCTTCAGTTATATCCCCTGGTGGAGGGACAACCACCTTTACGGTTGAGTTTGATCCTTCTGACTATACGACCAGAACTGCAGCTATAAATATTGCTAATACTGATATAAATGAAGATCCTTATAATTTTAATATTCAAGGTACTGGTGTTTCTTATGAACCCGAAATTATTGTAAAGGGTAATGATAAAATAATACCGGACAATGATTTCTCACCTGATGAAACATATAGTGATGGCACATACTATGGATATGTTTCTGTAGCAACCGGTACTATATCGCATACTTTTACTATAGTCAACCAAGGCGGTGCAGACCTGAATTTAACAGGTACACCACTGATAGAAATTTCAGGTACACATAATTCAGATTTCACAGTTACTTCACAGCCGGCTTCTACCATAGCATCCAACGGAGGAACTACTGAGTTTACTGTGCAGTTTAATCCGAATGAGATTGGACATCGTAATGCAATAGTATCCATTGCAAACGATGATATAGACAAGAATCCTTATGAATTTGCTATAATGGGGACTGGTATATATATTGTTGCTCCTCAGGACTCACTGGCACTGATAGCGTTATATGAAAGCACAAATGGAGATGAATGGAAAAGAAATGATAACTGGAAAAATAGGCCTGTCAGAGATTGGTATGGTGTAAAAGTAAATTTTGGAGTTGTAACGGGTCTTCATCTTTTTAATAATAATCTTACAGGTACTATCCCATCAGAAATAGAGAATCTGTCTAATATAAGAAAACTTGATCTCCAGCTAAATAAGCTTACCGGCCCCATTCCTGAAGAAATTGGAAACTTATCTAATTTGGATACTCTTTATCTTAATAATAATCAGTTAAATGATACTATTCCTGAAGAATTAGGTGATTTAACGAATATACAATATCTGTATCTTAATAATAATCAACTCATCGGTCCTATCCCGCCAGAACTGGGTAATTTGTCTAATCTGATTAAACTTGATCTTCATAATAACAATCTTGAAGGCTCTATACCTCCTGAGCTTGGTAATCTGTCTAATCTGAAATATCTGTGGCTCAATAATAATCAGTTAAGCGGATTAATTCCTTCACAACTTGGGAATTTATCTAATTTGGATTGTATCTTTCTCAACAGCAATCTACTCAAAGGTTCAATCCCATCTGCTGTAACTAATCTTACCGCTTTGATAGATGATTTAAGTGATTTTCGCTGGAATGGTCTTTATACTGAAAACAATACTGTTCTTGATTTTCTTAATGATAAGCAGAGGGGTAATGACTGGGAATCCACTCAGACAATTGCTCCTGAAAACTTTCACTGTGCAGCAGTAACTGACAGCTCTATAACCCTGAATTGGTCACTCATCCCCTATACTAATAATGAAGGTGGGTATAAAGTTCTTTATTCAGAAACATCAGGTGGCCCATATACAGAATATAGTATGACAGAAGATAAAACCATCACCTCTCTTATGGTTTCAGATCTTACACCAAAAAACATCTATCATTTTACAATCCAGTCCCAGACAGATCCTCATCCCAACAATAAAAATGTTTTTATCAGTGATCCATCTTCAGAAATTTCCTGTACAACTCTGGAGTCTCAGGATTCACTTGCTCTTGTTGCTCTATATAATAATACTGATGGTGATAATTGGACTAATAATTCAAACTGGCTAAGTGAGCCCATAGAGAACTGGTATGGTATAACAGTGAGAAACGGATATGTTAGAGATATTGATCTCAGTGATAATAATCTCAAAGGTACTATTCCTTCAGGATTAGAAAACATGTTTAAACTAGAAAAACTTATACTAAACAGCAATCAGTTAACAGGTGCAATTCCCTCTTCTCTTATAAATTTAACTAATCTAACAAATGGCAGCAGTGATTTCCGCTGGAATGGGTTATATTCCGAAGATGATAAACTACGCACTTTCATTAATAACAAACAGAAAGGTAATAACTGGGAATCCACTCAAACAATTCCCCCTGAGGATATTTCCTGCAGATCTGAAACAGCAACATCTGTAAAGCTTTCCTGGTCTCCAATAAATTTTACACTAGGTACAGGTGGATATCGTGTATATTACAGCACCGTTTCAGAGGGCTCCTATACTGATTTTGGTATGACCGAAGACAAAACTAAAGATTCAATGATTGTAACCGGATTAAATTCTGAAACACGATATTATTTTATCATTAAGACTCAGACAAATCCTCACACAAATAACAATTTTACTGTTGTCAGTGATAATTCTAAAGAAAAATCTTCTGAAACTCTGGAGCCTGCATCCATTGATTCTGAAATAAATGGAAAAGTGCCGAAAGAGTTTGCCCTGAAGCAGAATCATCCCAATCCTTTTAATCCTGAAACTGAAATCACCTTTGATTTACCTAAATCAAGCCAAGTAACTTTAACAATTTATAACATGCTTGGGCAGCCTATTCGTACACTCATAAATAATAAAATGCCAGCCGGATCACACAAAGTAATATGGCACGGACTAAACGATACTGGTCAGCCTATGCCTTCAGGTATATATATTTTTATAATGGAAAGTGGTTCATTCCAACAGATAAAGAAAGCATTGTTGATGAGATAAAATAAAAAACTAGAGGAGAAAAATATCAATTCTCACGCACTCTTCTTTTTCTCCTTGTTATATTCATATTTTGGTTTTTTACCATTCAAAACAACATCTCTGGTAATAATACATTTTTGTATACCTTCCAGCGAAGGTAAATCATACATTATATCCAGCATTGCATGTTCCATAATCGAACGCAATGATCTGGCCCCAGTCTTCTTTTTCATAGCCTGAGAAACGATTGACTCAATTGCACCTTCTTCAAAATCCAATTCAACTTTATCCATTTTAAAAAGATGCCGATATTGTTTTATTAAGGCATTTCTTGGTTCTATTAATATCTGTTTTAAAGCCTCTTTATTTAAATCATTTAAATTGGTAATAACAGGAAGACGTCCGACTAATTCCGGAATAAATCCAAAACGTAACAGATCATCCGGTTCAACCTGCTTAAAAAGATCATCTTTAGACATCATTTGATTCTTACTCCCGGAAACTCCGAATCCCATAACCTTCGTACCCACCCTGTGGGCAATTATTTTTTCCAAACCTTCAAAAGATCCGCCACAAATAAATAAAATATTTTTAGTGTCAACATTAACCAGACTCTGCTCAGGATGCTTCCGCCCTCCTTTAGGAGGCACGGAGACAATGGATCCCTCAAGAAGTTTTAATAATCCCTGTTGTACACCTTCTCCGGAGACATCTCTGGTAATGGAAGAACTTTCCTCTTTTCTGGCAATTTTATCAATTTCATCAACATATACTATTCCCTGCTCAGCATGCTCTAAATTATAATCTGATACCTGAAGTAACCTCACCAGAACATTCTCCACATCTTCACCGACATACCCTGCTTCTGTCAGGGTCGTTGCATCAGCTATAGCAAAAGGAACTTTAAGAAATCTGGCTAAAGTCTGAGCCATCAAAGTTTTCCCGGTACCAGAAGAACCTAACATAAGTATATTACTTTTATCAAGTTGTACCCGATTTGATTGTTGAATTACATTATTTATTCTTTTATAATGATTATATACTGCAACAGAAATAACTCTTTTCGCTTTTTCCTGACTTATCACATAATTATCAAGTTCTTTTTTTATTTCCTGAGGTGTAGGTACATGCTGAACCAGACTTATCGACCGTTTTGCAAGGTCACTGCGAATAATATCTTCAGCATACCGTACACATTCATTACATATATTAACTCCTGGGCCGGTTACCATTGCATCAACTTCATCAGATGCCCTTCCACAAAAGGAACAAACATATTTTTCTTGTGTTTCCACTAAGCCTCCTTATTTTTCTCAGTATCTTGTTTTGTAAGTATTTGGTCAATTAAGCCATATTCTTTTGCTTCTTCCGGAGACATAAAAAAATTTCTATCCGTATCTTTGGAAATCTTTTTTAAAGACTGTCCGGTATGTTCTGATAATATTTTATTTAATTTTTCACGTAGCGTCAATATCTCTTTTGTTTGAATTTCTATATCAGAAGCCTGCCCCTGAGCACCGCCTAAAGGCTGATGAATCATTACTCTCGAATGCGGCAATGCAGAACGTTTGCCTTTAGTGCCCGCTGCTAATAATACAGCTCCCATACTTGAAGCTTGTCCCATACAGACAGTTGCTATATTAGGCTTTACATATTGAATAGTATCATATATTGCAAGACCAGATGATACCATTCCTCCAGGAGTATTGAGATATAAAAAAATATCTTTTTCCGAATCTTCTGCAGCAAGAAACAAGAGCTGGGCAATTACCAGACTGGCAATTGTATCATCAATACCCGAACCTATAAAAATAATTCTTTCTTTTAATAATCTGGAAAAAATATCATACGCCCGTTCTCCTCTTCCTGTCTGCTCTATAACCATTGGTATTAAACTCATATTTGCCCCTCTAAATTAATAATGTTTGATAATAATATTATATGTTATCTCGGAGTTATAATTGACGATTTCTTTTTTGTTTTTTTCTTTTTTATTTCTTTTACTTTTGAATTATCAGTAATAAAAGCTATAATTTTTTCATGTAACATAGCATCTTCCAGTCGTTTCTTATTATTGGGATTTCTATAAAAATTCTTAATCTTTTTAGAATCTTCAGTAGATGATTCAGCAATTTCATTAATTTTTTCTTCCAGATCTTCAGGCGTAACAGTGATATTTTCTTTTTCAGCAATCTGATCAGATATTATATTCCATTTCAAAGTGTTTATAACATCCGGTCTGTTTGATTCCATAAATTTTTCTTTATCTGCTTCTGTTAAATTTTTATTATTTCTTTTTTGTTCCTCCCACAGATAATCCATGGTTCTGTCCACCATGGATGGTGGTAATTCAAATTTATTATTTCGTATAATAGCATTTTTGATATTATTTTCCAGTTTTCTTCTGGATTCACTCTCTTTTCTCTGTTGTAACTTCTTTTCTATATCCTGCTTGAATGCTTCAATAGTATCATAATTGCCGATTTTTTCTATAAATTCCTCATTTAATTCAGGTACTTTTTTTTCATATACAGATTTTACTTTAAATAAATAGTTATTTATTTTAACTTCACCTGATTTACCACCTTGAGGAATGGGAATCTCCAATCGTTTTTCATCTCCGGGTTTTAAACCAACCAATTGATCTTTACACAGATCACCTAAAGGTGGCTTACCTATTTCAATCGATCTGCTTAAATATTTCTCTCCTATTATTGGAACTCCTGAATTATCAATAGCCTGAATATCTCCCTCAATTATATTTCCTTCTTCAGCATTCTTATCAACAGGTTTTAATTCCGCATTTTGTTCTCTTAAAAGTTCTAGAGTATCTTCTACTTCTTTTGATGTTACTTCACTAGTTTCTTTTTCTAATTTCAAACCAGTATACTCTTTTATCTCAATTTCAGGTTCAACTTCAATTTCTGCAGTAAATTGAAAAGTCCCATTATCATTAAAGGTATAATCGCTGATTTTACCAGGAGCTATAGGATTAATATCATTTTCTTCAATAGCTTTTTTAAAATAAGTATTAAGCAATTCATCAATCAATTCAGTTTGCAAGGAATCACTATACTTTTTTTCAATTATATGCTTTGGTACCTTCCCTTTTCTAAAACCATCAACCTGAATATTTTTCTGATATTTTTTATATACTTTTTCTCTTTGCTTATTTATTTCTTCTTCAGATATTTCAACCTGTATACTTTTTTTCCATTCACTAATTTTTTTTATATTATTTTTCACTAAGAACTCCCTTAATTTATATATATGTAATGTGCGAGAGGTGGGACTCGAACCCACACATCCGAAGATACTAGATCCTAAATCTAGCGCGTCTGCCAGTTCCGCCACTCTCGCAAAATTTTAAGATAATAAGATAAATAAATTCCCTCGCAATTCAAAATCTATTTTAAAAATTTTATTTTAATGACTGCACTTTTTCAATATTTTTATCCTCCCCCATAATAACAAGAATATCACTGGATTTAACTTTATAATCCGCCCTTGGAATCATAGTTACTTTTTCCGGTATCACTTCCTTCACTACAATAACCTGTACATTATACTTATTAGTTAAATTCAGTTCACCCAGAGTTTTACCAACAATTGATTTCGGAGGAGCAAGATCTACTATACTATATCCTTCCGCCAGTGGTACATATTCAATTATATTTTCATGAGTTAACCGCCTGGCAACTTTTAATGCCATATCTTTCTCTGGGAATATTACCTCTGTGGCTCCGATCATTTCTAATATTTTCCCATGTTCTTCACTCAATGCTTTAGAAATAATATTTTTTATTTTCATCTCTTTTAAATGGAGGGTTACTAAAACACTTGATTCAATTTCTCCTAAACTGACAACCACTCCGTTCATTTCCTCGAGGCCAAGTGCTTTCAGAGTATCTTTATCCGTTGCATCGGCAATAACTGCTTTATGTGCAGAATTTTTTACTTTATCAATTTTTTCTTCTTCCATATCAACAGCTATTACTTCAATCCCGGAATCTACCATATTCATAGCAAGATAATATCCAAAACTACTTAACCCAATTATGGCTATCCCTTTCACAACTACCTCCAAAAATAATTTTTGATGTAAAAATGAAACACTCTGTTAATGTTAACCAACTTTAATTTCTCCTTCAGCATATCTGAATCTAGTTATTTTATCTTTTTGAGATAAAGCAACTGCAAGAGTTAAGGGGCCGAGTCTTCCAATAAACATTAATAATATTATAAGCAACCGTCCAATTTTTGTCAACTGTGCAGTCACTCCCATCGATAACCCAACAGTGCCAAAAGCTGAGAAAGCTTCAAACAAGATTTTTATAAAATTACCTCTATTATTCTGAGCTTCTTGAGCCCATTGTTCTGTCAATAAAAGTATAAAAAACACAATACATATTATTAATACAGAACTAAATACGATGGCTATAACTTTACTGACAGTTTCTTTAGAGATGCTTCTCTTAAAAATATGTGCATGCTCTCTCCGCCGAAACTTTGAGAAAAATAAAGCAAGAAGAATACCAAATGTGGTGACTTTCACTCCTCCGCCGCATGAACCAGGTGCAGCCCCGATAAACATTAAAAATATCAATATTAAACAAGATCCGTTCGTTAACGAATTTATTGATATTGTATTAAATCCTGCTGTTCTTGCTGTTACTGACTGAAAAAAAGAAATTAATAGAGCAGGGACAGTATCAATATTCTTCAATGAATACTCTTTTTCTATAAGATATAATATTACAGCCCCACTGATAATTAACAATAATGTAACTGTCAGTACTACTTTAGAATGAAAGGATATAGAATTATTCACTTTCCGTCGATAAAAAAATAATTTCTTTGTATCTAATAATACAATAAATCCTAATCCGCCAAGTATAATTAAACTCATTAAGATTATATTTAACCATATATCTGTACTAAATCCCTCAAAACTATTACTGTAAAGACTAAATCCAGCATTACAGAACGCAGATATAGAATGGAAAACACTATGGTATAAAGCCTTAGGAAAAGAATAATACTTCAGCCATCGCAAAGTAAAAAATACTACGCCAATACCTTCAATAGAAAAAACCAAAATCATTACTCTGGACAAAAATGATGCTATACTGGGAACCGGTTCATTAACGATTGTAGACCCGATTACATCTCTGTTCCGGACCGAAACTCTTCGATTTAATAAATAAAGAAAAAATGTTGAAAAGGTCATTATGCCCAAACCACCTACCTGAATTAAAAGCATAACAATCAATTGGCCAAAGAAGGTAAAATCTTTTCCTATATCTACAACAGTCAAACCTGTGACACAAACAGCAGAAACAGAAGTAAACAAAGCATCTACCACACATAAACTTCCTGACTTCTTGGTCCAAGGCAACATTAATAAAATAGTACCAGTTAGTATAATAATCAAAAAACTGAGCACTATCATTCTGTTGGGGGTTAAATTAAAAAACTGACTATTTCTTTTAAACCTAAATAAATTCAATTAACTACCCATTATTATTTTCGATCGTACTCTTTTTGATAATCCGGACTTTTTTAATTCGATTTTCATATAATGATTCAATCCGGAGTACAAAATTTTTATATGTTATTTCATCATTAGTTTGAGGTATCCTTCTCATTTTATTGAGTATAAATCCACCCAAACTTTCGTATTCCTCCTCAGTAGGTAAATTCAGACCAATTATTTCGTTTAACTCTTCAATACCTATTTTTCCGTCAACAAGCCAGGAATTATTATCTACCTTTGTAATCAGCGATTTTTCATTATCATATTCATCCTGTATTTCACCTACTATCTCTTCAATAACATCCTCTAATGTAACTAATCCGGCTGTTCCTCCATATTCATCAACAACAATTGCTAAATGAATTCTCTCCTTCTGAAATTCCCGTAACAATTCATCAATTTTTTTTGTTTCAGGAACATAATAAGGTTTCTTAACTAAATCAGCTAAAGAGTCAAACTTTTTCTTGTTATTTTTATATTCCAATAAATTTTTCACAAAAAGTATTCCCACAATCTTATCAACATCTTCATCATACACCGGTATACGGGAATGTCCCTTCTTTTTAACCAATTCAATTACTTCATCATAAGAAGTATTTTTGTCTAACACAACCATATCCATTCGTGGAACCATTACTTCCTTGACAGTAGTATCACTGAATTTGAATATTGAATTTATCATTTCTTTTTCTTCATTTCCAATAGTGCCTTTTTCTTCACTGACCTGTATAACAGTTTTCATATCCTCTTTATTAATGAAGAGATCATCTTTTGTTACTTTAAACAAAGATGCAAACATCTTATATAATTTATCAAATAAATAAGAAAAAGGCGCAAAAAGTTTGACAACCCCCATTAAAGGTAAAGAAACTGTCAATGCAAACTTCTCATAATTTTTGACTGCAAATACCTTGGGGGTTACCTCACTGAAAATTAATATTATAATGGTGACAAATATAATTTCAATCAGCAGTTTATTGGTTTTGCCGAGAAAATGCTCAGGAATATATTTACTGGTAAACAAAGCAGCCAATGTTGCAGCAGCAACATTTACTATTGTATTCCCAACTAATATCGTCATTAAAAGACGTCTTGGTTTATTGAGAAGACTGATGACCCGTGAAATATTTTTTGACTTTTTCGTCCTTTCCTTTAAACGATGTATATCATTAGCATTAAAAGAAAAATATGCAGACTCAGATCCTGAAAAAAAACCAGAAAGGAAAATAAAAAATATAAATAATATTATAGCAAACAGCGCTTCAATTTCCAACGTATTTATCCACCTCCATTTTTTAACTGATATTCATTTTTTTTAAATAAAAATCTTCCCTTTTATGCATGGTGCTCTTTGAATCAAGCTGTTGATCATTATACCCTAGTAAATGCAGTATACCATGGATCACTAACCGGGCAAGTTCCTTATTTATATTTACCTTATAATATTTGGATTGTTCCAATGCTCTATCTACACTAATATAGACTTCACCCCATAATTCTTCTTCATCCATAGGAAAAGCTAAAACATCAGTTGGTGTATTCTTATCAAGGAATTCCTTGTTCAATTTAGTAATATATTCATCAGAAACCAAAACAATGGAAATATCACCCGGAATTGACTTTTCTTCTATATCAAATATGGTATAACATATATTTTTTATCCAATCAGTTGAAACAATTTTCTTCACCTTATGAAAATTCACCTGAACAGAGAATTGATCAGATGTCTCAGTCACTTTTATTTTTTTCATTATAATCTACCCTTGTATGAAAAGTACCGGCTAGAATAGTTAAGAAACTCTCCTTTATTTTTTCAAGATCTTTTAAAGTGAGTGGTGATTCATCCAACTGTCCGTCATTAAATCTTTCGTCGACTAATCTGTTAATCATTCCTTTTAAGCGGCTGTGGGTAAACTTCTGCATAGTTTTTGTCGCTGCTTCGATAGTATCGGCCAGCATCACAATAGCTGCTTCCTTGGTTTGAGGTTTCGGACCAGGATATGAGTAATCCTCAACACTGACATCATCTGGACTGGTTTTCTCCAGGGCCTTTTCATAAAAATACTTCATGGAAGTAGAACCGTGATGTTGTTCAATAATGTCTTTTACTGCTTCAGGAATTTTAAACTCATTGGCTATTTCAATTCCCCTTTTTACATGATTCTTTAAAATCAAAGCACTCATTCGAGGCACTAATTTATCATGCGGACTTTTGTCAACTAATTGATTTTCAATAAAATATTCGGCTTTTTCCAGTTTCCCAATATCATGATAATATGAACCCACCCTGGCAAGCAGTGAGTTAGCTCCTAATGACTGAGCAGCAGCTTCCGCCAAATTACCGACAATGATAGAATGATGATAGGTACCGGGCGCCTCAAGAGATAATCTTTTTAAAATTGGATGATTTAAATTAGAAAGTTCCAATAAAGAATAATCAGTTGTTAAGTTAAAAATCGATTCTATCAATGGTAACAGACCATACGTAATTATTGGTGCAAAAATTCCAATTATTATTCCATAAGGCCATTGTGTAAGAATTACATCAAAAGGTTTCAGATGCAGAAATTCTATAACAGTAATTATCAAAATATAGGTTCCGGCAAGTACAAATATCGACTCTACTAGTTGACGCCTTCCTCCTACTCTATGTATTGTTATAACACCTGCAGTGCTCATAAAAAATGACACAGCTGTCACGTTAAAATCATTACCCCACATTCCACCGACAAGAAGACTTATAAATACCGCACCTGCAAATCCAATCTGGGTGTCAAAAACTGTTGTTAATAACATCGAAAAAATAACAGCAGGAACTAAATACTCATTAATATTTAACTCTTTTACTAAAAAGGAAAGGATGGAAATTATAAATATCAATATACATATAACAATAACAGATTTTGTGTCTTTCAATAATGTTGCTTTATGATAATAAAGAAACGATGCAAAAAAGAAAAATAATAAAAGTATAAATGCAAATCTGCTGACATATGGAAATATTTTCTTTATTCCTCTGGATTGTATCCCTGTTTCTGCTTTTTTCGCAGCCAGAGATTCTAATTTTTTTCGTATCTCTTTGGTAATTCTTTCATTATTATCAACAATCTTCTCATTTTTTTTAACAAAACCACTGCTACGCGGTACTCTGGCAATAGCACTCTCGATACGTTCCTGATATACTTCCTTATTAAAGATCAAATTGGGCTCAAGAAAATAACTTATTATTCCATACCCAATCTGAGCTAAATAATCCTTATTTTCATAACTGTTAGTTAACTCTTCAATAACCTTTTCTTTGGCTGTATTAAAATCATAAAACTCATCAATTGTTCTAACTACCTCTTCATCTTCTTCAAAAATAACTATTCTTCCATCAACTGTATTTAATTCTTCTTTGTCAATATTATAAATTCCAACAGCCATTACATCCTGAACAATACGATTAATATCATTATGAAGCTGAGAAAGATTTCCTGAGTTTAATCTGTTATTTTCCTTTACCAATAGTTTTTTATAACCGGAATCAGAAAAACTTATACTATATTTTATAAATAAGGAATCACTATTATTAACTGCCTTATTCCTATTTTGTCTGTATGCATTCCTTGTTTTTCTTACCTGATTGAAAAAATGGTCAATATTCATCAGTACATCTGAAATTTTCCCAGATTGATATATAAATACAGGATGAACTTTCTGCTTTGCAATTTCACAATCTTTACTGTATTCTTCCTCGGTTTTTAATATCTCAAAACTAAATGGAGCAACAATACGGCGATTACTGATATTACCCTCTTTTAAATCAGCAAATTCCAGGGAAGTATCAGTCGGAAACATAAAAATCAGAATAAAAGATAGAATAAAAACAATCAATAAATGTAATCCGACTCTTACCTTTTTATCAAATGGGTTTTTTAATTTTTTACCATCACCCCTGAATATTTTTTTCAATGATACAAGTATGCGTTTTACATGATATCTCATTCACTGTTCTCCTTTTTCCGTTGAAACTGCTCATAGGCATTAATAATTCTTTTAACAAGTCTGTGACGAACTACATCATCTTTATTTAAATAAACAAACGCAATACCATCTATTCCCTTTAAAATCTTTTGAATCTGAATTAAACCTGAGTTTTGTTTCTGGGAGAGGTCTATTTGTGTGATATCTCCCGTAATAATAGCTTTCGAATGTTTACCCATACGAGTAAGGAACATTTTCATCTGCATTGGGGAACTATTTTGTGCTTCATCTAAAATGATAAATGCATCATCCAATGTTCTTCCGCGCATATATGCTAAGGGAACAATTTCTATAGTTTTGTGCTCAACAAAATGCTGTAATTTATCTGAAGGTAACATCGTAAATAGAGCATCAGTCAAAGGCTTAAGATAGGGATCTACCTTTTCCATCATGTCCCCTGGTAAATACCCTAAACTTTCACCTGCTTCTATTGCAGGTCTGGACAGAATTATTCTGGAAACCTCTTTTCTAAACAATTTTGCTAATGCAATAGCAACAGCAAGAAAAGTCTTTCCTGTGCCTGCAGGTCCGATAGTAAACACAATATCATTCATTTCGGCAGCTTTGATATATTTATATTGACCTGGTGTTCTTGCCTTTATCTCCCCCTTTTTCCCCTTGAACACTAAAGAATCTATCTTTGCTGGTTCTTTCTTTTGTATATGACTATTATCTATATGAACAACATCTATTACAGTTTTTATATCATCTGAACTTATTGACTTATTCTTCTTTAATATATCGAATATCTCATAAAATAATTTTTCAACGTTCCTCACCGCTAACTCAGTACCGCTGATAATTAAATCATCCCCGCGCACTATGATTTTAACACCAAATTTAGACTCTATGAGATCAATATGCTCATCATGAGGTCCAAATAATTTCAGCTGATCTATATTATATATCTTGATATTAGTACTTGTATTCTTCATATATAAAAAGCTCTCTTCTTGAAAGATAATTTCAAGTAAGAGAGCTTATAAATCTTAAATTTCCAAATTAATATCTAACAAAATGTCAGTTTAACAAAAAATCTAGGCAGTATACCAAATTTATTTCTTGGGGATAGTGATAACCTGATAAGGATATATAATATTTGCATCCTCTATGAGGTCTTTATTCGCTTCGTACAATTCAGTCCATTTAGTAGGATCACCGTAAACTTCAGACATACCAGCAATCTTGGAAAGGAATTCACCTTTTGCAACAAGATGCTGATTTTCTGCAACACCACGGGCAATATTAAAAATCTGTTCCGGATAAATCAAATCTGCATCTTTGATCTGATCCTTGTTAACAGAATATATCCTTATCCATTGATAAGGATTACCGTAGATTTCCTCTTTCTTGGAAATATCCCAAAGATTATCTCCTCGCACCACAGTGTATTTATCATAGATATTTGCTGGCATTTTAGCATGTAAATTTGCTGCCTTACCTTCTAATTGCTGAATTTTTTCTTCCATTTCAGTAAGCAGATATATATTACTTTCTTTTGCTTCTTCTAAACGGGTTTCCAAAGCTTTGAGTTCATCTTTACTTCTGAAAAGTTCTTCAGGACTTAATGCACCCAGACCATCCAGTTTACTTTCAATATCTTCTAAATCCTGGCGGTATTCATTTACGGCTGCTTCATCTGTTCCCAGAAGTGAATATATTTCTTCCCACTCTTGGTCAATCTCACCTTGTACATCAGCAATCTGTGCATTTAATGCGTCGATTTCTGCTTGAAGTGAATCAATTTGTTCTTGATTCTCTGCTTCTTCTGCCTGTAATTCTGCAAGCTCTGTCCTATATTCTTTCAATTTCATTTTCTCTTCTTCTTGTGCTTGCACAAAACTACTAGCTAAAAAAAGCATCAAGCAGAGTATGACAAAGAATATTGTCACCTTACTCTGAAATCTCATTATTATTCCCTCCATAATTACATGAATAATTTTACTTTATCAAATTATAACTTTGATTTAACTTTTTCCTTTTCTGCTTTTACATCTTCAAGTTCTGCTTTTTTATCAGCTAATTTTTGCTCTAGCTCAGCTTTTTCTTGTTTTAATTCTGCAACTTTCTCATCTGACGATTCAACTGCTGATTCGGTCTCTTCAAGTGTAGTGAGTTGTTCTTCATTAGCATAACGAGTACAACCGGCGATAAGGAAAGAAGCAATAATAACGATTCCAAATACACCTGTAACTAGTTTCTTAGCAATTTTTCTCATCCTCTACACCTCCTTTTGATTAAAATGATAATTGATTATCTGTTTAATTAATTGTAATAAAAAAAAATCATATTGTCAAGTAAAAAATAATTTAGTTTAAATTTATTTCTATATTATTTGTTAGGATTATCAATTAAACTAAGCCCTAATTCTTTCAACTGCTTATCGTCAATAGGTGTTGGTGCATTATCCATTAAAGATAACGCACTTGTCGTTTTAGGAAAAGCTATAACATCCCGGATTGAACACTCACCTGCCAAGATCATTACTAAACGATCGAATCCAAAAGCTATTCCTCCATGCGGAGGTGCTCCAAACTCCAAAGCTTTTAGTAAAAATCCAAATTTCTTTTCTGCCAGGGCTGGTGCAACCCCTAAAATGTTGAATATTTTTTCCTGGATTTCTTTTTTATGATTCCTGATGCTACCACCTGCAATTTCATTACCGTTAATGACAAGATCATACGATCTGGCACGTGCTTTATCTGGTTCAATATCAAGTATTCCAATATCCTCAATCTTGGGAGAGGTAAAAGGGTGATGCAGAGCACTATATGTTTTTTCCTCTTCATTCCACTCAACTAATGGAAAATCAACTATCCATAATGGCGCAAAGACATTACTATCAACCAGATTATAGTCTTCTGCAAGTTTTAAGCGTAAATTCCCGAGCGAGGCACAGCATATCTTATCTTCCGCTGAAATCAGGAAAATTACATCTCCTGCACCAGCATCAAAAAGATTGCATATTCCAGTAATTATCTCCTGAGAAACAAACTTAGTTATCGGTGATTTTATGGTTTCATTGCTGATTTGAATTGGAATGAGCCCTTGGGCGCCATATTGTTTAACAAAACTAGTATATTTATCAATGTCTTTTCTTGACAGGCTCCCCGCTCCTTCAAGTTTAATCCCTTTAACCCTTCCATTGTTTTTTAATGTTGTCTCAAAAATTTTAAATCCGCAATTTTTCACACTATCACTGATATCAACAATTCCCATATCAAATCTTATATCCGGATTATCTACGCCATATTTATTCAATGCTTCAGAATATTTGAGAATAGGAAATTTTTCCGGTAAATCAACTCCAATTACTTTTTTAAACAACATCTGGGTTAGTCTTTCAAATATATCATAGATCTCCTGCTCATCAATAAATGACATTTCAACATCTATTTGAGTAAATTCCGGCTGACGGTCTGCTCTTAGATCTTCATCCCGAAAACATTTTACAATTTGAAAATATCTGTCATATCCGGATATCATTAACAGCTGTTTATAGGTCTGAGGAGACTGAGGCAAAGCATAAAAACATCCCTTGTGTAAACGACTGGGAACCAGGAAATCTCTTGCACCTTCAGGAGTGCTTTTCATTAAAAACGGAGTTTCAATCTCAATAAAATCTTCCTTATCAAAAAAATCTCTCGTACACATTGCTGCTTTATGTCTTAATAACAAATTTCTTTGTATTTTTTGTCTTCGCAGATCCAGATAGCGATACTTGAACCGGAGTTCTTCAGTTGCATCAGGTGGTTCAGTAATTAAAAAAGGCAGGGATTTCGATATATTATGAATGAGCAGTTCACGTGCGCTAATCTCGATGGATCCTGTTGCCATTTCCTTATTTTTCATTCCTTCTGGTCTCACCTCAACAGTTCCTTTAACTGCTATTACAGATTCCATTCTTAGTTTTTGTGCTTCCTTACTCATATCTTTATTATTTTCAGGACGAAAAACAATCTGCGTTTTACCCCACCTGTCTCTTAAATCTATAAATATGACCCCACCATGGTCCCTGTGTTTTGCCACCCACCCCACCAGGACTACATACTCACCAGAATTCTTTTCATTTAACTGACCACAATTATGTGTTCTTTTCCAGTTGTTTGAATTCAAATAAACCGCCTTTCTTCCCTAATATCCGAATACATAAGTTTGACGAAAAGTAACATTCCCAGCTTCCGGATTAACAGATCTAAAATCTTTCCAATTGCTTATTCGTGCAATGATACATCTTTCGACCCTTTCATTATTCAGGGTGGAATCCACTATTGAAACATCTACTACTTCTCCTTTAGGATTAATGGTAATTCTGACCACAACTTTACCTTTAAGAGAAGGATATCGTCTCAATTCTCTTTCATAGCAGTATTTGATCACTTGATTATGTGAAAGTAAAACCTCCTGAATATTCTGAGCACTGCGGTATTGATTCCCTTCTGATCTTCCCTGTGTACCCTCCTGGTCAGATTCAATTGTTAATGCACCCTTACGATCTAGCAGTTCTGAATTTACACCTTCCTTATCTGATATCAGATCATCAATACCTGCCTGTCCGCCTTTTCTTTTACCATATGCTTCTGCATTACCTTCTCCGCCACTACCACCTGAAGAACTTTTTAATGTTTGCAATCCATCTACAGAAGAAAGTAAATTATCTAAATCCTCATCTGCATTACTGCTGCTCCCTCCTGCATCAAAAATACTGGCTGCTCCATTGCCTGTGGTGGATCTATTAGAACTTGTTAATATTCCTAATAATCCCTTTGATCGAACTTTTCTTGATACTTCACTGCGAGCTCTGCGCCGGGCTTCTGCTGAAGTGGTTGCCCGTGCAGAAGAAGTAGAGGCCCCGCCAGGTGTACCAGTACTTTCAGTTCCTTCTGTGCCAGTGCCCTTTCCTTCTCCGCCGCCTTCAGCTTCAGTCTCAGAATCTGTGAGTTCTCCCTGTTCTTCACCTTCACTACCAGAAGAAACAGTCGCTTCTTTTCTTTCTTCAATTGGTTTCTTCTCTAAAATAAATGTGGCAAATTGTTCCTGGATTTTTTTTATCTCTTTTTCAGAATACTTCTCCACTGGTTTCATAGCGAGTATTGATACTACAATCGCCTCAACCAATATAGCGATAAGAAATATGACTAAGAAATTCTTATCCCAATACTGATAAAAAGATTTTTTAAAATAATTTATTGATATATCAGCAGATGATTTTTTCGCTTTTTTATCAATCTTTCTGCTTTTAATATGCTTACTCATCAGGCCTCTTTTTGATAAACAACTAATCGTAAATTTGGGAAATTTGACTGTCCGCAGGTAGCCATAACTTTTATCAACAGTTTATAGGGTAACTTTTTATCCCCTTGAATGGTTACCTTTCCGGAATACTCAGCACCATATCTGGCCTGCATTTCTTCCGCTTTTTGAGCATAATTATTAAGCTCGTTTCTTAATGATGGTATTATATATCCATCGATCTTATTAACATTTACAGTTTTTTCAACTGCTTTTCCATTAACAAGAATCCAATCAGATGAAATAGTGACATCCAATCCTAACTGAGGTGATTGCTGGGTTATGGAAGTGGGAAGAGTAAGATCATCAGATGGATTGATCAGCTGCCCCTGAGTGGAATATGTTTTTAATAAAAAAACCAGAATAATAGTAAACATATCCATCATCGACGTAAGTTGCAGCCGTACTTCCTTGCCCCTCTTCATTATTCTTTTTTTTCTGTTTAATTTAGAAACCATAAATAATAAAATTACCTCATTAATAAATTCTTGCACTGAAGGATACATTCGGGAAAAGAATAACTTCTTTTCCTTCAATCTCTGTCTTTCTCGATGCATCCATTGTTTTTACTATTGTCTGATAGGTTATATCAGATTCCGCCATTATTATAATTTCATTTGCATCACTGAACTTAGATCCGGCTTTGTGCTTTATTTCATACAATTTAGCAGTAAGCTTCTCGAAATCATATTGACCGTTATTCATAGGAATAGAAGGTTTGTTCGCTTCATCACCAGCAAGTACTGCCAAACTGCTTGAAATAAAAAAACCCTGATCAGTGACAGTCACTGTCAGATCTAATTCTTTAAGTTGTTCTTCCGGAATTTCTTTTTCCATTTCCACTTTTTCACCTGACGCAGCAGGTGGAAGATTCAACTCAATAATACCCAATCGTACAAATTCTGCTGAACTCAGTAACAAGGGTATCAATACAACCATAAGATTCATCATTGGTGTAATATTGATGTGCATCTCATCAATATCATGCTTCATCATTTTTGAAGGTCTGTGTGCCATTGCTTAATCCTTACCTGGATAGAATATTTACTAATTTCACTGTATGTTCATCAATTTCATCAATAATAGTAATGGTTTTATTATGTAGAACAGTATATATTAATATTGATGGAATTGCTATACTTAATCCTGTTAAGGTTGTATTCATCGCAACAGATATACCATGAGCCAGCATAGTTGATTTTTGTGCAGCATCAATACCTGGTACCGAAACAGACCGGAAAGCTAATATCAAACCATAAATTGTTCCCATAAGACCAAGCAGAGTCGCAATATTACCTATCATGGCTAAATAATTTGTTCTTTTTTGTAATTTGGGTAAAACTTCAAGTGTTGCTTCATCAACTGCATCTTGAAAATGTTCAGCCTTAGATCCTTTAGCTTTTTGTAATCTTAATAACCCTTTAAGAATTATTCTGGGTAATGCCCTATCCTGTACTTTTCTGCATAAAGTTATTGCCTGTTTTAAATCTTTAGCAGCAACTAATTTTCTGATTTGGGACATAAACTTTGGAATATTAATATTAGAAACAAGATAGAGATAATATGTCCTCTCAATTGCAATTGCAATCATAAAACCTGCAACAATCAGAAGCAGCCACATAAAAACAAAACCATTCGCTTGCGGGCTGAAACTATGCCAATATTCTGCCATAATTATCCTCCATTTTAAACACTCTCTTTAACCAGAAGTACACTACTGTTGTTTATCTTTCTTCTCTTTATCCTCTGGATTATTATTCTTATTTTTAATTCGATCTCTTTTTAATGCTTTCTTAATGCTTTCAATATTTTCAATCTCTCTTAATTTTTCCTGTAATTCCGGAATTTCTCCTTCTGCTTTATTAATTTCTTTGGAAAACTTCCTTTCCAAATCTACTTTCTTTATATCGGTTTCAACACGTTTGGGCATTATTATCACATTCGGTTTGTCAATCTCACCTTTTATGTTTATTTCATCAAGTATCAATTCTTTAGATACTGTATCAACTTTATTTTTTATTAACTCTTTCTTTTTGACAGAGGTGGTATCATTTTTACTGTTTTGAGCAAAAATATCACCTGCAATTATACTTCCAAATACAATTAAAAATAATATGTGTTTATTTAATCTGTTCATTTCCAACCTTTCTATCTGCAAATAAATCACTTCTTCGAATATAGGAAATCTTGATTAAATCCTCAAGTTTAAATTTAATATTCTTTACTACTTTTATAGCTATAATATTTGTATTTTGTTTCAAATGAGAAGTAATTATTTTTCTATTTGTCTGCTTTTCATTGTTAATTCTGTTTCCGTTAATATAGACCTCTAAAATATTCTGAAAATCCATTTGTATATAAGCATATATAGGAAACCCTGGTATTTGCAATGAGGTTCGCAGATAGCTGAAGTTATCAGTTAAGTCAGAACTATCAGGAGAATCATCAGGAGTATTACCTTTCACTGTCTTATTGTTTTTCAAATAAATCCATCTTTCATCATTAAAATCAGGCTGTTCCCATCCTTCTGAGAATATATGTGACACTTTCCAGGTGGTATCCGGAGGAGAATGTAAATTTGCAAGAGGAATTTCTAATTCTCTTCTGTCCCCTTGCGGATCTCGTTGAATTAATTTTATTATAATTTTGTAAAAATTATCAGGTTTGTTTTCATTATCAACTAAAGATTTATAAATGCTCTCCAATACATTTATCTCAAATTTTTCTAAAAAATACATATGATCTTCAAATGCGGTAAGGCAGCTTTCATATATAAAATCATTGGTATTATTGAACAATTGATCTGCTTCTTGTTTATTCTTTTCAGCTGCAGTAATATAATTATCTATAGTATCAGAAATACATAAACCAAAATCTACCATTCTATTCTGCAAAGGAATATCCTTAAGGGTTATATAGCTGTAATCATTAATCGATTCCATTCGATTAGCATATAATGTTACAACCAATTGAGCATATAACTCTGAGGATTCAATTAAATTCACTAAATTATTTATTTGCTCGATCTCTGGCGGCTTTTCTGCTAATAAATAACTACTTCGAAAAGTTTGAGCTGCTTTATCAAATTCTTCTAATCCTTCGTAAGCAAGATTGATGAATTTTTGAGGAAGAAAATCAATTAATGACATAATCTTATTTTTGGATGAATCTATCCAGGCATTCATTACATCTATAGAATCTGAAATAAAAATATTTCGTTTATGAGACTTTATTGTTTTTTCGACCAGAGGTCTTATGGTGGTTAAAAGCAATTGTTTCTTATATTCCAGTTTTTCTAAACCTTCTAGTTCTGAAGGTACCGGGACCCCTAATAAATTATCTATCGCCTCTTTATTAATATCCGCTTTATGATAAAGCATCTCTGAAATTTTATTTTCTATTCTACTCAACCAATTAACAGTATCTGGATATGAAACTTCTGTATCTCCAGTATCCTGACTATCCACATGTGATTCTATCTTTCTTAAAACCGGTAAGGCTTT
>Ga0180433_10002895_pt1 | contig 25856 bp, 14 predicted proteins | sample SS_ome_8_FD_132980 | JGI IMG/M metagenome (GOLD analysis project Ga0180433, IMG submission 132980) | Hypersaline lake sediment archaeal communities from the Salton Sea, California, USA - SS_1_D_1 metaG | ecosystem: Environmental > Aquatic > Non-marine Saline and Alkaline > Hypersaline >... | reverse complement strand
GCTTGGGTCGTTACCTTCCGGATCGCTCAGCCGACTGTCACCCTCCCCAGACGCGATAGGGCAAGCCCAGCCAACCACAGCAAGCCTGCGGCAAAAAACACGCACGCCGTCCCAAAAGCCGCCGGCGAACTCACGGCTACAGTGGCGAGCGCGACCACCGGCGCCAACGCTGCGCGCACGATGGTTTTAACGGCTGGACGTGCTTCAATGAACCGCGCCACCGGTGGGCTTAACCGATAATAAGCTCGCGCTAACGCACGTCCTGCACGATTGGTCAACAGGTAGGTATCCCGGAACCGCAGCAGCGTTCGCACCTGGTCAGCCCCAGGCCTGCCATACGCCGCCGTCGCGATAAAACAGGGGTTGAGCTTTTCAAGACCATTTTCGCTGTGGCCTCCTCCCCGTGCGGCGACAGCGGCATCCGGATCCTCGAGCGCGGACAGGTCGAATACGGTGACGTACCCGTCCGTAGCGCCGTTGTACGACTCGTCAAAGGTAGCGGCCGTGATCGGGAAATTGTTCGAGCCGGTCGAACCGCACACGAGTCCGTAGCCGGCATCGTCCACCGCTATTGCAGCACCAATCTCGTCATTGACCCCGCCCAGATACGTCGAGTAAGCCAATTTTCGGCCGCGCGAGCCCAGCACCGTCAGGAATGCGTCGCTCGATCCGCCGAGAACCGCATCAAACCCGTCGACCGTCTTCGGAAAATCGCCCGAAGTCGCCTGGCCGGTCACGTACGCCATCCCGGCGCTGTCCACGGTGACGGCGGTTGCCCGATCGGCGTCCGCGCCGCCCAGATAGGTCGAATACGTCACGCTGGTGCCTGCCGAAACGAACTTCGTGATGAACGCGTTCTCGACACCGTTGAGCGCACGTTGCACCACGCGTGCCGTAACCGGAAAATCGGCCGACATTGTGGATCCGACCACGTAGATGTCCCCCTGATTATCCAGAGCGACGTCCGTTGCGGTCTCGTCGGAAGAACCGCCCAGGTACGTCGAGTAGAGCAGTTCCGAACAATCTGAACTGAGCCGCGCCACAAACCCGTCGGTACCTCCTCCAAGAGATTGATATGGTGCGTCGGACGATATGGGCAGGTCGTCGGAAGAGGTCCCGCCGACGACAATCGCGTTGCCCAGAGCGGTCACCGCTACCCCATAGCCGTAGTCGTCGCCGCTCCCGCCGAGATAGGTGAGCGCTGGGTCTGAACGGAACCGCCCGACGAACGCATCGTAGCCGCCATACAGGGTATCGTACATCGCATCGTCGCTTACCGGCAGGTCTGCCGAGGATGTGGTCCCCACAGCATACACGGCGCTCTCTGCAGCGTTGAGCGCGATACGCTCGACTGCATCATAGTCGCTCCCGCCGACGTACGTCGAGAACAACCTGGCAGAACCTGCCGCGGTGAGCACCGTGATAAACCCGTCGGTCACACCGCCGAACGTCCTGTCGCCGCCGGTGGTGGTCGTGAAGTCCGCTGACGAGGTCACCCCGCCAACCGAAGCGCTGCTGGCACTGTCCACAACAATGCATCTCCCCTCATCATCGCCGGAACCGCCAAGGTAGCTCGCGTAGACGAGCGTTGCGCCGTCGGCGCCGAGCTTCACCACGAACGCGTCCGTGTCGCCCGACAGGCTCGAGTCAACCAGACCGGCCTCCGTCGGGAAATCTCTCGACGCCGTCCACCCGGTCACGTAGACCGCTCCCGCGGCGTCCACCGCGACATCGTACGCGCCGTCATCGTATGCGCCGCCGATAAACGTGCTCCATACCAGGTCGCCCGGCACCGAGCTGCCGTCCTGCGGGTCGCTCCCGCCGAAGTATTCCTCGGCGTTCGTGTACCCGTCACCATCCGGGTCGCCGTCGGTCCCGTCGTCGTCCGCAGCGCTGTTCGGATCGAGACCGTTGAACACCTCCCAGCCGTCCGGCAGCGTATCGTCGTCGCTCTCGCCGTCGACAGGATCGGTGTCGTACACGTTCACCTCGTCCCCGTCGTTCAAGCCGTCCTCGTCCGTATCCGGATCCTCGGGATCGGTGCCGAGGTCGGTCTCTTCTGCGTGCGACAGTCCGTCACCGTCTATGTCGGCGACGTCCCAGAGCTTCGCACAGAAATCGTACAGGTCAACGTGCTCAAAATAGTAAGCTTCGTAATACTGCGTCCGTGCCCGGGCTTCCGCCACCCACGAATCATGCATGGTGTCATTGAACGCTGCCAGAAACTCGTCCCACAGTGTATCAGCAGCAAAAAGGATGGTCGCGCCCGTGTAGTCTGGATCAAAAATGTTCCACGCGTCGGGGAAGTATATGGCCAGCCCATGGCTCCCCGGCCACCGCTCTTCTCCGTGCCGTTCCGCGACGACCGCCTGATCGATCTGATTCATCACCAATTGTGCAGCGTCGAGTACTGCAGCCTGATCGTCATCCCAATGGTCGATCAGGGTTTGGGCAAACACGTTAACCTCCGTCGCTAGCGCCTGCATCTCGGTAAGATCTACCGCTGATTGCGTGTTGCCCGCCAGCTGGAATGGGTTGTACGGTTCATAGAATTCATAGTATCGCTCGACGATCACTGTTCCCAGGTCCCTTGCGGCCATTACGGGAGCCGCAGCTAAGTCTCCCAGTATTGTATGGTATGGCCAGCCAAGACCCGGTACCGATTCTTCGGACGCGACCATAAGCTGGCCGTGTTCGCGTATTTCGTGCGCGACCTCGATCATGCCCATAAGACAGGCGTCGAGTCCGACAAGATCAAGGTCGGCACCGAGGCTCCCTTCTATGCTTCCAAGGGCTTGTCCCACCTCCTGCGTGAACAGATAATCCCCGTTCGTTTCGTCAGCGCAGATTATCTTGAATGCGGGTTGCTTTTCCGGCTCGCTCCGCGCAGTGCGCCAGCCGCTGCCATGGTTCCACAGAACGAGTGCGTACCGATCCGCCGGGTACGTTGCGGTCGCCCAGTTTACAAAGTCAACAAGCGTTTGCGGGTCACCCATATTCGCTTCGCCGAGGTCCTGCACGGCGCTGGCGGCAACCGGTTCCATGCCCTGGGTCACGCGGAACCGTTTCGTGCCGGTCCAGTCACCGTACCATGTGTCATAACCGGGTATCCGGTCCATCTGGACGATGATGTTCAGATCGCTGCTGGACCCAACCTGAGCCATCTCGCGAAAGTCGTCAATGGCGTACTCCTCCAAGTTATTGTCCCCGTCCAGATAGACCATGAACGTCCATTTCGCCGCAGTCACGGCAACGTACGTGAACCCGTCCACCAACGTCGCACTCTGAGCGTCAGGGTTCGTTACCACGACGTCCGCTGGTCCTGCGCTCCCCGCCGGTGTCACTGCCTGGATCTGGCTCAATGCACCCGGCGTCACCACTACCCCCGTCGCAGGGTTCCCTCCTATCGTCACCGTCGCACCGCTCTGGAAGTTTGTGCCGTTGATCGTGATCTCGGTCTCGCCTAACACCGACCCGGTGTTCGGCACTACGCTCGCTATCGTCGGTGCTGGTGCTGTCGGAACGGACGTATTGTCCTGCGGATCGCTTCCGCCAGCGTATTCCTCGGCGTTGGTATACGTATCCCCGTCAGGATCGCCGTCTGCTCCGTCGTCACCCGCTGCGCTGAGCGGGTCAAGACTATTGTCCACCTCCCATCCGTCCGGGAGCGTGTCGTTATCAGTATCGGCGTCGGTCGGCTCCGTCCCGTAAACGTCCACCTCGTCGCCATCGTTCAGCCCGTCATCGTCAGTGTCCGGATCGCCGGGGTCGGTGCCGATAGTCGTCTCCTCTACATATGTCAACCCATCGCCATCCAGATCCACCAGCTTGGCGCAAAAATCGTACAGGTCGATGTGCTCGTACGCAGGAGGGTCGCCAACCAGGTACCGCTGGGACCATACCCACGCGTCGCCCACCCAGGTCAGCCATACGCCTGCATAGAATTGCGCGAGAAACTCTTCCCACTGAGTATCAGCAGCAAAAAGTATTGTCGCGCCCGTGTAATTCGAGTCAAAAAGAGACGAAGCACCAGGGAAATACATTGCCAGGCCATGACTGCCCTGCCAGCCATCTCCATGCCGCTCGTAGATGACCGCCTGGTCGATCTGCGCCATCACAAGTTGCGCTGCGTCCAGTACCGCCTGCGGATCATCCCCCCAGTGATCGATCAACGCTTGCGCAAGCGTGTCAACACGCACCGCCAACTCTCCGACTTGTCCCAAGTCCACCGCGGAGTGCGTGTTGGGCGTGAGGGAGTTCCACAAGCAACTCTGATAGTACCGGTCCACAACAGCTGTGCCCAGTTCCTGAGCCGTCATCAGCGGATCCGTAGCAAGGTCCCCAAGTATCGTATGGTACGGCCAGCCTGCCAGAGGTTCGGAAGCTTCCGATCCGACCATGACCTGCCCGTGGTCGCGGATCTCGTACGCGACCTCGATCATCTGCATCAGGCACGCGTCAAACCCGACAAGGTTCAGCTCCGCACCGAGGCTCCCCTCTATGGTCTCCAGCGCCTGTCCCAACTCTGCTGTGTCAAGCGCGTCCCCGCTGGTATCGTCAAAGCAAACTGCCCTCAACGGCGATTCGCCCGGGCTCGCTGGCGCGGGAGCCCAGCCGCTGCCGTGGTTCCAGAGCACCAGAGCGTACCGCTCAGCCGGATAGCTCGCGGCTGTCCACTGAACGAAGTCGATCAGCGTCTGCGGATCAGCCATATTCAGCTCCCCGAGATCCTGCACCGCGTCGGCAGCCCACGGCTCCATGTCCTTGGTCACAACAAACCGTTTCGTCCCGATCCAGTCACCGTACCGCGTGTCGTCGTAAAAGGGATCCGGGTACTGTATCCGGTCCATCTGGACGACTATGTTCAGGTCTTCGCTCGACCCGACCTGGGCCATCTGTTTGAAGTCGTCGATGGCAGACGCCTCGAGATCGTTATCCGCATCAAGATAGACCATGAACGTCCATGCTGCCCGATCACCCAGATAATCGTTCATATTCAGGTAGACGTAGGGTCGTAGGTAGGCGTTCTCGCTGCCCTCGGCGTACGCGATCCACATCTCGAGCGTGGTGGCGTCGTACACGACATTCATCAGGTTGCCACCGATGGTGGCTACTGCCTGCGACAGGTCTATCATCAAGTCAGAATCGTAGCTGCCAAGATGGCTCGTGAAGTGGTTGCGGGCGATGGGGTCGCGACCTTCGCAGTTGTAGACCAGGTCCTCGTATACATCCGGATATACTTCGTCGGTCGGATCGTTCTCATACCAGATATCCAGATCCGGGTCGTGCGCTTTCATCTTGACGCCACCTTTTACCCCTATGCCGTCGCCAATGACGTAGTGATACTTCTTGATCCGGTCCGCATTGCTCACTATGTTGACGGCATCCGCGAGGCTCGTGGCATCCTGCAATATGTCGCGAAACATCACGAAGAACGGGACGCCGTCAAGATCGTACGGGTAGTCGCTGCCCGGCGAATCGCCCATTTCGGTCACGGCGATCCCTTCGGCATTCATGCCGGCAATAGCGCCAATGTAGCCCGCAAAGGTCACATTGGCATGAGGCACTCCCGTTTCGGGAAGGTAGATCACTACCGCAGGGTAGTCCTGCAACCCCACGCCGGTTTCGTAATCGAGGTTACGGATTTGATACAGATGTCCGTCAGCCGTGGCACTATCCCAGGCCGCCACGCCGCTGCAAGCGTACTCCGAAACGAGTGTTATGCAATGTGCCCGACGCACGGCTTCGTACGAAAGACCTGCCCCAGCGGCGACCCCTTGCAGCTCCTCGATAAAACGCGCATTGACGTGGGGCAAGACATCGTTCCATGCAGCGTCCAGGTTGGCATCGGAGTAACGCACCGGGTCCATCATCTGTACGACGTCAAGGAATCCGGTCAGCAAAGCGGTAGCCTCGGTCTGCATCAAACTGCCAAAGGCATACCCCATCTCGTACGGCGTACCGCTGACGACGCAGACCGTAATCTCATCCGCGCCGGCACCCACGGATGTGCGGTACCCCCCTGCCTGAGCCGCCGTCGTGGTAAGCACAAGGGTCAATACAACTGCTAGGACCACCCACAGACTCTTCATCGGAAAGCCCCCCCCATACGTCTGAGTTCCCCGTGACTTCGGCGAAAAATCATTGCACACGGAGTAGCAATACAAATGCAGATGGAGCCCGACGCTCAAGGAACATAACAAACGTATCCTAGCACGCGAAATAGTGAACGTCAAGCATAAAGGGAACGTGCTGCACCGCCGGGATCGAAGGCTACGCGGGCTGCAAACCCGTCATGAGCAGGCCCAATCGTCTTTCGGTCAGTTCCCCCACATCAAAGGGACCGCGAGCCTCACCTCCATAGAAGACTATCACTCTGTCGCTGAGCGTGAGCACCTCGTCGAGGTCCGCCGAAATCAGCAGTACTGCCGCTCCCTTACGGCGGAGTTTCAGAAACTCGCCGTGAAGAAAACGGCGCGTCCCGAGATCAAGCCCCCGGGTCGGATATGCGGCAATGACAACGCTCGGCACCCACGAGAGTTCCCTCGCCACCACGACCTTCTGCTGATTCCCGCCGGAAAGCTCCCGCACAAACGTGTCAGGATCCGCCGGCGTAATCCCGTACCGACCTACAAGGCCGGACGCCGTCTCCCTGACTTGCTCGGGTTCCACCAGCACACCGTGGGTCTGTCCCGGCGCGTTACACCGGCCAAGGAACACGTTTTCAGTTATTGACATGTCCGCGATCAATCCGTGCTCGCAGGTGTTCTCAGGAATGTGAGCTATCCCCGCCTGACGCGATTGTTCCGGGGACAGTCTCGTAAAGATCCGGCCGTCAATAACTATCTTTCCCCGTGTCGGTACAGCGAGCCCCGCCAGCACCTCGGCGAGCTCGCTCTGGCCGTTCCCTACAACGCCGGCCACACCCAAAATCTCACCCCGACGGAGCGAAAAACTTATGTCGTGCAGCACTTCGCGGCCGTCCCGTGTTAGACATAATCCTTCGACCCTAAGTTTGTCGCGTGGCCCGGAGGCGACAGCGCGTCTTGGCGGACGCTCCTGTTCCACGTATTCCGACGCAGTCCCAACAATCAAGCCGGCGAGCGTAGCGCGGTCGAATGTCTGTTTCTCGTCTGCAGCAACTACCCGACCGTCCCGCATCACCGTGATACGATCAGCAACATCCATCACCTCGTCAAGCTTGTGGCTGATGAAGACGACGATCTTTCCTTCCGACCGCAGCCTGCGGACGATTCGGAAAAGCGGTTCCACCTCGGGAGGCGCCAACAGCGACGTCGGCTCGTCCAGAATCAGCAGTTCGGCACCCCGGTAGAGCGCCTTGACAATCTCCAGTTGCTGTTTCTCCCCCACCGTCAGGTCGCTCACCGCGCTCGCCAGATTCAACCCGAAATTGAACTTCGCGCAGAGGTCGCGCACTCTTTTTTCGACATCCGAGCGACCCCGAAAGAAAAAACCGCTCGGTTCGTCGCCGAGAATGACGTTTTCCAGCCCGGTCAACGCCTCCACCAGGCTGAACCGCTGATACACCATGGCGATGCCGAGCTCTCGAGCGGCATGCGGCGACGAAATGCCGACACGTTTGCCGTCGATTCGTATCTCCCCACGGTCGGCGCGGTACATTCCGGCCAGTATCTTCATGAGCGTCGACTTCCCGGCACCATTCTCGCCAATCAGCCCGTGTACCTCGCCGGAAAATGCGCGGAACTCCACCGCATCGTTCGCGACTACGGGGCCGAACCGCTTCGTTATGCCGCTCATCTCGACGGTATTCATAACCCGCTTCTCCGCTTGCGCCGGAACGTACCAGCACGACGTCACGGCGTCACGCCGGTCATCTCGGTGTAGTCCGGCACGACGATCTCGCCGGCGAGAATTTTTCGCTTCGATTCTTCTACCTTTGTAACGATCTCAGGCGTCAACAGCTCGCGGTTGTATTCGTCAACCGCGTACCCCACCCCGTCGTTTCCCAGTCCCATAACTCGCCGACCGCCCTCGAACGTGGCGTTCACGACCGATTTGATCGTCTCGTACACCGCTATATCGGACCGTTTCAGCATGCTCGTCAACACGTGTCCAGGCTTGATGTAATTCTGGTTGGCGTCCACACCGATAACGAAATTGCCCGTCTCTTCAGCCGCGTCAAACACGCCCAGTCCGGTCAACCCGGCTGCGGCAAATATGACATCCGCCCCTCGCCCATACTGGGACATCGCAAGCTCCCTGCCGCGCGTCTTGTCCGTCCACGCTGCTGCAGTGACTCCGGCATAGTTTTGCAGCACCGTGATGTCCGGATTGACGTATTCGGCGCCCAGCTCGTACCCGAGCTCGAACTTGCGGATCAGCGGGATGTCCATACCACCGATGAAGCCAATGATACCGGTCTGGCTCTTTGCAGCGGCAATCGCCCCCACGAGAAACGATCCCTTGTGTTCCTCGAACGTCAGCGACACCGCATTCGGTTGGTCAACGACCTTTCCCACATCATCAACCACCGCAAACTTCCCTTGCTGGAATTCACCGGCTACGTCCTCGATGTGGGGTGCAGCCGCTCCTCCTATCCCTATGACGAGGTCAAACCCGCGCTCGGCGAACCCGCGTATAGCCGATTCCACGGCGGACGGGTCGCCGGGTTCGACATCCCGAAGCTCGATCCCGAACTCCTTCTGCGCTCTCACCGCACCTTCCCAGCACGCGGTGTTGAACGATTTATCGTCTTTCCCCCCGGCGTCGAACACTATACCCACACGTACAGGCTCATCCTCCGAGAGAGACACATCAGCCGGTGCGCTCTCCCTGTTGCCGCACGAGACCGTGAGCACCATACACGCCACCACGCCAATCGTCCAATACATACGCATCATCTTCACACTCCAGACTTTACAGCGGTGACACACCTCACCCGTTCTGGCAGAAAACACGCCCCTACCCGACGTCTTCAAGCGACCCACGGCGCATGTTTCCCCTCCTAACGGATCCTATACCAGCACCGACGAGGTTTGCAAACGAATGCGGCACGGTGTTTGCCGCCAGAGAGAGTTTCCCTAAGCCAAGGAGCGTATTCTGAGACAGTCGGAGCTCAGTACGATCCGAACTTGAGTGCAGCGTCGAACATCGCCTCGATGTTCTCCGGCGGCACGCCGGCCTGGATGTTGTGCACCTGATTGAACACGAACCCGCCGCCGGGCGCGAGATCGTCGATACGCCGTTTGACCTCGTCGCGCACATCTTGAGGCGTGCCGAACGGAAGCACCTTCTGCGTGTCACACCCTCCTCCCCAGAAGGCTAACTCGTCGCCGAACTCCCTCTTGAGCCGTGTCGTGTCCATATCGCGGGCGGCAACCTGCACAGGGTTCAGCACGTCTATCCCGGCTTCAATCAGGTCGGGAATCAGCTTGTAGACCGAACCGCACGTGTGAAGGAACAGGTAGGCATCCGAATTGCTCTTGATAAACTGGTAGAGCTGCTCATGTCGGGGCTTGATCATCTTGCGGTAAGTCTCAGGCGATATTTGCGGACCGTCCTGAGCGCCGAGGTCGTCTCCGACCTGGACTATCTGGACGAGCCCGCTCACTCGTGGAAGCACCTGCTCCAACCGCTGTATGCTCGCGTCAACGAGGCTGTCCATGAGGTAGCCCGCAAGCGCCGGGTCCGCAACCAGGTCCATCAAAAACACGTCCCACCCTCGCAGCCCTTGCGCTGCCTCATAGATACTGCCAGCACTTCCGAGCATGACAGCATAGTCAGTCGTCTCATACGCGGCCCTCGCATCGTGCTCAAATGCATCGAGTTCGTCGCGCGGTATCGGCGTGTAAAACTCGTATTTCTTCATGTCACTGATGCTTGACGCTTCCTCCAGTGGGTGATATGTCCCATCGAAGTATAGCCCACCTGGAGGCATTCTGCTCACAATCCGGCCGGTCTCATCACGTGACACGAGGGAACCATCCTCGAGTCTCTCCGGATTGAAATCCTCCGGAACCTCGCACGGCGAACCGTCCGGGAGACGCCACGGCTTCCACCTCCTCTGGGCCGAAAGCTTGTGGGAAACAGGGATAACGTCGGCGCCGATCCGCTCCAAAACTTGCGGTTCGACCCGGGCAAGCTGCTGACCAACATCGTAGATCAGCGTGTGGCCGTCTTCCATTCCCCAATACTTTTTCAACTGGTTGTACGCCAGCCCCATGATGCCGGTCGAACCCATGGCGCCCAGATCTATCGGAACGCGGTCCGGCTCCTCGTGGCCGAGCGCCTTCACCATTCTCTGCCTCGAATTCATCGGCTCATTTCCTCCTCCGGTCGAGCGCTTCGGGATTCACCAGGTTCGGAGGTGTCTCGCCACGGAGCGCGGCAAGCAGGTTTTCGGCCGCCATGACCGCCATCTTCGTCCGGGTCTCAACGGACGCGCTTCCGATATGCGGTGCCAGCACAACGTTATCGAGCCTCATAAGCGCAGCGCTGATTTTCGGTTCCTCTTCATAGACGTCCAACCCTGCGCCGGCTATCTCCTCGTTTTCGAGCGCCTCGGCAAGCTCTTTCTCATTCACAACCGGCCCGCGCGACGTGTTCACGAGGATCGCCGTCTTTTTCATCTTTTTCAGCTCGTGTCTGCCAATCAGATGGACCGTGGCCTCCGTAAGAGGCACGTGCATCGACACGATGTCGGCTTGCTCAAGAAGCGTATCCAGGGTCGCGTACGTGCCACCGGTTCGCCTCTCGAAATCCGGATTCCGTTCGATATCGTGGTAGAGGATTCTCATACGGAACCCGTGCGATTTCTCAGCAACAGCCGTCCCTATCCTGCCCGCCCCAACGACACCGAGCGTCTTCCCGGTGATGTCCTGGCCGAGAAACAGGGTCGGCGACCAACCGGTGAATCTTCCCGCGCGGGTGAATCGGTCCGCCTCGGGGATTCTCCGAGCCGCGGCGAACACCAACGCCCATGCCAGCTCGGCGGTGGTATCGGTCAGGACGCCCGGCGTGTTCGTGACGAGTATACCTCGACGTGTGGCCGCATCAACATCTATATTGTCATATCCCACCGCGAAGTTGGCAAAGACCTTTGCACTGTCGGCGGCCTCAATAACCTCTTGATCAACCATGTCAGTAAGCAGACACAGAATACCGTCCTTACCTCTTACCTTTTCGACGAGTTCGGATTTCCCCAGCACTCTGTCCTCGGCGTTCACGTCGACACTGCAGCTTTGTTCCAGCAACTCTATCGCCGGGCGCGGGATCAGTCTCGTAACATACACGCTGGAGTTCATAGGATTTCTTCTGCCTGCCTTCTTTCTTGCTTCGATGCTGCGGGGCGGTAACATTCACCACCTGAAACGGTACCACGACATACTGCGTTCGTGCAAGCCGCTGGAACGGGAACCGGACAGGGGGCTTCGCCCCCACTTGATCTGGGAAAGGCAATCCACTACTATGTCAGGGACGCGGCGCAGCGAATCGCGCACATTGCAGCACGAGGTGGGGTGGGCGTCTCGTCGAAGATGCGCCGAGGCGTGCGCGCCGTGCCGGTACGTCTGTTCAGCCATACGGCGCTCGTGCATGGAACATCGTAACCGTTTTCAGAACCACTTGAGGGGGAAACCACATGAGAAAGAGAACGATTCTGGTAACAGCCATACTGTTCTTGACCGCAGCCAGCTCCCTGCCGGCAGCCGAACAGTCGCGGGATCAACAAACATCGGCCCAGAGGGTGAGCGTCGGCACGTTCCCGCAAGAGGTGAGCACCGTGTACCGTTTTCCCGAGGGGCTTCCGGACAACGACGTGCGCTCCGTCGCCGTTCTTCCCGATGGCCGGGTGTTCGCCGGCACGGCGAAAGGCCTTGCCCGGCTGAATGGTGACCGGTGGACTCGTGTCGATGGTATCCCGGAAACACCGGTCGTCACGCTCGGCGTAAAGGGTGCAGATCTCCTCGTCGTCACCGCCAAATCCCTTTACAACCTGCACGAGGGCACAGTTGACCGGCTCGCCGCCGTCCCGCCATACACAGTCAGTAGCGTCGCTGTCGCCACAAACGGAACAGTGTTTCTCGGGACCCAAGCATGGCTGTTCGAACTTGCCGGCAATGAGTTTCGCCCTCTGAACGACCTGAACGCCATGCTCGGGAAACAAAAAGATGTCAGACAGGTAGCCGCAGGCCCGGACGGCGAAATGGCCGTCGCCGCCATGTCGGGACTTTTCGCGCGGGTAAACGGGAACTGGATGCGGCTCACGCCGCGCGATGGTGATCGCAGTTGGGCCCCGTACGATGTGCGCGGCGTGGCATACGACAGGCACGGCAGGCTCTGGTTCGCCAGTGTCCAGGGTGCTGGTCGCCTCGACAGGGACTGGCGGTTGTTTACCGGAGCCGATGGTCTGCCGTATGACGATTTCACGACTATGGCAGCCGGCAACAACGGTGTCGTGTGGTTCGGCACGCATATCGGCGCCATCCGCTATGACGGCGAGCAGTGGTTGTACCGGCAAGGACCGCGCTGGCTTCCGCACGACGAGGTCCGCGCTATCGCGGTGGCGGACGATGGTACTGCGTGGTTCGCAACGCCGAATGGTGTCGGGAGCATCGAGCGGCGTCCCATGACCCTCGCGGAAAAGGCCCGCCACTACGAGGAGATCATAGACGCGCGACATCGTCGCACACCGTATGGGTACGTGCTTGAATGCAGGCTCGCACGGCCGGGCGACACGAGCGAGTGGTCCAATCACGATAGCGATAACGACGGGCTGTGGACCGCGATGTACGGTGCAGGTGAGTGTTTCGCCTATGCCGCTACCGGCAGCGACCTCGCGAGGAAACGCGCCACGAAAGCCTTCGAGGCGTTACGGTTCCTCAACGACGTGACGCAAGGCGGCGAGAAATCTCCACCACCCGGTTTCCCTGCCCGGTCGATCCTTCCGACAAGCGGCCCGAATCCTAACCTCACCGACTACACCATTGAACGGGATGAGCGGAGGCGCAAACAAGACCCCCTCTGGAAAGTGATCTGGCCTCGCTGGCCGAAAAGTGCCGACGGCAAATGGTACTGGAAGTGCGATACGAGCTCGGACGAACTTGACGGGCACTATTTCTTCAACGCCGTCTACTACGATCTCGTCGCCGAGACCGACGCGGAGAAGGACGCGGTTCGTAAGGTGATCCTCGCCACTACCGACCACTTGATCCACCATGGGTTCTACCTCGTGGACTGGGACGGTAAGCCGACGCGCTGGGGCGTTTTCGCGCCCGAGCAGCTCAACCATAACCCGGTCTGGTATGAGGAGCGGGGGCTCAACTCGCTCAGCATGCTCTCGTACCTGGCGGTTGCGGAACACGTCAGCGGTGACCCCAAATACCGGCGCGTCGCCGATGAGCTCATCAAGAATCACAGCTACCACTTGAACACGTTAATCGCGAAGATGCACGAAGGGCCCGGAACCGGCAACCAGAGCGACGACGAGATGGCCATCATGGGGTTCTACAACCTCGTCAATTGCGAAACGGATCCCGAATTGTCGCTTATTTACAAACTCGCGTTCTGGCAGTACTGGGAACGCGAACGGCGCGAGCACAACCCGTTCTTCAACTTCGCGTTCGGCGGTGCGACAGGTGGGCGGCTCCGATCACCCTGGGGTGCTGCTTTCGGCCGGTCGGGATTCGGTCTCGAAGACGGTGTCGACGCGCTGATACGGATGCCGCTCGACCTTATCAACTGGCCGCTCAGGAACAGCCACCGGAACGATATCGTTCCTCACCCGGCGTACCGCATACGGCCGGGACAGGATCCGCAGGTCGGGTGTCTCAGGGACGGGGCCGTGCTGCCAGCAGACAATCGCTTTTTCAGCCACTGGAGCCACCACCCGTGGCAGCTCGACTATAGCGGTGACGGGATGAGCGAAGCCGACGGCGCTATTTTCCTCTTGCCGTACTATATGGGTCTCTACCACGGGTTCATTGTCGAGGAGTAGCGGCAAAGATTCCTCGTACCTGCAACGCGAGCGCGGTCCTCAACTAAGGAGGTTGAGGCGGTGTACGACCTGATCATCGTGGGCGGCGGCCCGGCAGGGTCGGCAGCCGGGAGGGTTGCCGGGAAGCAAGGGCTCAGAACGCTCTTGATCGAAAAGGCGATCTTCCCCAGATACAAGCCCTGTGGCGGCGCGCTCTCCGAACGGGCTCAGTCATACCTCGACTTCGACCTTCCTGAGAAGGTCCGGGAACGGAACGTGTTCGGAGCCAGAATCCATTACGGCGGGCGGGTGATCGAACGGCACAAGCAATACAGAATATCCACGTTGGTGAGCAGAAGCGTCCTGGATCATTACCTCCTCGATAAAGCGAGAGAGACCGGCATTGACGTGAAGATGGGCGAGAAGGTCGTCAACTGCGGCGAGGACGACGGGTGCATCGAGGTCTACACCGACAAGGGTAGGTACCGCGCACGATGCGTCATTGTTGCGGAAGGTGCTCACGGCACGCTCAAGTACGGGGTGCGCAAAAGAGACAAAAAAAGCCAGTATGCCGTCGCTATCGTTACGGAAGTCGACGCGAGCAACGACCAGATAGACAATTACATCCGCAATGCGGTCGACATTCATTTTGGTGTCACCACGATGGGATATGGATGGATATTCCCGCACGAGAACTACTTCTCCGTCGGTATTGCCGGGCTGGCTAATCGCATGGCGAGTCCTAGGACGACGCTGACCAATTTCTTGCGCTCGAGCGGCTTTGGTGGCAATTACACCCTCCGCGCGCACGTGCTTCCTGCGGGCGGAATTCGCCGAAGCATCGTGAATTCGCGGATGCTCCTGACCGGCGATGCCGCTGGGTTCGTCGATCCGTTCCTCGGAGAAGGGATCGCGTATGCGATACGATCCGGACAGATCGCGGCGGAGACGGTGTCGGACGTACTGTCACATGACAAGAGCCCTCAGACGTTGAAAGAATATCAGTCGGTCTGCCAAAGCGAATTCGGCGCCAATCTCAGCTATTCGCTTATTCTTTCCAGGATGATGCACCGATTTTCCGGCGTTTTCTTCAAAATCCTCACCAGCAATAAGGAAGCCGCCGACAAGCTGCTCGATGTTGCCGCCTCGAAAATGACCTACAAGGCTTACTTGAAATGGCTGATCGCGAGGGTACCGAGATTCCTTCTTCATATGACTGGCAAAGAACCGGCGGACTCCGCACCGCAACGGGTGCCCCAAGAGGTAAACAGATGAAACGGAAAGGTCTCATAGCCGCTTTCGCGGCGATACTGATATTGGCCGCCGTGTGGGTGGGGATGGAGCTCAGCCACCCCGTCCGGTACACCTACCACGCGAACCTGCCGCTGAACGCCGACGTGCAGTTCACGCGCGATTTTCCCCTGTGCCGACAGTATAAGGTGACCTTCGACAGCGTGAACGACGAACGCGTACCGGCGCTGGTGTGTGTGCCGAGGGCCGCCGAGCCGCCGTTGCCGTGCATCATACTCCTTCACGGTCTCGGTCAGGATAAAAGCTTGATTAACGATATTCATCCCAAATACATGAAGAGCGGCTACGCGATGATCTGTATCGACAGCCAGTACCGTGGCGAACGCGAGAGGCCCGGTAAGAGGTTCATCTCGTTCAACATGTTCGAAACGAGGCAGACGTTCGCGCAGACCATCGTTGACGCGCGTCGAGCGGTCGATTTTCTCGAGACACGCAACGATATCGACCCGGATCAGATCGTGTTGTTGGGTGCAAGCATGGGCGGTATCCTCGGCGCAACCGCCGCCGCGCACGAACCGCGTATCCAGGGTGCGCTGCTCCTCTACGCCGGCGGCAACCTGCGACGGCTCCTGGCGGAAAGCACGATTATCTATCCCCGCACGACGTGGTGGCGATCCACCCTGGCGGGGGCTTCAGGTATCATACTTCGCGAGGTCGATCCGCTCCGGCATATCGGTCGTATCAGCCCGCGGCCCGTGCTCATGATCAACGGAAGCCGTGACACCGTTGTGCCGCCACGATGCGCAGAGGAACTGTTCGCCGCCGCAGGCGAACCGAAAGAGCTTATCTGGCACGATTCCGACCATATCGGTCTGGACGGTATCGAACTGGTCGAGATCTGCATCGACGAATCGATCGCCTGGTTCGATAAGATTCTTGGCCGATAAGCTGGCGGCTATGCGCGTATGAAGTAGGGCGGGCGTCTCGTCGAAGATGCGCCGAGGCGTGCCCTCACGTTTTCGCGAGCGAGACGCTCGCGTAACTGCCGCCGGGACGGCGGCGTTACGGCGAAAACGAGACTCGATAGAAAGAGGGAAATCTCGACATGAAAGACTCGGATATCCGCGTGCTCGAACTCGAGCCGTTCTTCTCGGAAGAAAAGGCGCGTGAACCGCTCAAGTTCGGCGCGGTCGTCGTGCCGGAGACCACTTACTGTCACGTCCGTGCGCGTGTCGAGAACCGGCGCGGCATCGTCGCGGACGGCTGGGGCGCGATATTCGTGATGGACTTCTGGGCGTTCCCGACACCGCGTATCGAGCATGCCGTGAAGGACCGGGCGATGCGTCGCGCGACGGAACTGTTCTGCCGGCGTACTGCACAACACGAGCGGTTCGCCCATCCGATCGATATCTTCCAGGCGGTCGAGGACGAGTTGCAGCAGATCGCCGACGAGGTCACGAGCGAGTTCGGTCTCGTCGAGCCGTTCCCGTTCCTGGCGGCGCTGGTATGCGCATCACCGGTGGATGCCGCGCTTCATGACGCGTTCGGGATCGCCAACGGTATCTCGACGTACGACGGGTATGGGCCGGATTTCACGACGCACGACCTGGGCCGATATCTTGGCTCGGAGTTTCGCGACCGCTACCTGTCCGAGTTCATCCAGCCCCGGTATGCGCCGACGATACCGGTGTTCCACCTCGTCGGCGGTCTCGACAAGCTTCGCGAGTCGGAGGTCGGGCCGGATGCACCGCACGCCGGGCTGCCGAACTCGCTCGACCGGTGGGTCGAGCGGGACGGGCTGACGTGTCTCAAGGTGAAACTGCGAGGTACGGACATCGACTGGGACGTGAACCGTATTCTCGAAGTCTACCGTATCGGTCGCGAGGTGCAAGCACGACAGAATCGCGATGAACTGTACCTGTCGGCGGACACGAACGAGCAGTGTGACAGCCCGGCGTATGTCGTCGAGATGCTCCAGCGCGTGCGGGAGGCGGCGCCCGAAGCGTACGACGCGATACTCTATATCGAGCAGCCGACGGAACGCGACCTCGCCGCAAGCCGACACGACATGCGAGAACTGGGGGCGCTCAAACCGGTCATAGTGGACGAGAGTCTGATCAGCCTCGGCGATATGGACCTCGCACTCGAACTGGGTTGGTCCGGTGTAGCGTTGAAGACGTGCAAGTGTCACAGCATGGCGCTGCTCGTCGCAGCAAAAGCGCAGGCGGCGGGTATCCCATATACCGTCCAGGACCTCACCAACCCCGGTCTGGCCTTGTTGCATTCCGTAGGACTTGCAGCGCGGCTCAAACCTCTCATGGGCGTCGAGGCGAACTCACGACAGTACTTCCCGGCGACCTCCGAGCCGGAACGAGCGCTGCATCCTGACGTGTTCACACTGCACGACGGTATGGCCCGCACCGGTTCGTTACGCGGACCCGGCCTCGGCTACCAGATCGACAAGATACAGCGCCCGATCTTCCATCCCAAATAGCGCGCTGCCACCCCCAGTAGAGACGTCCTGCCGGGATGTCTCAATCCACGAATTGCCAGAGGTACCGTTCCAGAAAGAAGACCGCTGCTGTCGGAGAAAACCTTTCTCGACAGAAGGGTTCTCCCCCAACCGTTCGTCCAAAACCTTTTGCGACAACGCTCGCCGCCGCCGCGTAGGGGCGGTTCGCCCGCCACGGCGGATCTTCGACGAACCGCCCTTACCGATTCGGGCACACGCGGACGCCCCAGCGCGCCTGCCCGACATCTATCAGAAGCGGTAGGGCGGGCGCCTCGCCCGGCACAGGAGGGGATGACCGAGCAGGAGCACGTCTCCGTGCGCCAGACGCCCCATTGGGGCGTCTCTACCATCGATGGGGCAAGAAGGACGGTTTGCCTTCCTTTCCAGAAAGCAGCGAATCGCGCGCGATTACCACACATCCGCTCCTGGGAGATTGTCTAGCGTTCGTTTTCAGGAATGCCAGCCCAGACAACGACGGGCCGAGGCAAACCATACCTCTCGGGCCCAATACGCTCATGCTGCGCCGATAACTCTTCCATTTTTCGCTCTATAGGCGCGGCAGTAGCCTCAATTTCCCTCGCCTTGGCATACATTTGGTCGGCTTCCTTCAACGTTTGCTGCACGCTAGTTCGGCGTTCTTCCATGAACTTGTTCTTCGCCGTAAGTTCCGCAAACTGCGTCTCCGCATCGACCAGCTTTTGTTTCAGATCAAGGTAGAGTGGCTCCGCCGTATCTCTCACGCGCTTCGACAGCCCAGATACATCACCACCCGCTCCCCTGACAACTTGCTTGACATTCTCCAGTCTCTTGAGTTCCTCCTGCGAAACGCGATCCTGTTCCCCCATCGACCTTATGTAACGAGTGAATTCATTCAACTGATCAAGGGCCGTATGGAGGTTCTGCGACAGGGTTTCTGCCTGCGGCCAAGATTCGGCTAGTTCGGTAAGGTTCTTCCGTAATACGTCGAGTCGTGCCTGCACCTGGACCAGCTCCAGATTGGTGGCGTACAGATCCTTCTCGATCTGGGCCAATTCGATCCTGAGCCGCTTATGGCTCTCCCCGTCCAAAAACTCGTTGGCACGCCGCTCCAGCTCTCTTGCCTGCCCACGAATCCGGTCCCTTTCCTCGACTAACTTCGCCATTTCAGATTCATTACGAGCCCTCTCGAACTCAATTGCTCGCACGTCACCTTTGCTAATAACGTCCCGCTCGAACCCCCGCAACATGCTGCGCAGTAACGACCGAGCCAGCATAGGCCTCAGCCCCCCGCTTGTGAACCCTAGCTCATGCGTCCTAGCCTTGCCAGGGGGGCCAATGATTGCGGGTCTCTTGACACTCGTATCAATCCAGTACAGCCACTTCTCGTACTCCTCCAGGTTCGCCACCCTCCCGGTAGCTTTCTGAACACTCTCGCTGTCTTCAAGCCATTCCCGCCATAGCTCGTAGGTTCGGTGCTCAAATGTCACCTTGGCAATCTGGAGCCCCTTTCTTCGCTCAATGCGCTCAAATATCACCTCGCCGCTCTCGTCCCCCTTCTCCGCACCGAAAACCGCGGCAGTCGTCGCCAGGATGACGCTGGCCAGCAGCACTGATGTAACATGTCTTCTCATGGCTCAATCCTCCCTCAAATCGCACGCGTTGCAAGGCCCTCGATACGCTCCTGCGCCTTCTTCGCAGCAGCAGTTTCCGGGAAATACCGCACCGTGAAGCGGTACCGTTCAAGGGCCGCCTCAACAGCACCGTATTTCTCCTCAAGGTACGTCCCGGCTGCAACACAGATAGCCGCTACCTCCTCGCTCTCGATGTCGGCAAGCACCCGCATCTGTAATTTAGAGGCAGCGCGCTGCTGATATTCTTCCGCGACTTCAACAGTCTCAGTCACGGGTCCCCTGAAAGGTTCACTCAACGCCGCCATTGTGTCACGAGCCGGAGTCGCCGCGCCATTAGCTGGGATGGTGCCCTCGTCCAACCGCGTAAGGACGCCCACAGACACGCAAACGAGGACCACCGCCGCACATGCTGACAAGGCCAAGGCGACGTGACGACGCCGTTGCGTTCTCTGAGCACGCTGCTCAATGGACGCCAGAGCAAGACCGCTTGCCGGTGGCGGTTCAAGGACCTCCCGCACTACCAGGTTCAGGCTCTCGCGATACTGGTGGAGAGCGGTCCGGCAGTCGGCACACTCGCCAAGATGATCCTCAACCAAGGCCGCTTCTTGAACGTCAAGGTCGCCGTCCGCGTACTCGACCAGCAACCTCTCGATACTCTTGCAATCCCTTCGCCTCATGGTTCATATCCTCGCAGCATCGCGCGCAGCTTTCGACGCGCATAAAATATCCGCGTGCGCACGGTCGCTTCGGGGATATTCAGCACGTCAGCCACCTCGGCGCAACTCATCTCCTCCAGGTAACGGAGCACGAACGCAGCGCGTAACTTCACCGGCAACCGACGTATGCAGTCCATCGCGCGCCTGTGAGCCTCCACCGTCTCCGGCCTGATTATCGGTCCGGCTCGACTGTTTTCGATCACCTCTGTGCTGCCAGAGAACAGCCTCATTCTCCGCGCTATCTCCCGTCTCCGCGAGGTGAGGTAATTCAGCGCAATCCTCGTCAGCCAGGTCGATGGGGAGCAGTCTCCGCGAAACCGCTTGAGACCAGCGCACGCCCGAGCGAAAATCTCCTGCGCAGCATCATCTATCTCGTCTTCAGGAAGACCAAACCTCCATGCCAGGCGGCGGATCCGGTCATACTCGTCACGAACCAGCTTGTCGAGGGAGATTTCGCATGTGGTATCTCGACGTTCGCGCGCTGATACGTCGCTCAAGGCTCCCTCGCGTACGGTCGCGTCCATCGCCGCCTGCCTTCTCACTTCAATTAGACCGCGCAGGGTGGAAAACGTTCAAAAAAGGTTGGGTTTTTCCCACGCCAGCACGCTCAAGCCCGGGTCGCGAAACATCATCCATCCCCTCACCATGATCGCACCGGCACCAATCCCTGTCAACACTTTTGCTGGGGCAAAACCGCCGGTAAGAAGCGGATAGTTTACCAGCACTGGTTCTCGTGGACACTCGTCATTGCGAGAAGTCCGCGCCAGCGGACGACGTGGCAATCTGGTTTTCGGGCACGCGGAAAAAACCGAGATTGCCGCGCTTCGCTCCTAAGAAAATGGGGACTGACACAAGCGGAGCGAGGTACGGGCGGAGACGTGTCTGTACCCTTTTTCTTAGACTAATAGTTCGCCGCGGCGGATGCTAAGCTCCTAAGAAAATGGGGACTGACACAAGCGCAGCGAGGTACGAGCGGAGACGTGTCTGTACCCTTTTTCTATGACCACAGGACGGTTAGCTTCACGAGCCAGGAACGTCTCGCCGCCCGCCGTAAAAAGGGGAGTGGCGGACCAGCTCTCCGTGAGACAGACGTCCCACGGGGACGTCTCTACAATCCACGCGGACCGGGATTGTCAGCGGTTTGTGCGGCGCGAGCACCCTCGTGCTCTCAGTGGTTTGACCGGTCGGAAATTCCGTGGTATCGTGATCGGCGCTTCCGCAATCAGGGAAAGGGACTCATTCATGCGGATAAAACCAACTCTCTTAACCTGCGTGCTGGCCATTTGTCTGCACGCTTTGCCGTCTCTCCACGCGCACGCGGCTGAGATCTTGCAAGAGGAAGGGCCGACGCGTGTGGTGACCGGCGACTGGGCGGTGTGGACGACGCGCGGTATTGCGGAAGAGCCGGTCCCGTATCGCGTTCCTCAACTGCTCATATCCGCCGCATTGGACCGGTGCAAAGCAGACGATGCGCTACCGTACGCGAAAGCTATCAGAGCAGGCATTGCACGGTACGGCTGGGCTCAGTTCGAGCAGGAACCAATAGGCGGCTCCGGCACTAAGGTCCAGGCGCTGGTCGTGTCAAAGAAGGCGCCCGTCTTCCATGTCCGCGTGTTCGGCGACCCTGACCTCGTCGCGTCAGCAAGCGCGAATCTGCCCGATGGTCCCTTGCAGGCCATGACGTTCGCGGTACCGGAACGACTTGACCGGACGGTGTACCGCAGCTTCGTATCGACGGAACAGTTCGTCCTGTATCAAGAACATTTTCATAAACATTTCCACGAATCGGTGTTCAATCTCGATCTACAGGGACTCCAAAAGGTCAAGGAAGCGCACGAATCCGGCAAGGCCGCGCTCGCGGTGTACGAGACCGCTGAGTATTTCCGGCGCAAGACCGAACCGGCAAAGCTTCTGCGCAAGCTTGCGACGCCGGGCAAGGTGACGACCCATCCGAAAGCGGAAGAGATCTGCAAGCACATCTTCCGCTACGGCGACGAGACGGTCGAGATGGGCGACCGTATGGAGTGGCGGAAGAATCCCACGAACAACGCGGAGTTGATATGGGGTCTTAACCGCCATTCGATCTGGGTCGACCTGCTGGAAGGGTACATCAAGACCGGTAACGAGAAGTACAGCCGGGAGTTCTGCACGCAGGTGGTGGACTGGATCGTCGAGAACCCGGCACCGCCGTATAGCCTGACGCGTGTCGCTACCTGGCGCAACCTTGAAGCGGGGTATCGCTGCGCGCATACGTGGCCGCAGACGTTCTACGGTTTTCTCAGCTCGCCGAACTTCACGCCGCAAGCGATACAGCTCATGCTCGCATCACTCTGGAGTCACGGCGAATATATCATGAAGTTCCCCGCGGGCCTGCGGACACCGAACAACTGGAGCATCATAGATTCCACCGGGCTTGCTGCGCTCGCGATGTACTTCCCGGATCTGCGCGGTTCCGATGAGTGGTTGAAAACCGGATTTGACCGGCTCGAACATCAGCTCCGGCTCCAGGTCTACCCGGACGGTGCCCAGTACGAGCTGACCACAGGCTACCACACCGCGTGTCTTCGGAGTTTCGATACCATCTGCCAACTGGCTCGAGATACCGGTACCGACCTTTCCGCGGGTTTTCGCGACGGGCTGGAATCCATGTACGAGTACCTCATGTGGGTGGCGAAACCGAACGGTTACGTGCCGACGGTGAACGATACGAGCCCGTTTTCCATTCGGCCGCTTCTCGAAGAAGGTGCCGAACGGTTCTCGCGCGATGATATGCTCTACGTCGCCACAAACGGGGAGCATGGTACCCCGCCGGAGCGAACTTCGCGTGCGTTGCCGTACGCAGGGCAACTGGTAATGCGCAGCGGCTGGGATAATGACGCGCTCTACCTGTTCTTTGACGCCGGTCCGTACGGGGTATCGCACCAGCACGAGGACAAGTTGAACATCGATGTCTCCGCGTTCGGTCGCGATTTGCTGTCTGACCCCGGCAGGTACCGGTACGTCCCCGACAAGTGGCGCGCATACATGCTGAGCACGGCCGCACACAGCACGGTCATGGTGGACGGATTAAGCCAGTCGCGGCTGGATCTCAAGGAGACGTACACTGCGCCTGCTGATCTGAAACATGGGACATTCCCGACGGGCATCTCGTGGCACTCTGAAGCAGGATTCGATTACGCCCGCGGGCAATATACCGAGGGGTACGGCCCAGACCACGTGCCAGTCACGCACGAACGCCACATCTTCTTGAAGAAACCCGAGTACTGGGTCGTGGTAGACTACGTCACCGGCGACGGACAGCACACCGTCGAATCGTTATTCCACTTCGTGCCTAGCCCGGTCGAGCTCGGCCCTGAACAACTCACTGCCGTGACGGATAATCCCAACGAGCCGAACCTGCTCATCGCAGCAGCACCTCAAGAAGGTCTGTCAGCCTCCCTTGTAGAAGGTCAGGAAGATCCCGTCCAGGGTTGGTCGGCGCTGTCGCCGGGAAAGCCCCAGCCATCTCCCGTGTTGATTTACAGGTTCCAGCGACCATTGCCGGTCACCCTCGCGTACGTGTTGCTCCCGTACCAAGGCAGCAGGAGACCGGCGGTTTCGATTTCACAGCAGCACGACACGGGCGAAGTCAAGCTCACCGTCCGCCCTGAAAAAGCGTTGGAAGATGTGCTCGTCCTGAGACTCGACACAGACATACGGTCATCAACGCTGGGCATCCCGCCCGGCAAGATCGGCACGTTCACACGTACCAAGAACGGAAACGTGACCGAAAGTTGCACCTGGGCAGCGCAGGACTAGTACCGCGTCAAGCCTTAATCTGTGGAAGCCATTTGGCAAAAGCGGGGATGGCTGGCTGGAGTGGCACGGGCGTCCCGCCCGTGATCCATGGGCAAGATGCCCATGCCACGTTAGCAAAACGCCATACCACCGACGCAGCGACTTTCCAGTGGTTCTCTTTGCAGGTTGCCCAACGTCCAAGATTAAGGTTGACAAGGTACCAGAGCTGCTCTGCTCGCTGCTGCGGATCACGACCACGGGCATTGTCGGCGGTGCAGACAGGTTAATATACGGGTCATTTCCGCGGAGGCGGGAATCCAGGGGCATACGATGCGGACTGCTGTCTGTGAATGGATCCCCGCCTTCGCGGGGATGACGATACCGAAAGGTCTTTGGGTTAATCGGCCGGGTCTCACGCCGAGCCAGCGTCCGCCCTTATCTTGTGATTCCTGCGGACCTTCTGCTATCATGCGACTGTTACGATGACTTTCTGGATGAACGCTGTGTAACAAGGAAAAGCGCATGCCAGCTACTTCTCTGATCCTCGCAGTTGTTTTGATGGGGACTCTGTCCGCCGCGGAACCGCCGGATCTCGTGGTGGGCGATTACGGACTGACGGTGTGGCGCGCACCGGTGGCCATCGACATCACGGACACGACGTCCGGCGACCGGGTATGTCTGGTCGGCGCAGATCGCAGAAAGGAACTGCCTGCCTTCTTCGTCGAGACAGCCGACGGTATCGTGAACGTCAGCGGGATAGCGACGAGCGTCCAGACAAGCAGACGCATTCTGCTATATTGCGAGATGGAAGATGAGAGAAAAGCAATGGTACAGGTCGTCCCGAACGGTGTGGGCGGGTTCGCGGTGCGGTTCGAAGTCGAGTCGCTCGACACGAGCGAGAAGCTCGGCGCGCGCGTCCAGCCTCAGTTCATAGAGCATCTCACCGGACTGCTCGAACGCGTGGTGGACGGAAATCAGAACCTGTCGTGGCGGCCCGGCCAGAAAGTCGCGCTCGACCTGCGCGGCCAGAAGGTCGGCATGTACGTGAAACCTACCGTGAGCGTGTACGCCCCGTTTTACCTCTCGTCGGCGGGGTACGGGCTGTACGTCGAAGGCACCTGGCCCGGCGAGTACGATATGGCGGCGTCCCGACCGGACATCATCACGTTCGTATTCCAGGGAGACATGCTCACATTTCACATCCTCCCGGAGAAAAACCCAGCGGAGATCATCCGCAAGTACGTTGAACTTACCGGCAAACCCCTTCTTCCTCCGAAGTGGGCGTTCGGTACGTGGCGGTGGCGCAACGAGCACGTCAACCTGCCGACGTTTTACGACGGCACACCGTGCCATGCACCGTACAACTCGCAGATCGTCGAGGACATACTGATGCTCGAGGCGTTCGATATACCGATATCGGTCTACTGGATAGACCGGCCGTGGGGACCCGGCGGCGGTATGGGGTACGCGGATTTCGAATGGGACCGCGGCAGATTGCCCAACCCGGAGGAGATGGTTCGCTGGCTCGATTCGAAAAACGTCAAGCTCCTCCTCTGGATAGCTCCCTGGATTGGCGGGAATATGGTCGAGGAAGCCATCGACCGGGGCTACCTTGTGCCACGATGGGACAGACATAAAGACCGACCGCTCGTCGATTTCACGAATCCTGACGCGGTCACGTGGTGGCAGGACTATCTCCAGAAAGTGATCGATGACGGGGTCGTTGGGTTCAAGCTCGACCGATCGGAGGAGGTCGTGCCGAACGATATCAATTTGCGCATGAGCAACGGCACAACGTGCCGTGAGGTCCATAACGACTACCCGCGCCTCTACCAGAAAGCCACCTACGACAGGTTGAAAACGTTGCGCGGAGACGATTTCGTGCTGTTGCCGAGAGCGGCCTATGTCGGGAGCCAGACGATGGCGCTGCTATGGGCCGGCGACACGTATTATACCGAATGGGGTCTGCGGTCGGTGGTTATCGGCGGACAGCGATGCGCGACCATGGGGTTCCCCTTCTGGGGTTCCGACACCGG
>Ga0180433_10002894_pt1 | contig 25858 bp, 30 predicted proteins | sample SS_ome_8_FD_132980 | JGI IMG/M metagenome (GOLD analysis project Ga0180433, IMG submission 132980) | Hypersaline lake sediment archaeal communities from the Salton Sea, California, USA - SS_1_D_1 metaG | ecosystem: Environmental > Aquatic > Non-marine Saline and Alkaline > Hypersaline >... | reverse complement strand
TGGAGGTTTTCACAGTACCCACTTACCGTAAAACTGTGAACTTAGTATATAACGAGGAGTAAACGAGTGTTCGTTTTTCCTCTACTAGGGTTAAAACCCTGTAGTTTCCAAAACGAAAGAGATTATGAATATGAATATTGTGGATATAGGATCGGTCGGTGGCTTACCTGATCATTTAAGAAGACATGCTGATAAAGTAATGTTATTTGATCCTTTTCAAAAAGATAAAAATGACAGTGAGAATATTTATAATTGTTGTGTATTTGATAAAGAAGAGCAAAGGAGGTTTTATGTTTACAACAAACTTCAATGCTCTAGTCTGTATAAATTGAATTATCGATGGATAAAAGAACAGCGTGGGAGTATTCCGCAAAAATATCTAATTAAACAGGAAATGGAAGTTAAATGCGTACCTCTTGATAGTCTATTGTCTTCTGATCATCAATATCAATTTCTTAAAATTGATGCCGAAGGAGCTGAATTGGGCATTCTTGGCGGGGCTAAGCAGTGTATTTCTGGGTTCTCTTATTTGGAAATAGAATCGTATCTAGTTCCAATGTTTGTTAATGCTCCTCTATTTCCAGAAGTAAAAAAAATGTTAGAATCTTTGGGGTTTAATCTAGTAGGACATTTAAGAAATATGAAAAAGAATTTAAAGTTCAATGAATGGATTTTCATAAACAAGGGAGCAGATCCTGGACCCTTGCGTAAAATATACCGCAAATATCATAATGTGGTAATATAAGAGACGTTGGAGCAAAAGGAGTAAGTTATGAATGCTATCAATTTTAAGAAAAGTAATACTGTTGTAATTTATGGTTCTGGGTACAGTTTAAATGAGATTGCATCTTCGCAATGGGAAGAGTTAGGAAAATTTGATTCCATAGGATTTAATTTCTTTGTTCTGCAGAAATGGATTGATCCTACTTTTCTTATTGTAGGTGATATTAGGCCGGAGAAAAGTCTTGAATTTTCTGGACGTAACATTAAAAACACTTATGAGAAATATTATTCTCATATTCATGGCAGATATCAAGATTCATTATTTATAGTTCGTGACGATCAATTGAAAATGCTTCCTGGGGAATTCGCTCAAACATATAAATATTTTGTAGTTGAAAGAAGTGCCAACATTAAACATTTTGGTAAAAAGATGGACACTATGTGGTATGGGCAAAGCACCTTATTTTCGGCCCTGGATTGGGCTTTTAAAATGCGTTATGATGAAGTGATATTTGCGGGTGTTGATTTGTACGATTATCGTTTTTTCTGGTTGCCTCATGATACCAGGAGGGAACCTGGAACTCCTGAGGAAAAACCCAGATGGGCTGATCGTAAATTAAATAAAAAGCATCCTATTCATAAGAAAACTCTTGGTTGGTTTAAAGACTATGCTAAAGTAGTAAAAGGATTTGGTATCAAATTATTTTCATACAATGACCGATCGCTGCTCTTAAACAGTAAATTAGTCAAATCGTGGTCGGAAAGATAATTCCATATTCGTAGACGGGAGACTTAAATTGAGTAAAGATTATAATAAAATAAATTCCGAAAAATTGAGAAATTTTTCAGAGGACATAAAAAATCAATTTGAAAATTCGCGTATTAGGGGTCCTATTCATTTGTCAGGAAACAATGAAGAAAAGCTGATTGAAATTTTCAAAGAGATCAAGGATGATGATTGGGTTTTTTCTACTCACCGTAGTCATTATCATGCCTTATTGCATGGCATAGATCCGGAATGGCTAAAACAAGAGATAATGGAAGGAAGAAGTATTACCATTCAAAATATCAAACACAGATTTGTAACTTCTGCTATTGTAGGGGGTTCTCTTTCTATGGCGTTAGGAGTAGCTCTGTCAATCAAAAGGAGTGGAGATAGTGGTACTAAAGTATGGGCATTTGTAGGGGATATGGCGTCTGCTGGCGGGATTTTTCATGAAGTAGTGCAATATGCAAGTAAGCAATGTCTTCCTCTTCGAATCGTAATAGAAGATAATGAGTTTAGTACTAATACTCCGACTAAAGATGTTTGGGGTTTCGGAGAAGATAAAATTGTTGCGCATAAATATTCTTATGATCGTATTTATCCGCACCAAGGATGTGGCAAATGGGTTCAATTCTAAGGAATATATCATGAGCAAATATTTTGATGAAGTTGTGCGTGGTACTAAATATTGGTCAGATAACCCTGATACTCTGTTCTTAGGTCAGAGTATAGCTTATGTTGGAAATGTATTATTTAATACTTTGAATGATGCTAAAGTTCCAATGAGTAAACGTTTAGAAGTTCCGGTGTTTGAAGAAGTACAAATGGGCATGTCTACTGGATTAGCATTAGGAGGTATTATTCCTATATCCATGTTCCCTCGTTTTGATTTTTTGCTTTGTGCGATGAACCAGTTGGTTAATCATTTGGATAAGCTATCAGATATGTCTTGTCAAACAATATGTCCGAAAGTTATTATAAAAACACTTGTTGGCAGTATTCGTCCTCTGCATCCTGGTCATCAGCATTGTGGAGATTATACTGATGGAATCAGAAGCATGTTGAAGAATGTGGATGTAATTAAATTAGAATATGCTAGTGAAGTTTTTCCTGCGTATAGAAAAGCTTTAGAACGTATCGATGGGAAATCGACATTAATTATAGAGATGTCCGATTTATACAAAGACGAATAGAGGGTAACATTGCAGAATAAAATACATAAAGTTGAGAGAGAATGGCTTCCGGGTTTTTCTGAGTTAATTGACAGATTAAGTATTCATCAATTAAAAGAAGTGTTTATGCCTGAGCATAAGATAAATATAGGGAGGAAATGAGAGCTATTGTAAACGATCTGACTAGGATTATAAAAGAAAATAACATTAAGTTAACCGGAGAAGTAATACGTAGTATTATAATATTAGCTCAAATTAATACTCATATATGGTACAATGAATCTAATGTAAGAAATGGAAAAAGTCAAAAGTTAGAATTATTAAAATTGACTCATGGGTTGAATGGAATTCGAAATTTAGCTGGTAACTATTTATTAAGTCTTATCGGTGAATCGGGTCGTCGTGATTATAAAACTGATTGTTTGGCTGCGGAATTTTCAGAATGGGACATCATGATAGATTTGGGAGATTTGGATAATGAGGAATAAGAAATTAACTCTACTCGAAATGCAAAAGATGAAAAAAGAACATTCCAATTTAAGCTGGATAACTGCGTATGATCTGCCTTTCTCTTATGTCGCCGAAAAGGCAGGCATAGATATGATTCTAGTGGGGGATTCTGGTGGTATGGTACAGCTGGGATACGAGACAACTAATCCGGTTACTATGGATGAAATGATATTATTATCCAAGGCAGCTCGTCGTGGCGCTCCTAATACTTTCATTGTAGGCGATATGCCTCAGGGGTCATATGAGATATCTACTACGCTTGCAGTTTCTAATGCTATTAGATTTATTAAAGAAGCTGCTTCTGACTGTGTTAAACTAGAAGGAGGAAAAAGAGTAGCATCAACGGTTCAGGCTATTGTTAATTCTGGAATTTTAGTTATGGGCCATTTAGGACTAACTCCGCAGAGTACATCGAGTTTTAGTGGTTACCGCGTGCAAGGTAAAACTGTAAGTAGTTTTGAGACCATTATGGAAGATGCTCTAGCTTTACAAGATGCTGGTGTTTTTGCAATATTGTTAGAAGCTATGCCTTCTTTGCCTGCAGGGCAAATAGCGAAACAACTGGATATCCCTGTTTATGGAATAGGAGCGGGTTACGGAGTGGATGGTCAGTTGGTTATTATGCACGATTTAATGGGATTTTATCAGCCGTTTCGTCCATGGTTTGCCAAGTGCTATGTACCTCAAGTGATAAAAGATTTTGAATTATATGTTGCAGGATTAGAGAACGTTCGAGAAACCGGACGCAAAACCCGAGAAGACGGGTTATTAAAATTAGCAGAAATGGCTGTATCTAAATATATTAAAGATGTAAAAAATTGCAGTTTTCCCGGAGAAGATTATTCGTATCCTTTGCATGAAAATGAATTAGAAGATTTAATGACTTCAAAATACTGGAAAGCTTAAATATGGGTATAAGGTTAGCAGATTATATTGTTGAATTTCTTACAGATTGCTGTGGTGTCGAAGATATTTTTATGCTTACAGGTTATGGATCTATGTATATTAATGATGCTGTAGAGAAATCTAATATTAGCTATTATGCTACTCGCAACGAAGCAACTGCTCCAATGATGGCTAAAGCGTATTCTCAAATAAGAGGGACATTAGGTGTAGCCTGTGTTACAGCAGGTCCAGGAGCTACTAATGCAATACCGGGATTGGCAGAGGCTTGGGTAGATTCAGCTCCAGTTATGATTATTTCAGGACAAGTAGAAAGAAGACATACGACTCAGTACAGCAAAGTTGAAGGACTAAGAACTTTTGGAACGGCTGAAATAAATATAATTCCTATTGTTCGTCCTCTTACTAAATTTGCTGCGACAATTAACGATCCATCCGAAGCTCGGTTTATTTTGGAAAAGGCAAAACATTTAGCAGTGTCCGGCCGTCCTGGTCCCGTGTGGATTGATATTCCTTTGGACGTACAGAATAGCATCATTAAACCGAAAGAATTAAAGCGATATACTCCTGTAGATAATGTTGATGAATTTAATCCACAGCCTGTATGCGAATTGTTAAAACATTCGTGTAAGCCGCTGTTAGTTTGTGGACAGGGCATCAGACAGTCTGGAGCCACAGAGGATCTCTTGAAGTTTGTTGAATCAATGAAAATACCTATTTTGTTTTCAAGATTAGGGCAAGATATAATATCGCACGATCATCCATATGTTTTTGGTCATGGGGGAATAAAAGGTATTAGGTATTGTAAAGACATTATGAAATCTGCAGACTTGGTAATAGCTTTAGGATGTAGATTGGCAGTGCAATTTGTAGGACATAATTTTGAGGCATTTCCGAATGCCCGCGTGGTTGCTGTTGATATAGATAAATCGGAGCTTTTAAAACCTGGAGTAAAATTGGATGTTCCTATACATTCAGACGTGGGTTACTTTCTTCGAGAAATGAATGATAATATTAAAGGTGATTCTTATCCCGACTGGTCGAGATGGATAATTGAATGTTTGGGCTTTAAGAATAAATATTCGCTACAGGTCAATAATGACGATCCTATAGATTTGTATAATTTTATGAATAAATTGGGAGAATTGTCCGGTAGTCATCATGTATTGGTTACTGATGCTGGGTCTAATTATTACATAGGTGGGCAGGTTTGGAGATTTCAAAAAGGACAACGAGAAATAACTTCAGGGACGAATGCCGCTATGGGAACAACAATACCTTTGGCTGTAGGATGCGCTGTTGCAGGGTCTGATTCTCAAATTTTGGCTGTTACGGGTGATGGGTCTCTGGAGCTGAATATTCAAGAGCTGAAAACCATCTCACATTATCAATTTAATATAAAGTTATTTGTTATTAATAATGGTGGATATGTTTCTATGAAAAAGTGGCAAGATACAGTGTTTGAAGGCAGAAGAATAGATACTGCAGAAACTACTGGTACAGGAACGCTAAATCTAAAAAATGTAGCTAAAGCATTTGATTTAGAGTACACTTGTATAGATAGATCTGAGAATATAGAGAGAGATTTAAACAAGATAATGTCTACGAATGGACCGTTGTTTATCGAAGTAAAGACTACTCACAATCAGCGTATCGTGGATGCATTTAAGGATCATTAATGTTTTTGAGACGTGAAATTGATGAAAATTATCATTCTTCTGTGACTAAGAAAAAAATCTATTTAATAGATTTAGGCACAGGAACTGATAGGAGCCTGTTGCCATTATCTTGTGGATTGATTAAGTCATTCGCTATGTCTGTTCCTGATTTGGCATCCAATGTGGATATTGATATATTAATGCTACAAACAGATCTCGACGACGTTATAAAGCAAATAGAAGATCCTTTTTTGGTAGGAATCTCATGTTACTGTTGGAATTTTTTAGGTTCAGTCGCCATTTCAGAGCGAATAAAAAAGGAAAAGAATTGTCCTATAGTATGGGGAGGGTCTCAGATTCCTTTAGATCCAGTTCAGGCTCAAGAGTTAATGCAGAAACATTCCTGTGTGGATGTATTAGTTCATGGAGAAGGAGAGATAACTTTTTCCGATTTGGTCTGTAGGCTAATTCATTCTAGTGAGCTTGAGAATTGTTCTGGTATCACATTTCGTAATGGCAATAGTGTCACTACCACAGGAAAGCGCGAGCGAATCAAAGATTTATCTAGTATACCTTCTCCGTATCTTAACGGTATTTTTGATGAAGTGTTTAAAAAATATAGATCCATAATAGTAGGGGCATTGTGGGAAACTAATAGAGGGTGTCCTTTTAGCTGCTCTTTTTGTGATTGGGGTAATGCTTTAGTAAATAAGGTAAATTATTTTGACATAGAACGGGTAAAGCAAGAAATAGAATGGGTAAGTAGGAATAATATTCATTATGTTTATGCGACGGATGCTAATTATGGCATTAAGGCTAATAGAGATCTGGATATTGCTAAGTTTATTGTAAAACAGTCAAAAAATTTTGGGTTTCCGAATACATTAGTATTAAACTGGACCAAAAATAGTCATGAAAGTATCATAAATATTGCTGAAGTATTACTAAGAGGTGGAATTATTACTAATGTTACTCTGTCACACCAGAGCTTGAACAACCGTGTACTTAATGCTATTAATCGAAAAAATATAAAGCCAGATTATTTAGTTAGGTTAAAGGATGAGTTTCATGGCAAATCAATACCTACGTATAGCGAATTGATTCTGGGGTTACCAGAAGAAACATTTGATAGTTTTATTGATGGACTCGAAAAAAGTATAGGAGTAAATATTCATGATCAAACTATGATTTATTTGTGTTGTGTTCTATCGAATACTCAACTTTATAAAGATAAAGATAAATATGAAATAGAAACACGAACTTGCTCAGTGGGTTTAAATAGGAGAGTTTTTAAATACGACAGGTTTGGTGAAGATGAGATGGTGGTTTCTACAAGTACCATGTCTTTGTCCGAATGGAAAGAATTATATGAAATCTCTTTTTTATTCATGGCTTTGTACAATCTCAAAGTAGCTTATTTCATAATGGTGTTTTTGAATGTAAAATTTAATGTTAAATTTTTAGATTTTATTCGTTTTATCATAGGTAAATCAGAACATTATAACAGAATACATCAGTCAATCCTGCATATTCGCAATAATAGACAGTTGATACTTGATAATTGCAGTAGTGTCAGCTCTCCAAATGGTGCTGAGGGAGTTTGTTTTACTCCTCATGAGGCAGCAGTATTTTTATTGTTGAGTTGCCCCGATGAAACCTACTGTGAATTAAGAGATTTATTCAGAGACTTTTTAATAGAACATAATTTACACGTGGATGAGGATATTTTTGAAGATATTTGTAAGTATCAAGAATTGAGCATTCCTAGATTTAACAACAATATAATAACTCATAAATTTAATACTACGGCTCCGATTTTTATTAACAAAATTACTCATAAACAAAAGACAGAAGACATACAATTAATACCCACTGTATTGTCATTTAAATGTCCGAAACATGATTATGATTCTGAAGTAGAATTTAATCGTCGTAGAGTTTCGTGTGGATATAGCATTAATCTAAATGAGGTTTGTAATGTTGAATCGTCAAAATTGTTCGGGAGCAGTGCGTGATGGTGAATTTATACGAGAAGGCAAAAATAATCAGAAGACAAATTTTAGAACTGTCTTATGAAAAGCAGATGGGGCATCTAGGTGGCACTTTTTCGTGTATTGAACTGTTAATTTCCTTATATTATGGGGGAATTTTTAATTTTCATTTAGGGACTAGGGATAAAAATAGAGACAGATTTATACTCAGCAAAGGACATGCGTGTTTAGCCTTATATTCTATACTTTTTGATCAGGGTGTTATTAGTGATAATGATCTATTTAGTTATTGTAGCGATGGGGGACTGGGCGCTCAATTGGATACCAGTGTACCAGGGATTGATTGGAATACTGGGTCGTTGGGGCATTCAATAGGAATTTGTTGTGGTTTTGCTTTGGCGGCTCGTATGGATGGATCCCAAAGAAGATCTTGTACATTGATAGGAGATGCTGAATGTTCTGAAGGTTCTATTTGGGAATCTTTGGTTTACGCAGGAGAAAATCATCTTAATATTATTGTTATAGTTGATCGAAATAGGCTGTCGGTTACTGAAGTTTTAGATAATGATAGTTTTTTTAGAAAAGAATTATTTCATAATTTTGGATGGGATTTTTATGATATTAATGGACATGAATTCGATCAAATACTTCCTACATTGAAAATGTGCGCAACTAATAAACCATCAATAATTATTGCAAATACTATAAAGGGTAAAGGTATTTCCTTTATGGAAAATAAAATCGAATGGCACCACGGCAATATAACAGAGGAGCAATATAAGTTGGCGATGTCGGAGTTACAAATAACATGAACATGGATTTGAGAGATGCTTATTTTGACGCTCTTTATTTATTAGGGCAGAGCAATAAAGATGTGGTCATTTTAACAAATGATATGGATGTATTTAGTCTGTTAAAATTTAAGAAAAATTTCCCAAATCAATTCATTAATGCTGGGGTAGCTGAACAGAACATGATTAACATGGCAGCAGGATTGTCCGAGTCAGGAAAACATGTTTTTGTATATGGAATAGCTTCATTTGTTACATTTAGATGTTTCGAACAAATAAAAGTTAATATATGTAGCATGAATTTGCCAGTAACAATTATAGGAGTAGGAACTGGAGTCTCGTTCTCTTTTGATGGACCCACTCACCATGGAATGCAAGATATTGGTGTGATGCGGATGTTGCCTGAAATGGATATCTATAACCCCTGTGACGGGTTTTCCGCTTCACTAAGTTGTGCTCAGTTGCCGGATGCTCCGCGTTATGTAAGGATTGAAAAGGGGGCATTGCCTTCATATTACGAAACTGGGAATGGCAATTGGAAACAAATACGCGATCTTAGTGAAGAGATTTGTGTTTTAAGTACTGGATATATGACTCATAAGGCAGTTGAATTATCAGACCAGTTAAAAAATTTTTCGGTCTTTGATGTTTGTAAATTAAAACCGATATGCGATGATTTGTTAGATCGGTTGTCCGAATTTAAGGTGGTAATATGTATAGAAGAGCATTCTATAACGGGAGGATTAGGATCTATAATCTCTGAAATAGCCGTAGACAATAAATGGAAAACGCAAGTAAAGAAAATAGGATTGTTTGATACGCAAGTTATTAAATATGGACAACGTGATTGGCTGCATGAAAAATTTGGATTAAATTTTAGGAATATTATACAGTGCTTCCAAAAATAGGACAGGGAATGGGATTGCATTCATGGGGACATCATCATATACCTATTTTGCTCAAAGGGGTAGAATTAGGGATGAACTATCTTGATTCTGCTGAAGATTATGGAATTTCAGAGAAAATATTGGGTGAAGTAATTTCCGAGCATGGAATTCGTGAAGAGATAATTATAGGAACTAAATTTGGACCTCAAAACAACTCTTATGATAATGTAATAAAATCTGCTCATCGTAGTTTGTCTTGTCTTAAAGTGGATTTTATAGATTTATATCAACTACATTGGCCTAACCCAGACGTCCCTTTAGAAGAATCTTTAGAAGCTATGATGCTTTTGAAAGATCAGGGTAAAATAAAAGAAATTGGAGTTGGTAACTTAACTATTGGTGAATTAAAAAAAGCTTGCGAAATTGTCCCGATTTATTCTTTCCAGATAGAATACAATCTTTTTGACAGATCTCCAGAAAAAAATATATTGCCATTTTGCAAATCTCATAATATTAAAGTAATAGCATATAGCCCTTTGGATCGAGGTAGATTATGCCCAAACAAACAAAAGGACACTTTGGATTTGTTGTCATGCAAATATAATAAGCAGCCTTCCCAAGTTGCATTAAATTGGATTACATCACAGGGATGCACAGCAATACCTACCGCTCGTAAATTGTCACATTTGCTACTAAATGCTAACGCGGTGTTTGATTTAGATGACGAAGATAAACTTTTGTTGTCTCAGGCTGATAAAGAATTGGTTAGATTTGTTTCTCCTTCTGATATTAAAGTATCAGAGCAGGGTGAGGATAATCGTAAAACCTATTATACTCTTGAAGAAGCGAAATCTAATTATCTTAATTTTGTTCCTAGTCCATCTCAGCTGGCGATTTCTATTTTAGAAAGCCATGACATGAAACCAGTGCGTATAATACCATCAGAAAAGAATAGTTTTTATTTAGTAGAAGGGCGCATGAGATACTGGGGATGGGTAATAGCTTTTGGTAATAAGCCTATACCTGCTTTAGTTAGGGATAATTTTTAGGGGATTGTAATGGAAATAACAGGAATTATGAGTTACGCCAATGATGATGAAAAGGGTTTAAATCAACATTTTACTTCTTTGTTGAAATCTTGTCCTATTCCTGAAGATCAATTATTATCAAATTTAGGGCTTTTCTTAACTTCAAAAAATCTTGCACGTATAAAGTTTATGGATTTTATCTATCAGAAGATAATTAATGTGCATGGTGTTGTTTTTGATCTTGGTACTAGGTGGGGTCAGAATATGGCTATTTTTGCTGCTTTGAGAGGTATTTATGAACCTTTTAATAGACATAGGAAAATTGTTGGATTCGATACGTTTTCCGGATTTCCGGCACTACATGAGAATGATGGTAAGTCTGAGTTAATGGAAGAAGGGAATGTTTCATGTACGGAAGATTATCAGCAGTATCTACATCAAGTTATGGATTGCCAAGAACAAGGAAATCCTGCTTCACATATTAAAAAATATGAAATCATTTCAGGAGACGCATCATTATCTGTTCTGGAGTACTTAGAATCTAATCCTGAGACTGTAATATCATTGGCGTATTTTGATTTTGATATTTATAAGCCTACTCGTGATTGCCTTGCGCTTGTTAAAAATAGACTTACCAAAGGGAGTATAGTGGCTTTTGATGAATTGTGTGATCATGATTCTCCAGGAGAAACTGTTGCTTTAGATGAGATTTTTGGTATTGGGTCGGTTCGTTTGAAGCGTTTGCCTTTTGCTTCGAGAGTATCTTATATGGAGATTGAATGATGATTAAAAGCGAAGTTCTGAATGAGATGAGAAATCGTAATTGCCTAGTAACAGGAGGTACAGGTCTTATAGGCAGACAAGTAGTCGAACTGTTGTTGTCTGCTGATGCTTGTGTTACTGTAGTCTCTCTGGACGATATAAAAATTCCGAATACTACACATAGAAAAATAGATTTATGTGATTTTTCCAAGTGTATGGAAGTAACCAGTGATATGGATTATGTTTTTCATGTAGCTGGTATTAAAGGATCAGTAGAAGTAACCAAGGAACAACCCGCTAGTTTCTTGGTTCCTTTGTTAATGATGAACACAAATATCCTTGAGGCATCTCGAATTAATAGAGTTTGTAACCTTGTTTATACAAGTTCTATTGGTGCTTATGCTAGCGCCGAAGTGTTCGTTGAAGGAGAAAACGAAGAAGGTGCTCCTATGGATTCTTATCCCGGTATGGCTAAACGGATAGCCGAACAGCAAGTTATGGCTTATCGTATTCAATATCATATGAACAATTTTTCTATTGTTCGCCCAGCCAACGTTTATGGTCCTGGCGATAATTTTGACCCTCAGAATGCCATGGTTATACCATCTTTGATGGCGCGTATTAAATCTGGTGAGAATCCCATGAAGATTTGGGGAGATGGTAGTGCTGTTAGAGATTTTGCGTATAGTCGAGATATTGCCGAAGGAATTATTCACGCTCTATATTATGGTACCAATTCTAGTTATGTTAATCTTGGGAGTGGAATCGGGTACACTATTAAGGAGCTTGTAGAAACTTTACAGAAAGTGACAGATTTTTCTTACGAATTTGACACATCTAAATCATCAGGATTCCCGAAGAGAGTTATGAATATTGATCGTGCTCGTAAGTTAATACATTATGAACCTTCTACTTCTCTGGTGGATGGTTTACGTGAAACTTGGGATTGGTTTGTGGCTAATTCTAGTGAATCAAAATTACGCAAAAATTATTTCATAGGAGCTTAATATGAGAGGTGTGCATATAAAAAAGATAGATTTAGTTCATGAAGATGAACGACGAGGTATTTGGGAAATAATGAATGGTCAGTTATCTATTAAGAACATGAAGATTCTTAAAGTTAAGAGTGGAGAACAATTACTAGGGAATCACTGGCATGCCTATCCCGAAGTAATGTATATTATGAAAGGTAAAGCTCGATATAAGATGAAGCATGTTATTACAGGAGAAGAAGAAGAATATAATTTAGAAGAAGGTGATGTGGTTTTCCGCACTGGTTTTATAACGCATGTTGGATTCTTCTCAGAAGATAGCATTATTATTGACGGAGCTGCTGAATCGTATATTAGTAATGATTTTAATGATGTCGTGGAGAAAATATTGTGATAAAGAATTTGATTACTGGAATTGGTGGATTTGTAGCTAGCCATTTGGCAGATTTACTCTTGGATAAACAGGAATTGGTGTATGGGACTGCTAGGTGGACAGAAGACATGTCCAATATTAGTCATATTCGTGATAAGATTAGTATTTGTCCTATGGATTTGAATGATTTAAATAGCTGCATCGCGGTTATGGAAGAAGTCAAGCCTGATTATGTATTCCATTTAGCAGCTCAAAGTTTTCCCAATGAAAGTTTCATTTATCCTAAGGTTACGGTTGAAACCAATACTACTGGTACTTTGAACTTATTAGAGGCTATTCGCATGGTTCGAGACCGGAGTTACGATTTTGATCCGGTGATACATGTTTGTTCATCGTCCGAGGTTTACGGGTTAGTCACAGAGGATTTAGTTCCTATAAAAGAAGATTGTCGTTTTAATCCAGCTAATCCTTATGGGGTTGGAAAAGTTGGAACTGACATGATTGGTTTGATGTATTTTACAAACTATGGATTAAAGACTATTCGTACTAGAATGTTTACCCACAGTGTTAGTAGATGGAGTCCGGTCTTAATTAAAGATGAAGAGTCAGGCATAATAGATATAAAATATATTAGTGAGATTAGACAGAAAACCAAAGAAGGTAAATATCATTCCGGACGAACAGTTGGAGATGCTCAAGTATGGGATATGGATAGATATAAAATGTCAGTATGGACCGATGAAGGATGGTCAAGATTAAAAGAAATCAGTTGTCATCCTATTAATGATCATAAAATGTTGCGTGTGCAGACTAGGGCGTCTATATTTGAAGTAACTGATAATCACTCGATATTGAATGACAAGGGCGAGGTCATAGATGCTAAATTAGCCCAAAAAGGTGATAGGATAATGCAGAATAATTTACCCGGTTCTTGCATTATGACGGTTTCAGAAGATTTGGCATGGCTATTAGGTTTTTTTGTAGCAGAAGGAGATGTGGGGTCTCATAAAAAATCTTCAAGGGTGTTTAGAATTTCTAACAAAGATAAAACTCTTCTTGAAAAGTGCCAAGCTATAATTTTACAGCACTGGGGGAAATCGTCAAAGATTGTTTTAGAGAAAAATGGTGTTTATAGGCTATGTATGCGAAAACCGAATAAATTGTCTAAATTTCTCTATGAGGACTTTTACACTTCTAATCAACTTAAAAGAATTCCTATTTCTATTTTAAATGCATCTAAAGGTGTTAAAATGGAATTTTTGAGAGGATACAATGCTGGTGATGGAAGCAAATGTCCTGCGAATAGCAGGCGAGGGAAATGTCAAGAATTTATTTCTTTTAAAACGAATTCAGCTGTCCTTGCTTTGGGCTTATGTTTATTAATAGAAGAAACTACTAATCAGAGATATGTAGTTTATACAGAGGAAAGGGACGAGAAGATATATTATGAAATATCTCTTAATTCTAATGATATTCAAAAGAAGGGAGTGCAAAATAGAAAACCAATTAACGAAATAGTGTTAATTAAGGAGATACCATATGAAGGGGAGGTGTGGGATTTTGAAACTAAAAATCACCATTTCCAGTGTGGTATCGGGAGAGGGATAGTTCATAACAGTGGACTTCGTAGAAAAATGCTGTCCGCCGAGGTTAATTTTGCCAGGCAAATAGCATTAATTGAGGCAGGCAAACAAGATCCAGTATTAAAACACGGAAATCTTGATAGTATCAGAACCTGGGCTGATGTTCGTGATGCTGTGAAGGCGTATTATATTTTAGTAAGAAAATGTACGCCTGGGGAAGTTTATAATATTGGCGGAAATACAACTAAAACTATTGGAGAAATGTTGAAATATCTACTTAGTTTAAGTCCAATTGGAGATTCTATTAAGTTAGAGCAAGATCCTAAATTGCTCAGACCCTATGATGTAACTTTACAGATACCTGACTGCTCTAAATTTAAATCAGTTACTGGATGGGAGCCCACTATTAGTTTTGAAGAGCTAATGACGGATTTACTAAACTGGTGTCGAGAAGAAACAAAAACGCGCTAGTAAAGGAGAAATAATTGGATTTAATATCACTAAGAGATATAGCTAATAAGCACAAAGCAGATAAGCATAATAACTAGTGTTAGACTTGTATTGTAATGATTTTAAAAAGAGAGGAGAAAAGTCAATTTTTGACTTAGTAATGTGAAAAAGTTAAGCGTTATTTTTTTATCAAGGAATGATGGGTATCGGGGTAATTTGCTTGAAAGAATGGAGACATCGATTCGTTCATTGGAGTTGGTGTTAGATGGGTTAGATTGGGAATTGGTATTGGTAGATTATAATCCCCCTCCTAAGAACAAAAGACTTTCTTCTGTTTTTACTCAGTCATTTATTAAACATGTTGTTGTAGAGCCAGAACAGCACATAGACTATATTAATAAATACTTTGATGCAGGGTCTAGATTGCGTAATGTTAAAACTGGCAAGAAAGTTTCAAAAAAAGTCGTGTTAGAGAATTATCACTTCTTGGCTCTTTTAGCGTTTAGAGAGGGACTGAAAAGATCGGTTGGGACGTATATACTTGCAACTTCTATTGATAATATATTTGACTTGAGGCTTCGGTCGCTAGTGAATGAATTGGAGCCTAATATAGTGTATAGGGTTTGGAAACGAGTCTTAGCACCCGCTGATGCTATTGGTCAATTTGACAAGATAGTAAATTGCCAAAAATATAAAACTCCGAAACCTATGCAAAAAATCAATAACATAAAAAGGTCTATATATAAGTCTATTGGCGATTTTTTGTTAGCTGATAAGAAGAGTTGGGAGGAAATAGGTGGATATGTCCCTATTTGTCACTATAGGCCGTTAAAATGTGATGGGCAAGCTTTATTTCATTTTTTGGCTGCCGGAAAAACAATCTATTGTCCCGAGTTATTTTTTGTAAATATGCACATCGGGGTAAATAAAACAACCATTAGTGATTCTAAGCACGTTAACTACACTATTGATAATGTAAATGGTAATTATGATCATCATCAGGAATTAGAGACTTTATCATATCGTGTATTTGAAAAAAAATTCTCTGTAAAAGAAAATATATACAATGGTAAAAGTTATTCAATGGATATATCTAACGGAATGAAGCGAGTGAAAGAAATAAAAAATTTATTCGATTCTTTTTTGTAAAGTGGGAGAGGCAATGAATAAATATTCCAAATGGAATTATCATAAAATAGGACAAACGTCTTTTGTTAATCATAATCGAAATCATCCTCATAGGAATTTGTTTGTCGATTGGGTGATCAATAATGCTAGTTCTGTTATTGAGATTGGACCGGGAGAATTAATTGAATATCAAGATATTAGGAAACAGAAAGATATTGAGTATACAATTGTAGATGTGTCAGACGTATATGTAGATTATTGTTCTAAACACTTTCCGGAAATTAAAATAATTCAAAGCTCAATAGAAGACCTAAAGACTCGTCTGCGTTTTGATGTGGTATATGCAGCATCATTGTTAGAACATATGCGAGATATTAAATTAGCCTTACGTAATATGATTAAACTGGCAGATCGTTTTCATTTTGTTATGTTTAAGTGGTCTTATGAAGGAAATCTACAGTCTTATTATAAGAAGAAGAAAAAATATTGGAGTACCAAATTTAATATTTGGAAACTTCTAGATGAGATAAGCAAATTGGGTAATATAGAATCGACGCAATTGGTGTGTCGAAATGGGAATATTCGGGATTTTGAGGAGTATTCTCAAGGAAAGGTGGGAGAACATCGAACTGGCGACTATTTGGTAATTCGTGGCAAAAAAGGATAACGTATTTTGTATTCTATAAAAGATTTTTATTGTTCAGATAGAATAGCGATAATTGCCAGAGGGGCATCGGCAGCATATGTGTGTCAGGAGAATGATTTTGATGACTGTTTTTTAGTGGGGCAATTTGTTAATGCTTTTAAAGATGAACAGCTGGCGAAGTGTTTATTGTGTAAAAATATAGTTCAAGTTGTTAATAAGTCTAGTATAAAAACTGATCGACCTACGTGTGAACGGTTTAATATATTAGATCTTCAATGTAATTTTGCTCCCGATAAAAAGGGAAACTTGTCACCTGCAAAAACAAGGGTTTATAATAGAATAGTTTCTAAAAATCGTCACTTGAAAGTTCATCTGGGTCCACGAGGAATAAAAGAGCGTAGAGTTAAGCCTCCTAAGAGTTGGGCCACTACTGGGTTATATGCTGTGGATTTAGCTGCCTTTTTTCACCCAAAGGAAATATGGACATTTGGAGTTGATTTTTATGAATCGGGATATTTTTCTCAAGAAAGAATACACGTGAGTATAGAATCGAACAAAAAACGAAAAAAAGATATGATTAAAAATTTGTATGGTATAGTGCGACGTGATAGTGATATCGATTTTCATGTTTATACTAGTAGTAACTCCTTGGAAAGTATGAATAATTTGTATATTCATAAAGTTTAATGAGCGGTAAATTAAGAGATATTGAAGAACTTTTGGGGTGCGAAAAAGGTAACCGAATCCTTATAATCGGATCGGGAGGCACTTTAAAGGAGGAAGGTCAAAAGGTCATTAATCTAGCTCGCAGTTCGGATGTTGTTACTATAGGTATAAATAATATGACTGGGTTAATGATACCGAAATACCATTTATGGACTAATTTTAAAAGATACAAGACTTTTTCTTCCGTGATAGATCCTGAGTCGGTTTTGTTGCTTGGAAAAAAGTTATATAAAAGATTAAAGAATCTAGCTACTGATTCTATATGTATTGATTATATAGATAGAGTTAAAACTCCAATAGTATTTCGTGACAATAGAATTGAGGGATATTTCAGAACTGCTGGATGTCTTGCTATTATGATAGCGAGTTTAATGAAAACCTCTTCCATTTATATTGCAGGAATGGACGGGTATACTTTGTATTCAAAATCTGAAATATATAGTAAAAAGAAGAATCAGCATGTTTATGGGTCTGGATTTACAGATGGAACTGATTGGAAAACATGCAGACAAAAAGACAAAATAGTATATCAAGTATTGAAAGATTTGAGAGAATATGGAATCGAATTTAGCATTATTACTCCTACGGTATTTTCAGACTTTTACAGAGATGATGTGATATGAAAATTTATATAGCAGATTGTAATCATGGCTTTTTTGATCCTGAGATAGAAGAAGCAAAAAAGCATGGAGTGGATTTGATACTACCAGGCGAAGAAAAATGTAGTGATGCGGATGTTTTAGTAGTTCAAAGACAAGAGGTTGATGATCAATATTTGAACTTATTTCCAAACTGTAAAATAATTACAAGGTATGGGGTAGGATTGGATAATGTTGATTGTAATGCTGCTAAAAAACGTAATATCAAGGTGATAAATTTTCCAGGATTTTGCACTGAAGAAGTCGCCAATCATGCTCTTGCTGGAATATTATTTTGTTATCGTCAGCTAGATATTATTTTTTCAAATCACGCATCATTGTCTGAATGGTGGGGTAATCCTGGTAAAATTAATTCTATTAAATCTGCAAAAAATACTATAATAGGAGTTTTAGGGGCCGGTAGAATTGGTGGTGCAGTCATTGAAAGATGCAGATCATGCGGATTTTCTGTTTTGTACTGTGATCCATTTCTACCAACAAGTCAATATGACCATTTTACAGAGATAGGAGCATCGCATTGCTCTTTTAATGAATTGCTTTCTAATGCATCAATTCTCACTATTCATGTTCCTTTAAATGGACGAACTAAGGGCATGATAAATGAATCTAGTTTACAGTTGATGAATAAAGGGTCATGTATAGTTAATACTGCTCGCGGTTCTGTCATAATAAGTAATGATTTGATCCAGTCTTTGGATAAAAATATCAGATGTTCGTTTGTTGATGTTTTTGATCCTGAGCCATTGCCATCTCGGATAAATCATACTGGAATGCGCGTGACTCCTCACTGCGCTTTTTATTCGTGGAATTCTTTAGATCGTTTAAAACGCGGAGTTGTAGTTGATTCAGTTAAATATCATGAAGAATAAATGCATACAAGTTAATGCTCCGAATGATTGGAGATTTGTGAGCTTGGATCTTCCTCAAGATGATGGAGAGTTAGTGCAAGTTCATTATTCTTCTTTATGTCATACTGATTGTCAAATTATAGACGGCACATTAAGTTATTATCGTGATAAAATTGCTGACTATCCAATTATTCCTGGGCACGAATGGTGTGGGGTGCTGGATGGACAACCTGTAGTAGGGACATGTATTAGTGGTTGTGGTCATTGTAAGATGTGTTGCAGTAATAGAGAAATGTGTTGTTGTGACAGGTTGGAAGTAGGTGTAATCCGTAAAAATGGTGGTTTTTCAGAATATATATGGATTCCCAGAGATTCGTTAGTAAATATTCCGGAACTTGATCCTAGATATGCTTTAGTAGAACCGTTAGCTGTAGCTATACATGGGATACATCGACTCAGAAAGCCGCTGTCGTCCTATAATGGTATAGTGATTAACGGGATAGGAACTATCGGTAAGTTCTGTTTAGAAATATGTAAAAGCCAGGGGCTGAATCCGTCTGTTCGGGATCCTAGATTGATGCTGGATGCCACTCCTAGTGATTATGAATTACTAATTGAATGTTCTGGTAATTCGTGTTCGTTAGATCATATTGGGACTACTCGGGGGCAAACTTTATTGGCTTTTGGATTCGCGTATAATAGAATAGAGCCTGGCATATTAGTAGCCAATGAGTTAGATTTTATAGGTGCCCTTGGTTCTAGTAAAAAAGATTTTGTGGAAGCGATTGAAATATTGCCGGATATTTTAATTCCTGATTTTGAACTACTGTCGTTGGCTGATTTTAATATAGGTTTAAAGTTAATTAAGAAGAGCTGTAAGAGTGTATTTAAACATGAGGATTTATGATGGATTATATTGGTATTATTCCAGCTAGGTACGGATCTACAAGATTTCCTGGTAAGCCATTGGCTATACTGGGAGATAAACCGCTGTTGTGTCATGTGTATGATGCTGCTCGATCTTTTGACAAGTGGTGTGATTTAGTTGTTGCGACCGATGATACTAGAATTGAAAGAATGTGCAATCTGCATAAGATTCCGTGTATTATGACTTCTAAAGATCATGTAGATTGTATTGATCGGGCCTGGGAAGTTGCTGAGAAAATCAAAGGAGATAGATATATAGTAATACAAGGTGATGAACCATTTTTTGATCACTCTATACTTGACACTGATTTGTCTCCATCTGTTGTGAATTTTTATACACAAATTATTATACCTGAAGAGATTCATGATTCAAATGTCGTGAAAGTAATAGTATCTAAAAATTTACAAGCTATCTATTTTTCAAGGAATGTAATACCATATGGTAAAGAGATTACCCGGAAGAGTCATGATGCAATTACTGTAGATAAACAACTAGGGATTTATTCGTTTTCCTTGGAAGCATTGCGTCAGTTCCATTTTTTGGGCATGTCATACCTTGAAGGCATGGAAGGTATAGGATTGTTGCGTTATATAGAAAATGATATTGATGTATATATGAGATACGCATCTACAGATTTGATTAGTATTGATACAGAAGAAGATTTAAAGCGAGCTGAGCGACTATTAAAGTGATTTGATTAGTACTCTAGCAGGACTTGCTTCGGCCTGTATTGGTAACGGAATGATCATGGTTTCGTAAGTTCCTGGAGAAGTTTGGTAGAGCTTTATGAATTCTATAATAATAACGTCGTTACTTAGTAGTATCTTGTGTGTGTTAAAATCTGTATCATCGAATTTCTCGACAGACCAGCAATCTGTGCCAACTATTTTAATTCCTTCTTGTACGAGTTTTTTTGCTGCTTGTGGAGTAATAAATGAATAATCAGGATTGAAGTTTTTAGGTTTGTTCTGCATAGTTTTAAAAAAGACTATTTTGCTGTTTATATTTTGGACTATTTCAGGAGTTATGATATCTGGAGCTTCTATGATTTGTACTTTTCCGCACAAAGAGTTAATATTAGTATTTACGGTCCTTCCTTGAGGTATACAATGTAAAGGAGCATCGATATGAGTTCCGTAATGTAAATGCAGAAATATGTCTGAGGTGGTTATTTTATTTGAGTTGCATTCTTGTTTTATTTGTATTTTATTTACACCTGGCCAAGACGGAAGGTTTTCGTTAAGACTCCAGGTTAGATCAATCCACATAGGAAATTATACATGATAAGTATCGTTACTACCTATAAAAATCGGCGTCATCACATAGAACAGACTTTTACAACGTGGCTAGTTCAGAATTTTGATGATTATGAAATTGTTATTGTAGATTATGAAAGTGAAGATGATTTGTCAGGTTTTTTGCACGATAATGACAGTCGTAGAATAACTCATATTCGATGTAATAATAGGCCAATATTTGATTTGTCGCATGCTAGAAATATTGGTGCTAACTACGCTTCTGGTAAATATCTATTTTTTGTCGATATCGACACTAAATTATTTGAAGGTTCTTTGAGTTTTATCGCGGATGGAATTAACGATCATACATACATGGCTGCTGTTGATTCTAAGACTCGTAAAGAAATAGTAAATGGAGGTTTAATTGCAGTCCCTTCAATATTTCATATGGGTATTTGTGGATTTAACGAGGATATTAAAGGGTGGGGATTTGAAGATATAGATTATAAGCGCAGGTTAGAGAGTAACGGTATTGAGTACTGTGAAATTCTTGATACGATTTATGAATGTATCGATCATCCTGACGACGAACGAACTCAATGTTATAGTGAAGAAAAAGAACTTTCATGGACCAAAAACAGGCAAATTGCTTTGCACGAATGGAATAATACTACATTCGGACAATGGGATGATGTGATAGTTACTAAATACGGAGTTTAATATGGATATAAATAAATCTCTTTCCAGTGAAATGATAGAGTTGGCTAAAACATTTCCTACTAACGAAAAGGAACTATTGGCACCAAATGGATATTTTGGATATTTGTTTCATTATTTATCAGGCATGTCAGGTAAATTTTTGGAAATTGGTTATCGAAAGGGATTCTTTTTAGAAGTATGTAAAAAAATAAAGATACCTAGTGTACATATTGATATTACAGATAAGCTTCTTAGGGCGGTTCCTACGGACAATAATACAGCCCTGGTTATGGATTCTATAAAATTCTTAAAAACTACTACTGACAAATTTGGTCTTGTATTTCAGGATGGATCTAAGGAATTTAAATACAGGTGGGAAGAATACCAATTGATTCACGAGAGAGGGTTATTAGAAGGTGGATATATAATTTCTGATGATTTACATTATTCAGGCTGCCGTAAAGCATTTCAGCAGGCCCAACTTGAGCTGGGGTACAAGGCTTTGGAAATTAAAGTTCATGGAGGTAAACGTAAATTAGGGGTGCTTAGCACGATGGAGGTCAAGCCTGCATGGAAGTAATTGTTGATGCTACAATCAAAGCTCGTAATGAGCACATATTTAATGAAGTATGCCAAGTACTGAAAGAGCGTAATTATGTAGTTCGGATTGGACGAGTTCCTGGGAAGCCTAAAAGTTCTTATAGGAAAGCTTTTAAAGGAGTTCCGTGCGTAGAAGAAATACTCAGCAAAAAGACCAAATTAATGGTAATATGGTGGACCAAGCGAGGGGTTTGGAACAAGTATACAAAAGTTCCAAAAGTTATATTATTCAAAGGTCTTTTACCTAACACTTGGATGCTTGATAAAGGCTTATTAAGTCACTCTGTTCTTGTTGATTTATTTCCGGGTGTTTTATCTAATTGCTTCGATGGTCAATGTCAAGAATGGGCGTCTAATTACCGTGATAATATAGTAAAATGCAACATTAGCAGGAGACAGCAACCCGATAAAACAGAAATGAATCTCCCCAAAGATTTTGTTTTTTTGCCGATGCAATATTCGAAAGATTTTAGTATTAAAGCCCATTGTCCTTATTCTTATGAATATTTCATGGAAAAGGTTGCTAAATTTTGTTCTCGCAACAATTTAGAGTTAGTTGTAAAACATCATCCTGATATACTTAATAATCCTAAAAAACGTGAGTGGCGTACCAAAGAATTCAATTATGTAAACTCTTTATTGAAGAAGTTTAAGAAAAAATTGAAAAGCAGAATTACAGTGCAAGGAGGCTCTATTCATGACCTTTTATGCAAGTGTAAATTTATGGTTGGAATGAACACCATGACGCATATGGACGCGATCATTAATGGGAATATTAGTTTTCATTGTGGCACTTCTCCTTTTATGAACAGTGGAGCTGTAGTACATGATAATGATATTAATAGAGGTCTAAATGATTGTATGAATATGTTTCCACATGATAAGGATAAAATCATTAGACATCAAAAAGCTTTAATTTACTATTTGTATAATAATTATTCTATATTATTTCCCGGTAGTATGATTAGTAAATATAATAATATTGAGAAAATAGGATATTTCTGGAATAATTATGCGGGAATAAAACTGTAATGGAAATAATAGGAACTCCTGATAGCAGATTAATAAATGAAGACCCATACGGTAATATTGCAGTTAGTTTGCTAATGTCTATGGATCGTACCAGATTCAAGAGTGTTCCTAGAGTAATTAATTCTTTTATATCGACATGTTATAATGTCGAAAAGCGAAAACCACAGGGCTTGCCCTGTGGATGAAGCTCGACAACATAATTCTTAAAAATATTCTTATTTCTTAAAGGAGGTTATGAAAAAAAAGTAGAATCTATAACACATGGTACTAAAAGCGTTCAAATATAGAATTTATCCAAATGCAGAACAACAGGTTTTGCTGAATAAACACTTTGGATGTGTTAGATTTATCTACAACTGGGGATTAAATCAAAAAATACAGAAGTATCAAAAAGAGAAAAAATCAGTCTCATGCAATCAATTAGTAACAGAAATTGTATCTCTTAAAAAAGAACATGAGTGGTTAACAGAAGTGAATTCTCAGTCTTTGCAAATGGCTCTTAGAAATCTAGATAATGCTTACACAGGGTTTTTTAGAGAGAAAAAAGGGTTTCCTAAATTCAAAAGCAGGAGAGGAAAACAGAGTTTTCAGTGCCCTCAGAAAGTAAAAGTAAATTTTGACAGCGGTACAATTTCTCTTATTAAAGTGCCCAATATTAAAACAGTGTTTCACCGAGAGTTTGAAGGAAAGGTTAAAACAGTAACAGTTTCCAGAGTTCCTTCAGGTAAATATTTTGTTTCTATTTTGGTAGAAACTCTTGAAGAACTGGTAAAGAAAAATGATATAACAGACGAAACAACAGTTGGCATCGATTTAGGTTTAAAGGATTTTGTTATCTTATCTAATGGAGTAAAAGTAGCAAATCCTAAGTATCTTAAAAAGTCTCAGAAAAGGTTAAAGAGTCTTCAACAGAAATATTCTCACAGAAGTAGAGAGAGTAAAAAGAATGGCTTTAAGTTCAGTAAGAGAAGAGAAAAGAGCAGAAAGCGTCTAGCTAAACAACATGAAAGAGTCACTAATCAGAGGAATGATTTTCTTCATAAGTTAACTCATAATCTCGTTCACGAGAACCAAGTGAATGCTTATTGCATTGAAGATTTAGGTGTTAGGAGTATGATGAAAAATCATTGTTTAGCTCAGAGTATTAGTGATGTTTCTTGGAGTAAATTCGTATCTTTATTAGAATATAAATGTGAATGGTATGGAAAGCATTTATTAAAGATTGGTAGATTTGATCCAAGTAGCAGAATGTGTTCCAAGTGTGGTTGGATTAAAAAAGATTTAACACTGGAAGACAGAGAGTGGATATGTGAGCAATGTAGTATAGCTCATGATAGGGATATAAATGCAGCTCAGAATATTAAAAGTTTTGGTTTGCATAAACAGAATTTAAGTTTTAATAAGCATATAGGGGAGGGCTTCCCCGAATTAACGCTCAAGGAGTCTGCTGCATTATCAGCGACGTAGAATTGAGAAGCTACGGGGCTTGCCCCGTAGTAAGTCACGATCCTAGTAAAATAGAATTTATATTAAAAATAGATCCTGAAGACTACGTTAAGTTTAAACCGTATATCTCTTATCTGTCTGAGAACGCGATAAGATATAAAATTCTTTGTTATCCAAAATTTGAAGGGTATGATTCGGCGTATTATTTTTATGACAGTATGGCATGGCTGGCAAGTGGTCATACCATATGGGCTCTTGATGTGCCTGTATTAAAAGGGGATTGGTTATCTGTTTTTTCTAAAGCTCGTGGGGTTTTCGATGATAACATATACACTATCAATGTTATAGGGAATTCTGTGTCTAGATCCAGGAATGGATTTCTTGCAATTTCTGCAGAATGGCTTCGGTTTTTTGGTTGTTTCGTTCCTACGTTTTACGGAGATAAATTCGTAAAAACTTTAGGTTTCAGGATTGGCAGAATAATACATGATCGATCTATTCGTTTTGATCATGAAGGCAGAAAGAAAAAAAGAAAATTAAGTAAAAGAACAGTTAAAAAATTAACTGAGGAATTTGTGGTTAAATATGTAGACAAGTTTAATAGAAGGAAATAATATGAAACTGAATATAGGAGGACAAAAAGGGCGCAACAAAGGAAACTTTAAAGGATGGTCTATTGTAGATATCCGAAAGGGAGCTGAATTCCGACTGGATATAATGAATAAAAATCTACCTTTTAAAGATAATAGCGTAGAAGCGATTTATTCTTCGCATACTCTAGAACATATTTTTCCCGATAAATTACCATTTGTTTTGAAAGAATGGCATAGAGTACTAAGACCTGGAGCTGCCGTAAGGATAGTGGTCCCCGATGTACAGAAAGCCATTCAGGCTTATGTTGATGGAGATATATCTTATTTAAAAGATAAGCGAAATCCTAGCAAGCTTGAATTTCTTCCTTCATTCCCAATAGCTTTTTTGTCTTCTTGGTTTTTTACTTATAAGTCAGACCAGGACTCTAACAAAAGGTTAATCGGGGGACATGTCATGGCGTTTGATTGGGATATACTAAAGCATTATGTCGCAGCTTGCGGTTTCAAAGAGATTACTCGGGAAACCTACGGTAATTGTAGATCTATTTTTACAGGATGTGATTTTCAAAGATATAGAGATTGTTCTTTATACGTCGAGGCAACAAAGTCAAGAACCCCAGGATTAAAATCCTGAGGCTTGAGCCTGACGGAACTCAACGTAAGTCTTGACTAGACTAAGAAGAAAGGAGAGTAAATTTTTCTTCTACGTTAAAAGAGCTATTAAGT
>Ga0180433_10002893_pt1 | contig 25860 bp, 24 predicted proteins | sample SS_ome_8_FD_132980 | JGI IMG/M metagenome (GOLD analysis project Ga0180433, IMG submission 132980) | Hypersaline lake sediment archaeal communities from the Salton Sea, California, USA - SS_1_D_1 metaG | ecosystem: Environmental > Aquatic > Non-marine Saline and Alkaline > Hypersaline >... | reverse complement strand
TCTATTCCTATTTGAATTTCATCGAATCCTGCTTCTTTCAAAAGGACGTAATCTTCACATTTTAACTGTCCTGCTCGTGCCTCAACAAAAAAAGTAAAGTCTCTATCCAATTTCTTTATTTCTTCAAGTAAAGCTCTGTATTCTTTTTTAGGTAAAGTATCGCCTATCAACTGAAATCTTAGAGCTTGATACTTATCTGACAAAAATTGGATTTCATCTATTATTCTATCAATGCTTTTTTCTCTGTAATTAGTGTGAATAATTTTTTGACTACAAAAACTACACTTGTTCCACCAGCATCCTCTTGAAATCTCTATCGGAATTCTACTATACAAAATAAAATATTGCTTTATTTCTTCTGATGTTGAACCTAATTCGTTATAAAAAGAGTCAAAATCAAGAAGAGGTAAATTGTCAAGATCAATTCTAGTATCTGACTTATTCCAAATAATATCTTTATTCTCTCTATATATCAAACGTGGTATAGATTTATAGTTATCATAATCTGAAGCAAGAAGAAACAACGCTTCTTCTCCTTCTCCAGATACAATAAAATCTATATAGTCAAAAGATTCTAACGCTTTAACTCCTAATTCACCTATAGTTCTACTTCCACCAAAAATTATCTTTTTTTTAGGAAACATCTGCTTTATTTTTTTAGAAACTGCTAATGATGGAAGGAATTGCCCATAATTTAATGTAAATCCAATAATGTCATATAATTCCCAATTTATGTTTTTAATAACCCAGTTATAAAAAATATCAGTTTTTTGGATATAATCTTCAAAAGAAAACTTTTGTTTTGTTCCTTTTTTTTCAGATAATTTTTTATTAAAATTTTTTCTAATTTTTTCTTTTGTTTTTTTCCAATGATTAGAAAACACATATTTTGAAAAAACTATTTGTGCTGAATAAGGTTCGTTAGGGCTATAAATAAGAGAGTTGTAATTGGTTAATCCATAAATTTCAGCAGCTTTTAGATAGAGATGTTTAGTTTTTATATTTATTTCTCTCTCTTTTAGATATCCACTCAAAAGTGGAAGTTGTATTGCTGGAATGGTAGTTCCAGCAAAAGGCATAGCTATGAGTAAAATATTTTTTTTATTACTCATTTTCTCTTCTCACCATTATTTTATTTAGCATACGCAAAATATTTTGGATGAATGTCTTTTTATCAAGTTCTTTTGTGAACTCTTTATAAAGACATTTTTCTCCACATCAAATCTATTGCTGGCCCTGCAATACTACCAGCAATTGTATATTCAATCATCTTTTCTCCCACCATCCTTTTTTGTCATATAATGACATGATAAGTTTTGTTTATGATAATTAATATATTTATCGTGCCGAAATGACAAATAAGAAGTTTATCTTTCTACTCTCACAATTTCTATTTATATGCTTTACGCTTATTTGAATAGAATTAATGCTATAAATCAATAAATCTTGTTACGAAATTTCAGATTTGTTAATAATTCATATATCTACTGTTTTTAATTTGTTTATACACTTTTTTACATTAATCGCAAAATATTTATATAATTATCAAATAGATAATGAGTATTAAATTCCAACTATCTGAGGATAAAACATATGAAAAAGCAAATCTTCCTAAGCGAATCTTACATCAGAGCAAGAATAATTGGGATCATACTAGTTATTATTGGAGTTGCTATACTCGTTAATCCTACTGATCTCAACATAAAAATAAGTGTTACATTGATATTAATAGGCCTTTTTATGATATTTATGATAACAGAAAAAAGCATATCAAAAAAAACAAGTGATGCTCAAATAGAAGGAAACACAACAATAATAAAGGAAATGATTAAAGAACTAAATTTAAAAGGAAATGCTATTTTTTTACCAAAATCAAGCACTAGATCAGAAGAAAGAGTTTTGATTCCACCAAACGAATCAGGTGTTATAAAAATCCCTAATACTATATATGATAATGTCTTTTTAGCTGATAATAAAGGAAATAATCTTGGAATATCGATACCTCCAGCGGGAATAAAACTTCTAGATGAAATAGAAAAGGATGGTAAATTTAAAAATGCTAAATTTGAAGATATAGACGAAAAATTACAATTATTTGTAGGAATGAATTTATTAAAGTCGGTATCCTTTAAACAGCATAAGAATGGATGGTATTTAGAAATTGAGAAGCTTGATTCTAGTGATAGTTCAAATGATTTGCAGAATCAGTATCCTTGTCCAGTATGTAGTGCTGTGATTACTGCAATTACTCGTGAGTTAAATCAAATCATTAGAATTTATAAAACCTCACAAAATGGAAATAAAATTGTGTATCATCTTAATTTCATCAAAAGGAAGGCTAAGCAGGAGAAATAAAACTTGTTGATGTCAGAGAAAATAACAATACTTGTAGCAGCATGGTCTATAATAATATTATTTATTACAAGTGGTACTGAATTAGAAATATTTTTTATATTAATTTTAATTGGATTTGTCGCAATAAAAGAATTCACAGATCGTTATACTTCAGTCAATTTAAAACGAAAATTTAACATTTTTATTTTTGCATTCCTAATAATTTTTATTGTGATTATAACGGAAAAAATAATAAACATATTAAATATCTAAATCGAGAAAATGAGAATTTTATTTGATAAATACCCTATTGATATTATCCTCTGTATTTTATGTAGTCTTATCTTAATTCCTGTATCTTTGCTGAATTTGACCGGAATAATACGTATTATTTTAGGTTTACCATTCATACTTTTTATACCTGGTTATCTTTTGATTTTTACACTTTTTCCAAAAAGAAAAACAGATAGAGGAATAGACGTTTTAGAAAGAATTTCTCTAAGTTTTGGCTTTTCGATGGCAATTTCTGCGTCAATTCTATTTGGATTAAATTATACTGCTGGTGGCATACAGTTAGAATCTGTTCTAATTTCTATTTTTGTTTTTATAATCGGTGTTGGCTATATAGCATTATACAAATGGATTAAAACTGTCCCTAACGAAAGGTTTATCATATATATTGATTCGTCTAAGTTATCCTCAAAAAATAAGCTTGATAGAATAATTACAATTATAGTAATACTCTCGATATTGGCCGTTGTTGTATTCTTTGTTTATGCTATAGTAAATCCAAAAAATGGAGAAGTGTTCACTGGGTTTTATCTCTTTGACTCCGATGGGGGAGTATCCAATTACCCAAGTACTCTTGCTATTGGAGAAAATGCGACTGTAAAAATTGGATTAGTAAACCATGAATATCAAACTATGGATTATGTTATTGAAATATGGCTTATAGATCAAGAATCCATTAATAATGAAACAGTTTACAATCATATGTGGTTCGTAGATAAAATTAATGCTACGCTACCTCACTTGCCTGATGATATTAAAAAAACATGGGGCTTACAATGGGAATATAATTATACATTTAGTACAACAAAAACTGGAAAAGATTTGAAAATTGCTTTTCTATTATTTACTGTACCGACAGATGAATATGAGTACGATTTTGAGTATAGAGATATTGCAGAACAGAAATTTAATAGCGCCTATAAAATAGCTCATCTATGGATTGATGTTATATAGATTTCTTTTAACTTTTATAACTAACTATAAATACACAATAAGAGCAAATATTAAAAAACTTTATAAATAATAAAATAATGTTTATATTAATCACTATGGAGTAGCACAACTAATGGTGTCTATTACTCATCTCAAGAAAGTAAGCGTTATTACAAACGGATGCCCTGAAAATCGGATAGACTGTGCAAGAATCCAAGAAATTTTCAAGAGAGGTGGGTGGAAAGTAACAGATGATTTTTGTGATGCAGATCTTATAATTTTTAATGCATGTGGGCTAACTAACTATAATCAAGAATATTCAATCGATATTGTCAACCAAATAAAAGAAAGGAAAAAACCGTCTGCTAGATTAATTGCTTGTGGATGCTTACCAAAAATAAATAAAAATCGCGTTCAAGAGGTTTGGCAAGATATTGTATCAGAATCAGATGCGATACAATGGTTAGATGAAATTCTTCATAAAGATATAAAATCTGAGGAGATTCATGCAAATTATCTAATAAATAGTTCAAACTTTATTAATAGAAATGATAAGAGTTTTTTGTCTTTTAAAAATATCGAACGTCTTATGATGACATTTATAGAACTTCCAATGAGAATTTGTAGAACTCGATTAAGTAAAGTCATCAATGTTTATAATCCACATACTTTTTGTATAAAAGTATCTACTGGGTGCTCAAATAAATGTGCATATTGTGCAGTACAACTATCTCGCGGGCATGTTAAGAGTAAGCCCATCAAAAATATTAAAAAAGAATTTAAGGAAGGATTAAAAAAGAACTATAAAGAATTTGCATTAATAGGAACAGATGTTGGATCATATGGAAGGGATATAGGAACAGATCTTGTTTCTCTTCTTAAAGAACTCATTAAAAATAAAGGCGAATATACAATAAAATTGAGAAATGTTCATCCAAGGTTTTTAATTGAAATGATGCCTGAACTACAGGAGGTTTTTCAAAGTGGAAAAATATCTTATATCTGTTCTGCTGCACAATCTGGTAATAATAGAGTTCTTAAATTAATGGATCGAGGATATAAAATCGAGGATTTTAAAGAAGCAATTCGTACAATTAATAAAAAGTTTCCAAATATCAAGATTCGCACTCAATTAATGACCGGATTCCCTGGAGAAACAAAGGCTGATTTCAAGGATACAGTTCGACTCCTTAATGAACTTCGTTTTGATTTTGTAGAAGTATACAACTTCGAATCTAGACCTGGTACCAAGGCAGAAAAATTAGAAGGAAAAGTTCCACAGAAAGTAGCCTGTAGAAGATATCATAGATTATGTATAACATCGTTCTTTCATATGTGTGATAGCAAAAAGTACAAAAGAAAAGTCTTATCTTAAGTTAATATCTTAATATTTAACTAAAAAGCAATATTTATGATATGTTCTATCATTTTCTCTATTAATGATGATAAAATGAAATTAAAAAAAATAATAAACTGGAGATATTTTGTTATATGCCTGGAGCAATAATTCATTTGGCAGCCGGTAGTTTAATGGTACTTATTGGTATATATTACTCTAAAGATTATTTTAGATATAATCATGATATTAAGGAGTTTTTACTTTTAATTATTGTTTGCTTATCATTCAGTCTCTTACCAGATTTTGTTTTAATAATATACTATACAACATATATGTCCTCATTTTGTACTGCTTTATTATATCATAATTTTTTTTCCTTTATATCTGCCATTGTAGCTATTTCTGGTCTTTTAATTTTAAGATATTGGATTGATATAAAAAGAAAACCTATTTTGATTATGGGTCTATGGTGTATAATATTACATGTTGCAATGGATTTATTTATAGAAGAAAGTAGTATATGGTTTTAGTATCTATCTTTTCATCATAAAGATAAGAAACTATGCTTGAGTATGCTCTAAATAATAAATATGTCCTTTTATACCGTCAAACTCAATGGTTTTGTTTGATTCTATTATTTCTTTTTCTATTGTTTTATCTGTTATAATAAAAGTTTCGTTCCACGTTGGAAGAGGCGTTACTGTTATTGTATGGTTGTATGTACATTCTTTTAGATCTATGAAATATTCTCCATCTTCATTCATTCCCGTTTTTATCACATCTCTATCTGTCTCCCATCTATATGCATCTTCTATGGTTATAAATTGAACACGTTTGATTTTAAAGTAACTTATTACTTTCTCAAAATTTTCTATCTTTGTTTTATTTAGACTTTTATTTTTATCTAAAAATGTCCAGTCATGTATGCAAAGAATATAAATTTCGTCTGATGAGTTATAGAATTTATCAAAATTGTTTTTGAACTCTTTAAAAGTCCGATGTTTTGGCGTACTCAAATATGTTTCCCATGTTTCATAAAAAAAATCAGTCATAAACGATACCACATATGTAGGTTTATCTTTCATACCAGTTATACTATGATACCCAAGGTCACTAAGCGCCCTTGTTGTATTTATATCACTGCTACTGTATGGTGGGATAAACGTATATGGTCTGCAGTTCAGATATTCTTTTAATATTCTCGTTCCGTTCTCTATCATAGAATACTGTTCATTGTATGGGTGATTTCGAAATTTTATATGCTTATAGCCGTGAGTAGCAAACTCAAAATATGATTTATTTAAATCATTTAAGTAATCTATTGTTTTAGGATTATAAGGTAGTGATTCGGGAATCACACCAAAGGTCATTTTTATATTATTTTCTATTGTTAGATTGGAAATCCATCTAAGACTTGGAAGATGAGCAGGGTCAAGGATATCATCATCTCTAATAATCACCTTTTTACAATAAAATGGTTCGTAATTATCTGCTTTGCTTCCAGTAACATTTATCTTGCTATCATTGATTGGGGCAGATAAATTAATAACATAAATTATTCCTGATAAAACTACGATAAGGATGATAAATCCGATGATGAATAAAAGTTTTGGGGATTCTTTTTTCATGTTTTCTCAAGTTAAAGGTTAAAGCAGGGTCAATACATACTATATATAAAAATTAACTAATAAAATTATCTATAAAAATTTTTTCATCTAGTTTAATCAATAAATACAATAATTCCTGTTTTTGCTTTTATGCTGTATTCCACTCCCTCAATAGTTATACTATAACTTTTATTATCATCAGAAAAATTTACAAATATGCTTGCATTTTCAAAATCTCGACCGTACAAGCTTCCTTCTACATGATAATAATCTGTCTTTGGATTGCCAATCTCTGTATCCATCTCTGGATAGTATCCTTTACTATTGTCATTAGCATCAATTTCGCCCCAACCAAATACTGCATTCGGACCATTTACTCCAAGAAGAAAACCACAGAAACAATACTGCATAAGTTCATGGGCTTGTTCTATTTCATCGCTTGTAGGATTATCAGATATTTTTGCATTGCTTACAGCACAATAATAATATCCCTGCCCAGTTAACTCAGCTAAATCATGTATTTGTCCCAATGCCTCATCTTCGTTATATCCAGGATCATCTAATTCATCCCACGGTGCATGTAGAAATCCTTCCCATATTATTCCACCAGTAATCTCAGCATATTCAATGCCTTGTGTATTTGGAAGAATTGGCTTATCAATAACACTACAGAAATGTTGTAAAAATTCTGCCATATCATCATGCCAACGATCCTTTATACTGTTTGGAATATAATTATTAGATATAGTCCAAAAATCTTCATAACTGTAAAAATATTGCATTGCTTCATCAGCCATCACTCCATCCAGAGAGGGATAAGTTTCTAACAAGTGCATAGCTTGATTTGCATAGAATTCTTGCCACCCTTGCTTACCAACATCCATTGCATACCAACCATAATCGCTTTGCTTGATACGATTCCCAAAAGTGTCATGTAGAAACCAATCATCATGAACATTTACCTCATCCCAATACACATCATAATCTTGTATTGCTGAAGCAGCAAGATACACATAAATTTTGATATCTGTATTTAATTCTTTGATTTTAGATGCGTATTCACTCATTTCATATGGTATAAACACTAAATCAAAATGATTTGCGATATGTTGACGATTCTGTGGGTTTGCTATTGTTAAATCATAAGCTGTTATACATTTATAAAATCGTTTTTCGTTATTAGAATATAATGATTTTGGATAATTAGGAATTTCATCACTATAATAGTAATAAATTAAACATAAGCAAAAAACAAGAATTACAATAGTTATCACAATTATTTTTTTTCCCATGATTTGTATCATTTGTTTTTCATAACGATTGTTTATTTATAAAATATATGAGATGTTTTATTAGGTAAAACATAGATATTAGTAATAATATGAAAGAAAGTATATTTACTCTTTTAAAATTACCAGATAGAATCATTTCAAAGATATACTTAAAATTCTTTCAGGAAAAAAATTCTTTAATGATATTTAATTTCCATGGATTCTTTCGTAATGAAAAAGAAAAAATGATGGACTTAGTAGATCCACAAACATGGACGACTATAGATGATTTCCATCAGTTTATTGAATATTTCTTAAATAATGATTACAATTTTATTTCCCCAAACGACATTTTAAATGGTCTAAATAATGATAAAAAATACATTATGATAAGTTTTGATGATGGATATTATAATAACAAGCATGCTTTAAAAATTCTAAGAAAATATGATGTTCCTATTGTTTTGTTTCCATCTATAGACCATGTAGCGCAAAATAAATGTTTTTGGTGGGATGTTTTGTATAGGGAAAAAATAAAATCTCAATTATCAAAAGACATATTTTTCGAACAAAATCAATTAAAATTAAAGACAAACGAAAAAATTGAGAAGTATATCGTTGAAACTTTCGGTAAAGAAGCATTCAAACCAAGAAGTGATATTGATAGGCCATTTACTACTTTAGAGCTAAGAGATTTTTCTAAAGAAAAATACGTGTTTCTAGGCAATCATACTAGTAGCCATGCGATTCTAACAAATTATTCTTCAGATGGAATCAAGTCACAAATACTTGATGCTCAAAATGCTATTAATGAAATCACTGGGGCAACTCCAATAATTATTTCATATCCAAATGGTAACTACTCAGATGAAATACTAAAAATATCAAAAGAGCTTGGAATCAAAATAGGAGTTACAACAACTTATAATAAAAACAATTTACCTTTAAATAGTCAAATTAAAAGGTGCATGTACCTTGGAAGATTTGATGTATCTGGTTGTAATGATGTTATAAAACAATGCGAGTTATTTAGATCAGATATTTTGTTATATCCTAGAATCTATGATTTTTTAAATAAAAAATCTACAAGATAAATGACTTGCTTATGGATTTTGTAGATACGATAAATCTTTCTTTTTTATATAATCATATTTTAATCCAAAAAAATTTAAATTAATAATTTTTCCAATTTTTTTATAGTATTTTATCGAACTCTTGGTTTTTAATGATGCTTTGTTATTTGTATTTATAACTGATATAACAAACTCTTTTCCTTCCTTTTTTAATAAATCGCAAAGGTAATTATACATTGATCCGTGAATTCTTTTTCCACGAAAATCTTTTAAAACAAATGATTTGTAGGTATAAGCTCTATTTTTTGATAAAGGAATATGATTAAATTGCGATAACTCCATGGTATCTTTCATTGTCCAAAGATATCCAATAACTTGACCTTTATGTATTGCAAGAACGCATTTATCTCCTTTTTCAAGCCGTTCTATAGAATACTTTTTTCCTTTTTTGTTATAGTTGTAAAGCTTTTTATCCATCTTTTTTATGTCTTCTTTTGTTGCAATTTTTAGTGTTATTTCCAGATTTGTAACCCTTTTTGAATCAGGATTTTTTAAATCGAGTTCAAAAATAATAGATTGTGATATACCAAATACATTGTTATTAAAATAATTAATAATTCTCAAAAATATATTGAGGTCCTTTTTCTGACTTTTTAAAGATTCTTTTTCATCTTTTCCTTTTGTTTTTTCAGTCATGGTTCGTCGAATCCTTTTCTTTTTATGACAAAATATGCATTTCTATAAATAGACTGGAGAAAAGTAACATTCCTATTAATGCCACTTACACAGTTTTTGCATATTTGTATACTACCATCTTTCTGAGATTTTAAAAAACAACGATGTTTCTTATTTTTCCAAATGGAAGAAAAAGGCAGTTCTTTAATGTTACCAAAATTATAGTTATTATAATGAAAACATCCAAGAAGATTTCCAAAAGGGTCTATTGTAACCTTATTTCTACTTATGTAGCATTTTCTGTTAGGGATTGTTCCCTTCATAAGGTTATTAATAGTTAAAGAATCAATAATACTTGTTGATATAAATATTTTGTATTTATCTTTTGATTTTCTTATATCTTTCATTTTTTTCTTTAAAACAGTAGCTTGTTCTCTGTTTAATAGATTAGATTCTCCTAATGTTATATAAAAAGGAGTAGGTTTTATACCATTAACACTGGAACTTTGGATATTTTTATCCTTGAATTCTCCAACATATTCAAAATCTATACCATTAGCACCAATCTTTTCAATACTTTGAATAATCTGTTCAAAATGATGCACATTTGATGATGAAATTGTACAATTAACTATAATTACTGGTGTCTCACTATCTAGGTTCTTCTTTGCTTTAACAAGATGTTCCAACGATTTTTGAACACGATTAAATGTTCCTTTGTTTCCTCGGATTTTATCATGGATTTCTATGGGTCCATCAAGAGAAATATAAAGCCTATCTAAACCCGATTTAACTAATGAAATAGCAGTTTTCTCATCTAACAAGTTACAATTAGTAGGCATATCTACTATTATTTCTTTATTTTTCTTCTTTATATATTCTATTATGGGTATGGTAACATCTTTTCTAATCAAAGAGTCTCCACCAAATAACTCAATTAATTTTACATTATTTTCATTGAGTGTATCTATAACTTTTTTCCATTCGTTTAATGTTAGTTCTTTCTTTTTGTCATAATTTTTACTTCGTTTCCATATAGTGCACATTTTACATTGACTTGTACATCTATAGGTCATAAACAATAAAGCACTAGTTGGCTTTGTAAAAATGTAATCTATATTTCTTTTTACAAGATCTTTGATATAGCTTGACAATGTTTTGAGCTTACGTGTAAGGTAGTTCATCATGTGATACTTTACCTCCATTAAATATTGAAGATTTATCTGGGGAATTTACAATTCTAATTGGAACACTAAGGATTCTAAAATATCTTATATAGCTTACTTTTTTAAATCCGTTTTTTTCAAAGGCACTTATCGAAGCTTTATTCCATGGTGGGATATGACATCCAACTCTTTCGTATCCTTTTGATTTTAGTAATTTAATTGTCTGTGATATGAGATATTTGGCTATACCTTTATTTCTATATTCATCTAAGACAAATGTATCATATACAAAGGCCATTTTATCTGGAAATTTAATAATTTTGTCATAATCAAAAATATAAATATTTCCAAAACCAATTTTGATACAACCTATTATTTCTCCATTGTTTGATATGGAGGCCCAGTAATGGTTATATTTAATAGCAGCATCAATTTCTTTTTGGTAAACGACCCAACTTAGTTTTTGTTTCTTTAGCCATTCAATAGTTTTTTTCGTTGAATTTATATCAAACTTAACAGGTATTTCTGTTTTAAACTCTTTATTTTTTTCTTTTAATCTTTTTTCAAACCAAATTGCGTTATTAGTTGTAAATATTGATCTTGGATAGAACTTTCTAGTTTGTCCCTTAGATTTAGTCATTAACTTTTTTTCCTCTGTAAATTTTTTAAAGAATATAAGTAGCATAAAAAATCATAAGTTTTTGAATATGATTTTTGGTATGAGTAACGCGTTACTGTTTTTCCACCACTGTATAATTTATAATCATTTATTCTCTTCTTTTTTATATCTTTTTCCGCTTCTTTTTTAGACCATAAACCACCGAGATCAAACTCTTTTATACCTCTTTCTTTTGCATATTTTATGGCTTCCCAGTCAATTAACCTATCAGCGCAAGCTATCAGGCTTTTTTTTCTTTTATCTACATCCAATCGTTTTGACGCGCCAATCCATGATTCAATATGTTGATTATCTTTTAGAAATAGAGTTCCAACTAAGAGTTCATCATAATATTTTGCGACAAATAGTGTACCCTTTTCTTTCATGGTTTTAAGATCTATTGATCCAACTCCAAATATATCAAATAAAGATTTTATGCCTTTTTTTTTAATAAATGACTTGTACATCTCAAAAAATTGTTTATAGTCTTTGTTTGTCTGAATTTCAATACCTTCTCTTTTTGCTCTGTTTATCCTATATCTAACATTTTTTTTATCCATATTTTTCCAAATTGTATCTAAATCTTGAGTTAAATCGATAATGCTAGTTAATTCTTTATGACGATTAAATCCTTTAACATTTACTTTATTTTTGCAATAGCGAAAATTTAGAAAATCAACCTCTTCAACATCATATGGGTAATCTGAGAAATGGACTTCGCATGTATCTAAGAATAAAATTTTTTTGTTTATCTCTAGCATACTAACTTTTATATATAAAATAGTATATATCACTTTCCATTAAAAATTATTCTTTACAAACTGTTATGTATACTCTACAAAAATTTACATTTGTTATAAATAGATAAAATTTTTAAAAATTTATTTATATTTAAATATAACAAAAATAATTTTTTCAGTAAAATTTATATATTGGTACTATCTATTGTGTCTTATATAAATATAATAATGTAAATATAATGAATAGGCATAATAAGAATTGTTAATCAGTTTTTATGGTGTTAAGAACTGTTTGACATGGTCTTCTTAGGGGAGTTAAAAAAATGAAGAATAAATTCGATAAAACTACAATCGCTGTGATTCCATGTTATAATGAAGAAGCAACTATTGGTAGTATCGCTTTAAAAACTAGAGATTATGTTGATAAATTATTAGTTATTGATGATGGAAGTAACGATGATACAGTAAAAATTGCTAGGGCTGCAGGAGCTGAAGTTATTTCCCATAAGAAAAATCTTGGAAAAAGTGCCGCTATTAAAACTGGTTTTAAATATGCTTTAAAAGAAGGTTATGAATATGCTGTGACTATTGATGGAGATGGGCAACATAATCCAAATGAAATACCTTTTGTTTTAGAACACTTAATGAATAATAATCATGATATAACTGTAGGGTTTAGATCTGGAAATGATACAGAAATGCCTCGTTGGCGTAAGATTGGTAAACGAGTGTTGGATTATACAACTAGTTTTGGTAATGGCGGATATGTTACTGATAGCCAGAATGGCTTTCGTGCTTTTAACAAAAATGCAATGAAGCGTCTTTATCCAAAATTAAATGGGAATGGTTTCAGTACAGAAAGTGAACAACTAATCAAAGCCCATGAAGCTGGTTTAAAGGTTTCTCACAAAAATACTACATGTAAGTATAAAAATTTAAAAAAGACTTCTACTAAGAATTCTACATCACATGGTTTTTCTGTTTTAAATCATATTATTTGGCTTGTTGCCGAGAAACGTCCTTTGTTGTTTATTAGTGTACCTGGTTTTATTTTGGTGTTACTTGGACTTTTTTTTGGTATACAAACCATGTATTATTATAACCAAACACATGTTTTCCTTGTACCATATGCTGTTCTAGTAAGTATTTTGCTAATAGTCGGTGTTATCGGAATGTTTATGGGGTTAATGTTGAATGTCATACCTGGATTATTAAGACGAGCGAGAGAGGTATGACAGTATGTTAATTTATTATAATGATGTGCTATATTCATAATAATAAAGTCTAGGGTAGTTATATGAAAATAGCATTAATATGTTCTCAAGGTGGTCATTTAATTGAGATGCTCTGTTTGATAGAGGCATTTAAAAGACAGGACTTATTTTTTATTACATATAAAAACCCAACAACAGAACAGTTGGAATACAAGAGATATCTGATAGAAAATATTGGTACAAGTTTATCAAAGATGATTAAAACGTTTTTTCAAACGTTTAGTATTTTAAAAAAAGAAAAACCAGATTTGATTGTTAGTACCGGTGCTGAAATTGCAATTCCTTTTTATATAACGGCCAAATTAATGAGAATTAATACTATTTACATTGAAAGCTGGTGTAGAGTTAAAACAAAGTCAGGAACAGGTCGAATTTTATATTATATCTCAAATGTTTTTTTGGTTCAATGGCCTAATATGGCAAAAAAATATGGAAAAAAAGCAGAGTATCATGGCGCGGTGATATAAATATGATTTATGTAACTGTAGGCACTCATTATCTTGGATTTGAAAGATTAATTAAAAAGATGGATGAGATTGCAGGAAAAATAGATGAGGAAGTAATTGCTCAGATTGGCTCAACAAAATACAAGCCAAAAAATATGAAATATTTCAAATTTATCAAAGAAGAAGAAAAAATTTTAGAGTTATACAAAAAGGCTAGGATAGTACTATCTCATTCTGGTGTGGGAACAATACTCACTGTTTTAAATTATGGAAAACCACTAGTTATCGTCCCTCGATTAAAAAAATTTAACGAACATATTGATGATCATCAGATTGAGCTAGCTGAGATGCTTAAAAATGAAGAAGGAGTGCAGGTTGTCTATGATACTGATAAACTTGAACATTCGTTAAATAATGCTAAACCAAGGAAATTTAAAAAATCTATAAAGAATAAAAATCTAGTTAATTTTTTAAAGAATTATATTATGGTAATAGAAAATGAAAATATGCATGGTGATATCAACACCATTTCCTCCTAAAGAGGGAATTGGCTATTATACTTATAATTTATCAAGAAAATTGATTGATAAAGGTCATGAAATAGTTGTTATCACACGAGGCTCTTTTAAAAAAACTCAAAGAGAGGTTATCGATGGTATAGAAGTAATTAGAGCTCCTTTTATTCCAATTTATCCTTTATATATCAAATTGCACAGTATATTTGTAAATAAAATATTTAAATCATTGGAATCAACGGTAGATATTGTTCATATTCATACGCCACTTTCTCCTCTTATAAAAACAGATCTTCCCATAATAACAACTGTACATACTCCTATGTTAACAGATAATCGTTATATCAAAATAAGTTCCTTTTATTCTTTTTTATCAAAAATTTCGGCAAGACTTGTTAGCTATCCATTAGAACTAAAACTTTTGCATAATTCAAATACTATTACAACTGTTTCTAAGTCTATTTCTGACGAATTAAAAGAAAATTATGTACATTCAGATAAAATAAAAATAGTAGGTAATGGTGTTGATGAAAATTTCTTTAATTTCACACATAAAAGATTTCAAGATGATAAAAAATATATTCTATATGTCGGTAGAATAGATCGTGAAAAAGGACTGTTTGATCTTTTGGAATGTGCAAAATACATTTGTAATGATAGATCTGATGTCTTTTTTATTTTAGCAGGTTTAGGGCGAGATTTAAATAACCTTAAAAAGAGAGTAAAAAAAGAAAATCTTCATGATAGATTCACATTTTTGGGTCAAGTTAATAAAGATCAGCTTGTGAAACTGTATCAAAAATCAACACTTTTTGTTTTTCCATCATACCATGAGGGTTTACCCAGTGTTATTTTAGAAGCTATGTCTTGCGGGTTACCAGTCATAACAACAAATGTCAGAGGAAATAGAGATTTGATTTCTGATAGAGAAAATGGGATAATGGTACCTCCAAGGAATCCAAAAAAATTAGCAAAAACTATATCATCTCTATTAGATAACAAAAAATTGTGTGAAACATTTAGTAAAAAAGCAAGAGAAATCATCGAAAAAAACTATACTTGGGATTTAATATCATCTAGATTCTTAAAATATTATGAATTGCTTATGGAGGCTAAACCTTGAAAGTTTGTATTCTTTCAGAATATGCATATTATCATCTTGATGGAAAAAGTAGTAACACTGGAGGTGGAGCTGAGTTGCAAATGGCTTTGCTTGCCAAAGGATTACTCGCTAAATCACATGATGTTTCTTTTGTGACCTTTATAAAATCTTATAATTCCTATGAAATAATCGAGGGTATTAAAGTCTATAACCCATTTGATAATAAACACAGTGGCTATACCTATCTTTTTCCTTGGAATATATTCAGATTATTTTTGGTTCTACATAAAATAGATGCAGATGTTTACATCCAGCGAGCATCCACTCCATTAACAGGATGGATAGCTTTTTTTACAAAATTAAAAAAACGCATATTTTTATATTCGTCTTCTTCTGATAATGATGTAAGTAAAACGCTGACTGTAAAGTCTTTAACTGATTTTAAAAAATGGTTGTATAGATATGGTGTTAGGCATTCCGATTGTGTAGTTTGTCAGACCAATCATCAAAAACATCTATTAAAAAAATCTGTTGGAAAAGAAGGAGCTGTTATAAAAAATTTATATCCACTTAGTAAACGAAAATACAATAATACTTCTGCATCAAAGATAGTTTGGATAGGGCGGCTAATAAAAGAGAAAAAGCCAGAATTGTATTTAAAATTAGCACAACACATACCTAACTATCAGTTTTACATGATATGTGCAACTGGGGGCTCTACTCCTGCATATTTTGAATATCGTGATAAAATAAAAGAGGCTGCAAGTAAGATACCTAATTTAAAGTTTATGTGGAATATTCCACATCATGAAATAGATAAATATTATGCAGAATCTTTTTTACTAGTAAATACATCTCCAAGTGAAGGTTTTCCTAACACTTTTCTTGAGGCATGGGGAAATAAAATCCCTGTTGTATCGTTAAATTTTGATCCAGATGGAATAATACATAATAATCTTCTTGGATTTCACTCAAAAACGTTTGAAGACATGATCAAAAATATCAAAACACTCATAAAAAATGAGGAACTACGAAAAGAAATGGGAAAAAATTCTTATGATTACGTTAAAAAAGATCACAATATAAAAAAAATCGTCAAAGATTATGAGCTATTGATAGATAGCATCTTAAATGGAGGTTAAGTAACTTTGCTCTTTTTAAATATATCTCATCTGGCATTTGAAGATGAAATCAAAAAAAAATTATCTATACTATTTTTTACTTTTGGGATATTTCTTTTCATATTAAATTTGTATTATAATTTTCCAGATTATTTTGATGCTGCCATATTTTGGATAGCTATACTTACTATGGTTGGTACGGTTCTTTACCAGATCTTCTTTTTAAATAATCATCGTTTTGTACTTTTTGAAATTTTTATTATTTATCTTTCACTTCACTTAATGTATTCAGTTGGTTTTTATGGTTTACGCGGAAGTGATTCGTATATTGATTATAATTTTCTAAAAAACATATTGAATGACCATAAATTTATTCTAGGACAAAATTTGGATAAATGGAACATAGATGGGTGGCCAATGATACATCTTCTTTCTTCTGCTGTTTCACTAATAACAAAAATAGATCCTCTTTTGGTAGCAAAATTTCTCCCTTCTTTCATCTCATCAATTATTGTGTTACCAATCTATTTGTTAGCATATACTATAAACAAAAACAAAAAAATTGCACTATTTGTCTGTGTTTTATTTGGCGTTATACCTCAGTTTGTTGATTTTGAAGCAACTTTTGTTAGAGAAACAATTGCATTGTTTTTCATGTTTTTATTTTTTTATATGCTTTATGCTTCTAAAAAACATAGAGACTTTCGTTTAACTTTGTTGGCTTTTTTCCTTATCCCTGTAATAGTATTTTCTCATCATTTCACATCTTTTATGGTAATTATTTTGCTCGGCATTTATTTTTTTGTGACAAAATTTGTACTTTATTTTTACAAAAAAAATTCAAAGATGATTAAAAAGTTATCTGGTGTAATAAATATTAAAACGATTTTTTTATCGGCTATAATTATCACGTTTTTTTACTGGATTTATTATGCTACTTTTATTTTTGAATATTCTTTAGATTATTTGTATCAATTTATAGGCTTCGAAGACATGTTGACTTATTCAGACCAGTTGCAGCTAGGATCCTCAATTGTTACTATTAGGGGAAATATCATTTATTATGGATTTTTTTTCTTTCATATAGCATTTTCTTTGATTCTCTTAATAAAATTAATTGTAATGAAAAACAGGGAAAAAATCGAAGATACTACATTTACCTTATACTTCTTTTTTTGCATGTTTTATGCGTTTCTTGCACTCTACGTATTAAGTTCGTTTTTATATCCTGATAGATTTTTGCCATTTGGATGGATGTTTGGGTTTATTCCTCTTACGGGATTATTACTTATTATTAAGAAAAAAACTTACAAAAAAATCCTTACTGTTCTATTAATTTCCTTTTTAATGTATAATTTATATGGTCTCAGTATAGAATACTACACCGGTAATGCATCTCTTACAGGAGTTGTTGTTACTGAGAAAGAATATTTTATAGCAAATCAAATCAGTTTTCCTGAAGAGTATTTTGGTTATGGAGGGGCAGTTGCTGCTATTTATGATTTGCAAGGAATAGAGCAAAGAACAAAAGGAAAAGATCTCAGTTTTATAGTTTATGGGGGATTTTCTTATAATACTACGGCTGTAATTGATGATGATTTGAATATATATCACTTGGAAAATCTCAAGGAAAAATCTCCTGCAACTTACAATAATTTAATTCAGGTGTTGTCGTACAAAAACCAAAAAAACGTAAACAAAATCTGTGAGATCGGAAACGTCTATGTTTTAAAAGGAAGTGAATGAATTGAATGCTAATCAAGAAATAAAATTATCTTCAAAACATTTGAAAATAGCAATTTTAGTTCACTTTTTTCCACCGAAATATCTTGGTGGAACAGAAATTGCGACTTATAATCTTGCGAAATATTTATGTAAAAAAGGACATGAAGTACATGTTATTACGACATTATACAAAGGAGCACCAAAGAAAATTTATGAAAGTGGATTTCACATTCATCGTCTCTTTTGGTCAAAAATAAGGTTTATTGGTGGTATCTTATTTCTAATAAAGCAAATTCGTTGTTTAAAAAATATTGATCCGGATGTCATTCATTTTCAAGGTGCTGGCGGTATAAATATTATTTTTTTAAAAAAATTTTTTAGAAGGCCTTGTGTTGCTTGGGGTCAAGGCTCTGATATATATTCCCCCTGGTCCTTTAAAAATACAATTTTAAAATCTGTGTTTAGGAATGTTGATGCAGTTGTTGCATTGACTGAAGATATGAAAAAAGATATTCAAAAAATTTTCAATAGGGCTGTCTTTGTAATACCAAATGGAATAGATAATACAATATTTAAAAAAATATCTTCAAATAATCATTCTATTGATTTATCGATTAAAAAAAGAGATAATATGCTAATATTTGTTGGCAACTTTCGTCCTGTTAAGGGGTTGAAATATCTAATTTATGCAATGAAACTTATTAATGAACAAAGTAGAGACGTAGGTTTGATTTTAATAGGAGATGGTGAGAAACGTTTGGAATTGGAAAAACTAGTAAAAACTCTTGATTTATCTGAATATATATTTTTTATTGGTAAAGTTTCAAACGAGCAAATTCCAAAATATATGCATAATTCAGACATTTTTGTTTTACCTAGCCTATCAGAGGGCCTACCTCTAGTAATTTTAGAGGCATTTGCTTCAGGATTACCTATTGTTGCTAGTAAAGTTGGTGGTTTGCCATCAATTATTAAAGATGGAGAAAACGGTTTTCTTGTTGAACCTAAGAATCCAGAAAAGATTGTAGAAAAAATAATGATACTTTTAAAAAATAAAAAATTAATGAAAGAGATAGCTAAAAACAATAAATTAAAGGCAGAAAAATATGATTGGTCTTCTGTATCTAATCAGATTGAATCTGTGTATTTTGAAGTTATAGATAATAAATCTTAAGACTTGATTCATACTTTCCTCTTTAGTATGGATAAAATTATTATTCCAATTATAAATGAAATTGTTGTTGCCAAAATTGCGCCAAATAGCTGATATCTAGGTATAAGAAGGATATTTAAAATTATATTTATAATGGCAATAGTTATTGAACTCATCGTAACAAGTTTCACTCCTTTTATACCTTGCGAGCAAAATGTCCAGTCATACAAACCATAGCATACAATTAAAACTGAGGTTGCAGCAAATAATATCATCAACTGAAAGTTTAATGGGTAGCTTTTTCCATAAAATTTTAGTATCACCAATTCGCAAACAAATACAAATGGAATACCGATTGCAATTAAATATGGAATTATTTTTTTTATTTTATTAAATATTTTTTCTTTGTTTTTATATTTAGAAATTGATGGGAAAAAGACAACATTAAATGTATTCCAAAGAAATCCTAGTATATATATCGATGAAAAGTAATATGCTCTATAAATTCCAACATCTAATTCTGTCATATATCTGTTTATTAGTATCACATCGATATTTGTATAGAACACAAATGATAAACTTCCAAGAAGTGTGAATATTCCATATCTTAATAATTTGTTTGCCCAAGATTTTTTAATATTGTATGTAAAATATTTCTTTAGAATAAATATAAATGCGATTATACTAGTTACTCCATAAGCAAGATACATTGAAAATACTGCAGATATATATGAACGCGCGTAAACTATGATAAAAAGTAAAAAGGCAGATAATGCAACAATACTAAATATGGGCTTTAATACAGATAGAATTTTTATTTTTAGAAGTCCTCTTAATATATCAGTAGTGCAAGTATACAATGCAAATAGAACAGCAAATGCAATTGATAAATAAAATATTTCTTTTGATATTGAAAATAAATTTGAAAACTGAGATGAGAAAACATATAATAGAATAACTGATGTAATTGTAAAAGTTAAAATCATAATATATGCAGTTGATACAATAATTGCTTGTCTTTTTTCATCTTTTTTTTCTGAACTGTACTTTACCATCGCGGTACTAATGCCAAGAATCATTGGTATGTAAAGAAACATTGCAACAGATTGAACAAGAGTAAACTCACCATATCTCAACGGTCCAAGTAATCTTCCCGCAAGAATATTAAAAGTAAAAGAAAAAATCATTGCAATAATTGTTCCAATTCCTATATATGTAAGATTTTTTATGAATTTTTTAATTTCGCCACTCATTTCTTCATGAAATATTTTTTCATAAAAAAATTTTGAAATATTTATGATAAAATCTGATATATTTATCTTCATTTTGTTACACCTGCGGTTCTTTTCAATAAACCTTTCAGATAAGTTTTTGTGATATGTCTGTTAGTTGCGATAATGTATGGTAATAATTTAGTTTGGGGGCTTATATTTTTATATTCCTTTATTTCAGATGCACATTTAAAATTGATATTATCGTGTTTTGAAATGAATTTTAAAAGTTTTTCCATTGTAGAAATAAAAAACTTATCAGTCATAGATGGAGAATGTAAGCAGATGTGAAATAATGGTAAATCTTGTCTATAATACTCTAAAAAACATGCTTTTAACCATGATAACCCTGATATAGGTGCAATTTCCGGATTGACATTTCCTATACGTAACATTTGAGATATTGGTAAAATTAAAATTGGTAAATTACCTTTTTTTTGATAATCATTTTCACTTGGGTGGTAAGGCATACAAATTCTTGGTAATTTTGACCAATCATAATGATCTGATTTTGAATGTGCTTGAGCTGAACATTCATTGGTTATTCCCAATTGTATTAGTGCCTTAATTGTTTCATTGTTTACAGACCATCTACCTGAAACAAATGATTTTATTTTTTTTTCTAATTTATTTTCCACATACTCTTTTCCAGTTTTTATTATTTCTAATTGATTTTTGTAAGAATAATCCTGTAGCACAGTCGAATTTATCTTATACGTACAATGATTATTAAGATAAGAATCACCAACGTACCATTGAAATTTTTTATGGCTGTTCCATTTAACCCATCCTGGGTGAATATGCAGTCCAATTTCATGAGGTGTTGTATCATTTGGAAAACTTTCAACTGTTTCAGGCATAGTAGCAAACGTAACTTTGGCACCATAAGAATTTGCAATTTTTATTAAATTAAAAACACCTTTTTTAACGCCTTGAATAGAATTTTTATCAAATATTATCTCTTTATCATATACACGACCAAATTCAGTGTGACAAAGGATAATTACATCCATTAAAAAGCCTCATAATGTTTTGTAAACCATTCCATTCTTTTCTGCATCATTTTTAAACATCCCGCGAACATCTATCAATACAGGTTTTCCATTCATTATCTGCTTGAGATGTTCGAGCTTAATTTCTTTAAATTCATCATGTTTAACTGTTATAATGACGCAGTCTACTTTGATTTCATTTATATTTTCTAATGGAGTTATCTTAAAATTACTTATTTCTTCTCTATTTAAAAGAGGATCGAAGCCATATATATCACAGTTAAATTCTTTTAACTCTTTAATCACTTCTTTTACTGGTGTCTCTCTAACATCTGATACATTTTCTTTAAAAGTTAAACCCATTATTAGAACCTTAGATCCTTTTATTATTTTACCTGATTCGTTAATTGATCTTATAGTTAAATCTGCTACATGCTTTGACATATAGTCATTAACTGATCGGCCGGCAAGAATAACTTGAGGATGATAAGCAATTTCTTTAGCTTTGTATACTAGATAATATGGATCAACTGGGATACAATGACCACCTACTAGTCCTGGCTCATAACGATAAAAATTCCATTTTGTTGATGCTGCATCCAAAACGGCTTTTGTGTCTATATCCATCTTATTAAATATAATCGAAAGTTCGTTCATCAAAGCAATGTTTAGATCTCTTTGGATATTTTCTATAACTTTAGCTGCTTCAGCAATTTTTATATTTGATGTTTTATAGACATTAGTGATTAATCCATACAAATCTGAAAGTTTATCAGTGCTTTCTTTATCCATCCCTGAAACAATTTTTATTATTTTATCTAAAGTATGGTTTTTATCACCCGGATTAATTCTTTCTGGGGAATATCCAACTTTAAAGTCTATTCCAATCTTAAAACCAGATTCTTTTTCTAAGATTGTTCCAACAGTATCTTCTGTAACCCCTGGATAAACTGTTGATTCTAAGACCACGATCGCGTCTTTTTTAAGATTCTGTCCAATAATTTTTGAAGCAGATATTACAAAAGATAAATCCGGTTCTTTTGATTTTTTAACAGGTGTTGGAACTGCTATTATAACTATATCTGCTAGTTTTATTTTTTTAGGATTTGATGTTAATTCAAGATTATCATGATTTTCATTTAAAATACATACTTTTTTTTCATCTATGTCAAAACCTATTACTTTAACGTGTTTTGATAGGGCTTCAGCTAGAGGTAAACCAACATATCCAAGTCCAACAACGCAGACTGTTTCTTGTCTTATATCTGTTTTTGATTCCATTTTACTGTTTCCTCCAATCCCTCTTTTATGTTGAATTTTGGTTCATATTTAAGTTTTTCTTTGGCTTTAGAAATATCTGCAAGTGAATGTTTTACATCGCCTGGTTGAGGTTCATCATGAATTGGCTCAAATTTTTTCTTGCATATTTCCATAATTGATTTAGCAAGATCATTTATTGAAATATGCTTTCCTCCAGCTATATTGAAAACACCTGTTGCTTTGCTTTCAACTGCTAAAATATTAGCTTCTACAACATCCTTTATAAAAGTAAAATCCCTTGTTTGTTCACCATCGCCATGAATTATTGGTGCTTTTTCTTTTAAAACTCTGCTAATAAATTTAGGTATAACTGCTGCATATTCACTTGTTGGATCTTGAATTGGTCCATATACATTAAAATATCTAAGAGAGGCAGTGGGTAATTCATATACATTTGTAAAAACTTGGCAGTAATATTCACCTGTAAGTTTATTTATTGCATAAGGTGATAGAGGGCATGGTTTCATATCCTCTTTTTTAGGTAAAGTTGGTGTATCTCCGTATACGCTACTTGAAGAAGCGTAAACTATTTTTTTTACACCATTTTCTTTTGCGGCAACAAGAACATTAAGAGTGCCATCAATATTTGCTTTATTAGAATTAATTGGATCTTCTATGCTTCTTGGTACTGATGGAATTGCTGCTTGATGAAATACATAACTTGCATCTTTGAATGTTTTTTTTAAAAAATCTAAATCTGTAATTGTTCCTTTTATAAATTTTATTTTACCTTCTTTTTCCATTTGTTCTATATTTTCGTATTTTCCTGTAGAGAGGTCATCAATGATAGTTACTTCATTTCCATCTTCTGATAATCTTTTTGCTAGATTTGAACCTATAAACCCAGCGCCTCCTGTGACTATCACTTTTTCGTTTCGCATAGTTAATCCGCTCTTTTCTTGGAATATTTTATATTTTTCTGCGTATCTTTAAGAGATATTTGTATTTATCTAAAAATAATGTTTATATTTATATTTATCTTTTTATGGTATATTTGATAAAATCTATGTTTTTTTATTTTAGTAAAATAATTGGGCCTATCATAAAGCCGATTTTTGAATCACTTACGCTTATCTCTCCGTCATATGATGAAGCTGTTGCTTTTATTATTATTGGTCCTATATGATTATCTACTATAATTGCTAAACCTGTTTCTCCTTTTTCGAGAATTCCGCTCTCTTCAACTATTTTCTTAGATAAAAATGTTGAAACACATATGTTATAAGTTATATTAGAGTAGACGCTGTTTTCAACTTCTATAGTTATTTTTTTAATACTTAAGCCAACATTTCCTATTTCAATCCGGTTCTTAATTTTTATATCAAGAGCGTTCTTATCTGGTTCTGGAGGAGGTGGTGTAGGTTCTTCGTTTTCTGTTTCTGTAGCTTTCAATGCTATTGTTTCATCTGCGTAATTTGATTGCTCGGAAAAAACAGATACAACAATCATGATGTTTTCTTGTGTAATATCTGCATATCCATTTTCTGCTCCATCCCAACTTGCAGAATATTCTTTTTTATTGTTTGCTGAAACTGTTATATCTTCATGGATTGCATAATCAATCATAGCATAATGAAATGCGCCTTCATTTGGATAGCTCCATCTTGATTCTATTTCTGTTATATATGCATGGATATGTCCATTATATGTTGACTGTTCGTTATTTGTTACTTCAAGAATTACTCCAATATTTGCGTCTTCCCATGTTAGACTAAGTTTTAGGTCTATATCTTTTACATCTCTTTGACCACAATAAGATATATTATTTTTGTATGGAATATCACTTCCTTTATCCGCAACTATAGTTTTAATACCTCCATCTATCCATACACATGGAAAAGCTCTGTTTGGGTTGTTTGGCAGATCATCTATCCTTTCTCTTGCCGGCGGCTCGTCAGCATTTAATGTTACAATATACATATTGTATCCTGATCGGTAAGTAGATTGAAGATATTCAGATACTTGAGGACAATAAGTGCACCACGTAGCAGTTCCAAACTCAACTAGAACTGTATGAGTAAACTCATCAAAAGAAGGGTTTTTAACTAATTCTTTATCGGATTTTACATTAGAAAATTCAATAGCACTTGAATAACTTGTAAAAAAACACATCATTAAAATTATTGTTGTTATTAAAGCGATTTTTTTAATCATTTTATAAAAATCACCCTACCTAAAACAAATCCTTCTAAATTTTTTGTTTTAATATTGTTTCCTTCAAAATCTGATATTGTTACCGTAATGTCAATTGGCCCTATACGTCTTATAATCCTTGATTTTAAATCATTAAAATCCCAAGATGATCTAAAGTTCATAAGATTCCATGTTGATATCTCTACTGTTTCACTTGAATTCAATGTTTCTATATTTCCGTTCTTTGAAATATTTATATTTCCAAAAAATCCACCTTCTATTGATATATCCCAACTTACATTTGAAAAATTATTGTTGTTTTTATTTTCAATATTGGCTTTGATGCCTGCTGAAAAAATATTTCTTGTAAAAATAATGTCTATATCTTCACTATTTGGCGGAGGTATATCTTTTGTTGTAAACTTCCAAACACTACCTTCAGTTGAGATGCTATCGTTTTTCCACGATACAATTTTCCAATAATAGGTCGTATTAAGCTCAAGAGTATATGGAATGTTATAAAAAGTGTCTTTTATCTTTTCTACTATTTTTGGTGGATCTATTTCTTTTCCAAAATACACATCGTAACTTAATTTATTGTTACTATTTGGATTGTCGCATGTCCATGTTAGTGTTGTTTGTGTGTTTGTGTTTGTTTCTTGGTTGTTTGGTGTGGGGTTTGTTGGTTGGTTTGGTGGTTGGTTTGTTGTGAATGTCCATG
>Ga0180433_10002892_pt1 | contig 25863 bp, 35 predicted proteins | sample SS_ome_8_FD_132980 | JGI IMG/M metagenome (GOLD analysis project Ga0180433, IMG submission 132980) | Hypersaline lake sediment archaeal communities from the Salton Sea, California, USA - SS_1_D_1 metaG | ecosystem: Environmental > Aquatic > Non-marine Saline and Alkaline > Hypersaline >... | reverse complement strand
GCTTTTTTAGAGGAGACAAACATTTTAACATAAAGATTTAATCATATGTCATCTTATAAACTATATATCTGTTCACTTTAAGTCATTTTCGCAAATTGGGAATTATTGCGATTTTAGCGAGCACATCAGCAGAAGGAAAACCTTCGCCGAAGGGGGCAAGCCGTGTTCAGCGTACCAGTCCTGAAAAGTCCCCTTGTACATGTGAGGGGCGTTCGGAAACGGGTCGACGGTGACAAAAGTCACCTTTGAGTCACGCATGTAACGTCGAATGTAAAGTTCCAACCTACCTGTCTTTCCGCCGATATCAAAGACGTGGGTTGCACCGCTTTCCTCAATCCTCTCGATGAGGTCAAAAACCAACTTCTGCACACCAACGGTCTCAATACCAACAGAAAGACCAGGGTATTCCTGCTTTCCACGTACAGACTTTGAAGTCTTAACGTCGGATAACTTCAAAGCCTGAAATTCTTCAGGTGACATCTCCTTGCGATCTGGATAAACCGAAGCGCCACCAGGAGGTCCACCAGGTAGTTCCTTAATACCAATGGAGTCAAGGAACGATAATGCGTCAGCACTGTTCAATTGCTTGAGCAGCGCCTTTATTTCTGACATATCCCACTGGGACGACATGTAATCAATCTAATAAGTAATTCTTCAATCACAACAATCAGTTTTTAATAATAACGTTCGGCACATAATAGCTGATATTAAAAGTTTATGTGAATTATAAGACCATATCCAAAATTGACAAATATATTTTACTTGGCAATTCAACTGGAAATAATGGTCCCATTTTAGGTATTTCTTGTGTAAATGATAAATTGCTGAATATTTCAAGGCGTTTATCATCGGGGAACCACTTTGAAAATAGTTCTTTAAAATTTTTAGACACTTGACTTATTTCTGCTGTTTCATTGTCAGCGTAAAAAATTGGGAACATATCCAAATGATATTCATGTAATTTCATGTCTGCATCTGGTACTGATATGAAATAAAACCAGTCATTTGAACCTGAATAATTAAGACGTAATACATTTGTTTCTATTAAAGACCCATAATCTAAATAACTAATATCAAATTCAAACCAAACATCAAGAAAATCGCAATTTTCATTATCCCATATTTCAAGTTGAACTTCGTGTAGAAAGTTTCGTATTTTATCTTTTATTTTGCTTATATTACTCATTTAAAATAATAATATTACTTAAAATAAGTTCTCTTAAGTAATATGTCTAATGAAATGGAACAATTAGTATGCCCACCAGCACCAAAACAAAAAAGTCGAAGGCTAACTTTAAAAAAACCTGCGAATAAAAAATCAAAAAGTCTTAAACCATATGTATTGTGGGTATTACAATTAAAGAAGTGGTCAAAAACGTTTTCACCGGACTTAAATAAAACGAATAGTGATAATATAAATAAAAAATGACAAACTATTTATTATTGTTACATGGATATACACAGAATGCTGTAAGGTTTCATAAAACAATGACAAAATTATTATCAAAAACTTTTTTAGAGCAATATACTACTATTAATCCTAATGGATGTTACATTGTAGATATGAAGGAAGAAAATTATGGGTGGTGGAAACTTCCTTCTCCAAAAAAATTTAGTTTACCTCATACATATGTTAATTTTGATAAAGCTGTTCAATATGTGCAAAAATTATTACCAACATTTAAACCAGATGATACTTTAGATATTATCTCGTTTTCACAAGGGACAATATTAGCAGAATATATGTTAGTTCATAACTTATTTCCTTTAAATCCCAATAAGGTTGTACTATTTTCACCTTCTGGAATTATGGATAAAAAACATAAAAAATTAAAAACAGTTGTTAATAGTTCTGTTTTGGTAATGATTGGAGAAAAAGAAGGAGTATTTGGATTAAGTATAAAAAATTATAACAAAGTAAGCTGTATTGGAAATTATGAAGCTCATTTACACCCACAAGGACATGTAGTACCACTAAAATCAGAATACAAACATATCATTCGAAAATTTTTAGTGAGATAAAGAATTAAATATAGATATGGCAAGTCCAACAAGTCCAACCATGCTTAAGTAAGTCATAACACCTTTTGGTTTATCTTTATTTTGATACAGTGTGAACAAAGTAGTAAAAAATACTACAATTAATGCTACCAACACAAGATGTTTATTTCCAGACATTCTATATATTTGATTTTAATATTTTTTCAGAAACTTTATTATTTTGTACAATAGTTCTTTCTCCACATGCTTTGCATTTTAAATATAAATAGTCTTTTGACTTTTTCTTCTTTAATTCAGTTTCAGGGTTTGAACAAGAACCGCATAAAACATAAGTATTAACAAAATCATTGATATGGTTCTCCATTGTAGAATTTAATATTTTTCCAGATGCCCAATTTTTCTTTGTATTTACCCGTGTGTTTAATTGAACTTTAAGATAAATATAAAAGATAGTTTTGTCACGGAATATGGCTTTGCAAACATCATCAATATTTTCAAGATATGTTTTATTTGACTTGTTGTGTTTAGTAATAATTAGTGGTCGTTTATAACGATAGAATGTATCATTTATTTTTGTACAGTCAACAGAGCATTCCATTTTGGCATAGTATTCATTATCTATAGTATATATGTTTTGTTTATGTATATTATAGATAATGGATAACTTAACTCTTTTCTTTACAGGATTTCAACTTTTACTCCAAGGACTTATCATAAATTACTTATTTCACCTTGAATCTAAAGGGTGCGAATGTGCAATGGATTACAAACGTACTTATATTTTGTCTTACCTGGTAATAAATACGATTTTTGTAATTTTGAGTTTGTTTACAAATGTGTTAAAATATACAGCAAATAATAAACTAGGTTCTTTCTTATTAAGTGCATATTCAGTAGGTGGTATTTTAAACATCGCATTTATTATCGAATATGTTAATATGCTAAAAGCTAAAAAATGTGATTGTTCTGAATCAGTTTACAGAGATTTATTATATGTTTTTGCAATCATTGATGCTCTTGTTTTAGGCATGGCAATGTTATTAGTAGTATATATGATACTATTTTCTGCAAAAGTAAATGGCAAAAAACGTGTTGTCAAACGACGAAAAATGAAAAGGTAAGAAAATAAGTTTTATGCCCTTTTAACACGTAAATATGCTTTTTCGCATACCCCTATATCTTGCCCCCTTTTTCGTAAACATTTGTGATATTCTTTTAATATTCTGGAATATCTTATTTTCCCAGCCATGTATAGCGAGTTATCATCTAATGCATTGTCAGAATTTTGAATATCAGAAATTATTTTAAGGGGGCAAGATAAAGGCTTCTGTGAGGTTGACATTTTATACTATTATAACATAATTTTCTTATATAACTTATGGGTCAATTTCACCAGACCATCTAATAATCGAAGGTGATGATTTAACACCCATTGCAATGTCTATTAGTTTCTTTCTTTCTAGATAACATTTAAGAACTTCACCTTTATTCTTTTTCATACATTTATCATATTTTTGTAAGGCATCTGTAAATTTATCCATTTTATTATTTGCAAATACTGGAGATTTTACAGACACATCTTGTGTTGGTTGTATAAATTGCATTAATTTCTGTGTATAAGCGTGTAAAATAGACATTTATTATATATTGCACAGTATTACTTATATATATAATTAAAATGAGCAAGGCTGCTTTGTTGATTGGAATTAACTATAAAAATTCAGATAACGAGTTAAATGGGTGCATAAATGATGTTAATAATGTTAAAAAAATGTTAACAAAGATTTATAAATATAATTTAAAAGACATAACAATATTAACAGATGATACCGTTATAAAACCAACTCTGGCAAACATTATTATACATCTATACAATTTAGCATTTAAAACGATAAAAGAAGGAACTAGAGAGGTTTGGATATCATATTCAGGACATGGAAGTTATGTTACTGATACAAGTGGAGACGAGAAAGATGGTAAAGATGAATGCCTGGTGCCAATTGATTTCAAAACAAGTGGGTTATTGAAAGATGATATTATTCATCATATACTTAGTTGTTTTAATCCCAGAACAAAAGTAATTTTTGTAGCAGATACATGTTATAGCGAAACAATTCTTGATTTACCATATAGATATATTTCTGGAAATAAAAATGTTATAGAAAACAACAATAGTAAAATATCCAGTAATGTTATGATGATTTCAGGATGTAAAGATAATGATGTTAGTGCCGATGCTTATAATATCAGTAATTCCAACGAGTATTCTGGAGCAATGACTAGTGCATTACTTGGGGTTTTAGAAAAATATGAATATAATATCACATGTTGGGTATTATTAAAAGAAATGAGAGTTTTTCTTAGTGATAGAAAATTTGCCCAGATACCACAAATTTGTTGTTCAAATCCAATGGATAGTATGACGTTTTTTAGTTATCTTAAAAAACCGGATGTATTTATTTCACATTAAAATAACATTAAAACGATATAAAAAAGTTAGTTAATTGTTACAAAATGAATTACGTTTATCTAGGTATTGGACACAATGAGCATTTTCAACAATCAATTGTTTATATTTCACACATTGGTGAAAAAATAGACAGAAACCAGTTATATGTTACTTTAACAGATGAAGAATTAAAAGAAGCATGTGAAGAGCGGTTATTTGCTTCTGTTAGATTTTTGTATAACGAGGGAAGTGAAAGACCAAAGTCTGTTATATTAGTAAAAGATGGAGAAGAATGTAACATAGGGTCTGAAAATGATGAATATTGTTTAGATGACTTGGTTTCAATGTATTTTGAAGATTCGTCAAGTGAATCAGATAATTAAAATTATATCACAAAAACCGTATAACCAAAAAAATATGATACAAAAATAGAAATAATAAATAGTATGAATATTTTAACCATGAAGTCAGCATTACTATTTTGTAAAAAATTTGTATTATTTATAAAAAAATAAGAAAACACGAGAAATAAAACAGCATAAATAATTCCTGATAAATTCATATAGAACTATTATAATTATACGATGGAACAAGAAATAAAATTTAAAACTCTTTCACCTAAAAGTGGAACCGAATTAGAAAGAAAAGAAAGAACAGAGAAATTACAACAGCTAAGTCGTGATATGTCAGAATTAGCAGAATTATTTAAAGATTTAGATGAATTAGTGACAGGTCAACAAGATACATTAGATTTAATAGAATGTAATATATCGAGCACTAAAGACAAAGTGGTAGTTGCAGAAAAAGAATTAGTCAAGGCAGAAAAATATCAAAAAAAGTCAAAATGGTTAAAATTAGGAGTAGCTGGTTTAATAGCAACTGGGATTGGTACACCGGTAGGAGTATTAGTGGGTGCTAAAGTAGCTATTGGTGTCGCAAGTGGTTCAGTTTTGACATATGTTATGTTTAGTTAAAAAACTGATAATTTATGACAAGAAAAGTTTAATATAAATTAAAATGGCCATGGTGGCGTTACTCGGAAATAAGAAGAAGTTTGAGGAAACTGACTACAAATTAAAGGAGGAACGTGGTCGGGTTGAGACCCAAATTACTTCTTTAGAGAATGAGATTAAGGAATTTCTTTCTCTAAAGGATTCGGTTCCTTCTTTCCGACGAGGTATTGAACAAGCAAAGTCTGATATCCGTCGTCTAGAATCCAGGAAGGGTGACCTAATTTCTGAAAAGAATGTAATTATCGCGAAGATTCGCAAGAGGGCAAAGCTTCGCGGTGTTCCAGATGACATGATTCCCCCAAAGTTGACAAATGCTCGAACAGAGAGACTTGACAGAGAAATTTTCTCCATCGTTCCTCAAATTCAGCAAAAGAATACTTTTATTGAACTTACGGAAAAGAAGATTTCAAAGGCAACTGATTACTATTTTCTTCGTAACAAGAAGACTGAAATTTCCACTTTACGAAAGAAGGTAAAGTCATTTGATAAGAAGATCTATTCTACATGGAAGGACATCAAGGAAGTTGATGGACTAATTTTGGAGGAAAAGATGCGACCTCAATACGAAGAGTATGCTGAGGAGAATGACATTGAGTATGACTCAGATGACGATGAAGATATTTTCTGGCAGTGTAACCTTCATCATCACCTTCAATTATTAGATGGTCATGAAACTTACACAAAGTGCTGTAAGAATTACCGCAAATGTTCACAAGATGTTATCCTCAGCGTTGATGGCTGGGGATACATTAATGGAACATGTGAATGTGGCGCTGGTTCTTGGGAAAAGGAAGACCCACCGCGTGACCTATCCGAATTTAATATTAATTCAACACATGTTTATGGTTACATGGATTGGTCTGGGTATTAAAACCCATGAACTATGACGTCATTTTTATCTGAAATTTTATAGTTTATCAAGAAATATTTAGCTTTGTGTCGTTGGTCTCCTGATAAATTAATAATTTTTTCGTCATTATCATTTTTCAAAATAGTTCCATTACAAACAAATTTCTTTTTCATTTTCTTTATAATTTGTTTAAGGTTCAAATCTTCTGGCAAACCTTCAATAATTGTTATATATTTTTTACTAGTTCTTTGCTGTGCTCTTATATGTATCTTGTTAGCGATAATATTTTTTGACAAAAATTCTTTATTTATTTCATCTAAAAACGAATTTGCTAATAAGGATTGGTCCATATATAATTTTGGATATTTTATTCTTTAAGTCTAAATATTGGAATAACAAAATCATTATACCATTTAATTAATGTTTTGTTAGACTTTGGAAGTAAGTATTTTCCATAAAATACGTTTTGTCTTAAAGCCAATCTGTCGCATAAGCTTAAAAAATCAAAGTAAATTGTTATAAGAAAAATAATTATTTCTGAATTACCTTTTAAACAAGAATGTAAAAATAAACTTTTATAAATATAAGCATGGTTTAAACCATAATCCGCTGGTTCTTCAACATGCACTTCTTGTAACATTCCTTTTAATCCAATCATATCTTTGCGTTCAATTCGTTGTTTACCATATTTGATTATATCATCTGTGTTACACCAGTTATGGTTAAAATTCATGTCAGTTATTATTTTTATCACATGTTTTAATTACGAAGATAAAACAGGGAAGTGTTAAAGGGCATATTATAAATGTTCCAAGTAAAGATAAAAAGAATGCAGTAGCTTTATCAAGTTTATATGAATTACACCAATGGTCATTAAAACTACATTCATCTCTTGACTCAGATATGTATAATTTTTGTACAGTGCCAACTGGATAATTTGGGGAATTATTAACAATAATATTACAAGTAATGTTAAATATATAAATTGAATTGTATTTAAACTCGTATTCAAAGGATGCAATACTTTGATTACGATATACTACAATTCCTTGAACTGGTTTATCTAAATTTTTTTGGCAATATTTAAAAGCCGTGTCAAAGTCTGTTGCGTTATAAATAATAACGAACACTAAAATAAACATGAGACATAATAAACAAATAAAACATGGAATACATCTATCCATTGTACAGCACTCATGGCATTTTTCACATTTATCATATACTTGACCATATGCTCCTTTTTCTTGTAATTGTTTTGTTTCATCATAAGTTTTCATTTCTACATATTCATTAATATTCATATCACCATCAACATATGTGGTGTCTGTCATACTTGAATGATTTAGATTATGAGAATCATTAAAGTTATTTGGGTATTCATATTGAGAATTTCTTATTGGTAATCTTATTTCGTCAAACCACGTATCACCTCTGTTATTATACATTTCTGTTTCGCCAGTGTCTTTGTAATACCCTTATGGCGTTAACTCCTTTAATCCAATCTGTATCCCAGATACAATAATAGTTATATCCGAGATTACGGATAAGAATTTCTTTCTTTATGGTATTTTTGAAAAGTTGCCCAAATTTCTTTTTATTGACAGGGTTTGTATCTTCTGGGTCATATATGTTTGGATTTCCATGCCAAAATGAACCATGATATTCCAGGATTGTTCTTGTTTTGGCTTCATAACCATCAGCACTATAAAGAGTATTTGGGACGCTATATTCTCCGTTTTCTGTTTCAGCGTGCTGTATATCCCGATGAACAGATAAGTAATTTAACCACTGGATTTGTTGTTTGGAGTAACCACATTTTGAGCAACGGGGACAACCACAACCATGCAAATGCGAATCAGGAGTTTGCATAAAATCTCCGTGTTTTTTACAAGTGATTATAACTGGAACTCTTAATGTTTCATATTGTGTATTCTCATAAGAATATTTATCTTTTTCGTGAATTGTTATTGCTCTTTCAATAAATATTTTTGTATTTAATCTCCTTGAAATTATTCCACATTCCATACACCCTTTACCTCTTAAATGTGAATCTGCTTCTTGTATAAACAAGCCATGTATTTTACATATTATTTGTACATTGGAACTAATATTTTTGTAATTTGCAATTTTAGAATAATCGTATTTATCACCATGTACTTTTCTAAATCTTTCGATAATTTTTTTAATATTAAGCGTTAATTTTTTCCCCGAGCTTTCTCTTCCACATTTATAACACCCTTTACCCCTTAAATGGGTGGACCCTCTTTGTAAAAAAATACCATGGTTTTGACAAATTATTTTTATTTTGCTTTTAGAATTTTTATAGTTTTTTATTTGTGAATAATCATATTTATTTTTTCCATGAATTTTTTTTGCCTTTTCAATAAAATCTTTTATAGTGAAGGCTGTTTTTTTTCTTTTTAGTTCATCACTGCATTTTTTACAAGGATGTCCCTTTAGATGAGAATCAACCCTTTGAGAAAAAAATCCATGTTGGTTACATTTTAAATCTATCATAGTTCTTCTACCCTCTCGATAAACTTTAAGATATTCATATTTACCCTTATCATATATATGTTCTGCTCGTTTAATTATTTCTTCGAGAGTTAGTCGTATTGGCATTTTATATATTAAATATGTACTTTAAGCCAATAACTCTGTCATTATAAACCAATAACCCTATCACACTATCACTTTTATAATTATAATTATGGCAAAACACGTGTTCCAACAGCTCTACCAAAACCACTCGAGGGATTATTATAAGGCAGAACAACACGCGAATTTATCATGTATTGTTGCCAGGGAAAGACATCACTAAAGGAGTGATATTTCTGCCAAGGGCCTCTGTCGCTAAACATTTTTGAAAATGTACTGAGTATCGGGACAGAAGTTTCTTGTTCTTCTTGGAATGAGCGGGGAACGTATCTATACTGCACAATTGGGGGTTTATTTATTTTTTCTTGTTGTATGTATCCAATGCTAACAAGAACAATTCCTGCAAATAATAAAAAAAACGAAATTGATTTTAAAGCTGACATGCCTGCGTTTCCATATCCTGAGCCGCCAGTTGGAGTTAAGGTTAGCATATGAGACATATTTATTATACTATATTTATAGTGGAATTTTATTATAATATACTAAATGAGTAAAGAGAAAAAGACATTAGTTTGGGGCAACGGGATTGAAGCTGAGTTTGGATTATTTCGCAATCCATCTGCTACTTTTAATCCTAAAAAAATAAAATATTTGTTTTTTGATTCAAAACAACTTGTAAATCCAAGCAAGCCAAAGCAAAAATATATTTATTATGTTTACACAAAAAATGTAAAGAAAAATAAAAATGGTGACATTATTTACCCTTTAAAGTTTAAAAAAGCAATTGAGTTTGATAATGAACTAGAATTTGAAAAAGCAGGAAAAAGCTGTTTGGGTAAAATTGTAAGTGGAAAAGACAATAATTATGTTTATTATTTATTAGAAACCAAAACAGGTCTTGAAAACGCTATGTCTGGAAAAGAAGGTAGTAAGCCATATGGTAAACAATTTATGGAATTTTTTGTAAACGAGTTACAAGAAAATATAAAAACTACACTTCATGATAAAACAGAGTTTAGACCTGAATACAAGAAAAAGGAAAATAAAGTTTTAGGTAAACCTATTTTGTATCCATATGGGATGTCAAGTAGAATTTTGTTACGAAATTTAAATACAAATGAATATATTGATGGACCAACAATTGAAAATTATACAGGAAGTTATCATTTTACATTTACATTACCACATGAATTTGCAGGTAATTGCTCTATAAATTCCAAAAACCATAAGTTTTTTGCCAATCTTGTGCAATGGATAGAACCTTTAATTGCTTCCGCATATCATTCATGCGATGATAGGTCAGTTGGTTCAGGTAGTAGTTATACAAAAGGTTCATACCGTGTAGCAATGACAGGATGGGGTAGTTTTGGAGCATCTGATTTAGAAAGAGTAAAGTGTGTAAAAACAAAAATGAGTGCTGCAGATATTTTAAGAGATTTCGAGGTAACCCCTGATACATTTTTTGAGCAAGAAACATTATTTAAATATGCATATAAAGACCCTTTATGGAGAGATTATTTACCATTTAAAGGTTTAAAAGAACTAGAACCATGTAGGAAGTTTTTAACAGGCAAACAGCCTTCTCTTGGAGGTGATTTTAGAACGCCTTTTTTTCAAGAAGGTCATGTTACAAAAGATGAAAATAATAATACGGTTATATTAAAAGATTACATACATGGTTTAGAAATAAGAATATTTGATTGGTTTCACCCAAAACATTTGGACTCATTGGGTAGAATATTAGTAATGATTGCTGAACAAAGTAGGGATAACCATAAAGAAATGTTTGTATATAATGACAGGGATTGGAACGAAGCAGTTAGAATGTTTATGATTGATGGCTGGAGAGCTCAGCTTTCAAAGGGGTATGTAGAAAAATTAGAAAAGGTATTTAATTTGAAATTAGATATTAAAAGTTATAGAGCACATGAAATTTTCAAGACATTAGTTAAAACATTATTCAATTCTACTAAAGATGGAGAATGGGTAAAATTAATGTTAAAAAAGAAAACATTGCCAGTTTTACCCAGTATTAATAAAAAAAGTTGGGAATTTGCTTTTGTTCAATATCTTTTGGAAAATAAAGACGTTGAGAATAAGTTTATTTCTTTTACAAAAAGTTTAAGAGCTGGTTATTCTTTAAAAGAAATAGACATCGTGTATAAAAAGTATTTTCCTGGAAAAAAATGGGAATTTGACAAAATAAATATATTAGAATTCTTACAAAGTAATGATATTATAATATTTAACTATACGAATAAAGGAAACATTAATACTATAAATAAGGTTAAATTTAAAACAATGAATTTTCCAGGGATATTTGACATATTATTAAAAGGTTAAATCCGATAACGTGTTGTATAAATGGATTAAAAAAATTGATAAACGTTTTTCAGTAAAAAACAAAATAAAGCCAAAAATGAGCTCTCTCAACATGGATAACTTTTTTAACCAATTTAAGGAGATTTTCGAGCAGAAGGACCGTGAAATCGCACAATTAAAAGCTCTTTTGTCTAAAAAGGACGAACAGGACCGCGAAATTATGCGCCTACGTTCTCTTTTAGATGAGAAGGACGAAAGTCCAGAGGAAGATTTTAGTCCTTATACCAAAATTAAGGCCAATGGCCATACATTAACAGTATATGGACAACGTGCTTCTATTCCTGGACAACTTGTTTGTACAGGACAGTACACGGTTCCTGCAAATACGATTAAGTTTGACCGAGTTCTAAACTTGGCCGATTTTTTCTTTCCGCCGAACGGGAAACACATTTTTACAGGCGCTTATGGGAACCGGTCAACAAATATTTTTGACCGTGTTAACAATTTTATGGTGGCGAACATTGATGTCATTCGTGACACTGATTACTTTCTTGTTGCAATCAACAAGAGTAAAAAAGGTGGTAAGACTGACTTGCCCAATGTTAATGCAGCCGTAGTACTATGGTTGCTTCGTCATCACGCGCGAGATGTAATTTTCATGGATCCACTTGATTTTATTAAGAACCCGATGTTGGCCACAACAACAACTCCTGTTAAGTTGTCTAACCTTTCAGTAGTTGTTCGTTGGATTGAAAAGAACATCAAATATGATGTTCCAATTGACAAAAATGCTGACCGTAAAAGCGGTGAAATTTTTGTGAATTACCAACGTGGTCGTGGTTCTCCATCTGCAAAAGAACGTCGAGCAATTCTTGACTTTATTGGAGACGACAATGCTTCTATTTTGAACATCAGGCTTACTCCAGGTAAGTATGATTATGCGGGAAGCAATTATGGTATTCCCAAATTATGTTACAGCGAATTTAACAGCTCTGTAGCACAAGTTGTGAACCAATTCACGGACTTCAATGAGTATTTGCAATTTAAGAACAAGCGTTCTGTAAAGCGCATGTATTTGGTGATGGATGAATTTTCAGGATATGCAATGTATACCATTGCAGCTCTTGTCGGTTTTGGATTTGACAAAATCACATCCGTTCTATGCTATTTCCGTGGCAATTACACTAGTTTTAACCTACACAGTTAGTGTAGTGTGATATTAGTAATTATTTATAGTTAAATTACTCAGATTCTTCATCTGAATCCGATTCTTCTGAGTCAGACTCTTCCTCAATTTCTTCGTCTTTACTGTCTTTACTGTCTTTACTGTCTTCAGTTTCATTAGAAACTTGTTCTTTCTTTCTTTGTAACCAAGGGTCTTCAGTGTCAAAAACAGAGGAAACAGCTTCTGGGTCAACTTGTGATGTTAAGGTGCTTGTAACATTATCCCCAGAAGACTGTTTATGAGAATATTTGGGGGAATGTTCAATTCTATCACTTACTTCTACATAAGTTGTTTGTTCTGGGCTAACAGATTTATGTTCATCTCCAACAGACCCTTTAACCTCTTTACTTTCTTTACTTTCTTTACTTTCTTTACTTTCTTTACTTTCTTTAGACTTCTTTCTGCGTTCATCGAGTGCAGCATTGAGAAGTTTATCCTTTTCTGAAACAGTTCTTCTGACTTTTTCTAGTTCTTTCTTATCTTTTTCGTTTGCTTTCTTTGCGTTCTTGTTTCTTCTAAGAGCAGCTTCCATCTTTTCTTGATTTCTTGCTTCGAAGAACTCATCTTTATTAATTAGATTTTCTCTGTATTTCTTCATTAAAGTATTAAGTTCTTTTTCTTGATATTCTTGATCTTGGACCTCGTGAGGGTCAGGATCCCAGGGAAGCCAATAACCTACCTGGCCGATGTACACATGATGGTTTTTATCAAACTTAGCAATTTGATTAGACCTATTTTTAGCTTCTCTATAATTGCTATAAGTTCCTCTAATCTTAAGACCTCTTGTGGAAGTTTGAAAATCAACTTCTTCATCATATCTTTCGTTAAGACTTTCACGATTTGCATATAAAAAGTCTTCCCATAGAGTGTGGATACCTTTATAGTTTACTTTGTTAGTCACTATTTTTTGTAATTTTGTTTTAAATTCTAGCTCAGGCATATTGTCAGGTTGGGGAATATCGGCAGTTAAATCATTAAGGAATTCTTTGAGATACCAAAGGTATCTTTCCTTGATAGCTGCTTCTGGGGAGAGAAAAGACATGCAAATAAAGTTTTGCCCTGGAATAGGGCGGTCAACATCAAGAAAATCTGTTTCTTCTTCAGTAACCTTTTTTCTTTGTTTTTTCTTTTGTTCTTTGGAAACTCTTTGAGGGGTCATTCGATTTGAGGTACTCATAATTTTTAATATCCTAATTCCTATAAATTCTTTATATCAATAAATTTTTTTTCTCAAACGAAACATATTTTTTCTCAAACGAAACATATTTTTTTTCAAAGAAAGATTAATTTTTTTTTCTTTTATATTATATACATCTCATATTTACAAAATGGACTACGGACTTGATGTTATGGAAGTTCTCAGACGAGCCGCAAAATATTTAGTGGAAGGTGGAGCTGTTGCTCTTGCTGCCTACCTTGTACCCAAGGCTAAACTTGCCCTTGGAGAAATCGTAATGCTAGCTGTGACGGCGGCGGCGGTGTTTGCGATCTTGGAATTATATTCGCCGGCAGTAGGCGCATCTGCGCGAACTGGCGCTGGTCTCTCACTCGGAGCAGGCATTGTTGGTGGTGTTCCCGTAATGCGCTAAGATTTAACTAAATATCAAATTGAATTAAATTAACTTAAACTTTAAAATCTATTTTAACAAACCGGAAGGTTACTAACTTACACATAACTTTTTAACAAAATTATCTGTAAGTTATCCCTGTCCATACAACCTGGGTGGTTTTATAAGGTTAATTATCGTCCTTGGGCCAAATGGTCCACCATAGCTCCCTGAATTTTTGTAAATAACATAAAGAGTTTATACTTAAATATTAATAATACCAACAATGTCAATAAAAATTCCAGAAAGATGCAAATATATATGTGAAGAGGGATTATTACCAATTAGTGTTGTTGGAGAGATACATAGATGTATGATTTTACTAGGAAGAACAGGAAAAAAAGATATCACATACAAACAGTGTTCTAATGACTATTATACCAAAGCTCATAAATGTATGCGATGTGTGATAAACAAAGAACAAAAAGATATAAAGATTTAGACGGTTGACAAATAACAAATGTTACAAACAATTTCCAGTTATTTAAATATGAACAATAGCGATGATTATGATTATACAACAAAAAGCAGTAATCATTTTGAATTATCAATGTTAAACTTAACAGTAGATGATTTAGATGAAATACCTATTTATTACAGAAATGGCACTAAATATTTAATTGATGATAATGATATGATATATGCCAAGTCTCTTTTTAATAGTGTTGGATACTTTATCCCAGATAGTAAGATGTTAAAAAATCTTTACAGGCAACTAGATATAAATAAAACAGATAAACAAATTTGGGAAGATGTTACTGCAATATTAGTAAAGGTTCAAGGGTCTTCTACAGAAACTATTTTACAAACAAGACATGAAAAAGCTTTAGTTGAAGCGAAAAAAGCAATGGAAGAAGCATTAGCAAAAACAGGAACATCCGGATGTCTTAAAAATCATCATGGTAAATGCGTTGCTGGTGTTTTACCAGCAATGGATACCAGACAATCAAAAACATATTGTTTATATTGTAAAGAACATTGTGCTAAAAAACAATTAAGATTACATAACTTAGATGATTTTAAAGATGTTGTTAGATCGCATTTTGACTGTGATTGCGTTGAATGTAATTTTGATTGGTAACTATTAAATATTTATTTTCTCACAATCCCAGAAAAAGGAACATGATGTTTATTTAGAGGACTTTGCATATAACTTCGTCTCGTGATTTTCCCTTGTTCTGGATAATATTTACCTTTTTGAAAAGGTTGAGTATAATGAGCAGACGTTCTTCGGTGTTTTGTCTCAACCCTTTCCATATTGGGAAGTTGGTCAATATGTGTTCCAGAAACCCACGGGTTTTTTATAGGAGACGTTCTCTTAATTGTTACACCATGTGTATCTTTAGGCAAATTATCTTTTAAAACATTTGAGTTTTCTAATCCGGCTTTTTTGTCACACGTTATGTGATTTTGTTTTGAGGTTTTGTTTCCCATGATTATATATTAGTAGTAAAAATACAATTGTTTATATCATTTTTTAAAATATATTTAAACCCTAAATATGACATTTATCAAAAAAAAACCGAAATCAAACATTTGAAGAACCTTACTAATTTAGTTCGCCGAATGGCATCCGAGGGCAAAAAATGTTACAAGTGTGAGGGGAAACACGGGCCGATTTCGGAATATATTTCTTTGATGTGCGAATATTGCACAGGTGAATGCTGGAGTGGTAGTTGTCCTTCCAGAAAAACCCTTGTGCGTTCATGCGGTTGGTATTGTGAAGAGCATTTTGAGACCAATGGTGGACGCGCCATCTATGATGCGAAGAAAAACCAAAAATACCTGGAATCAAAGGACGAACGTCCACAGCCTGCGCCTCACCACATTGTATCGTACACGGCCAAGGTTTTTGTCGGGGGTATTGTGTCTCCCAATTCTTCCATCAAGGGACTTATGAAAGACCCATTGTATGATCCCAAAGCTTTGCAACTCGTGTTTAAAATGTTACGACCAGTGGGGTCTGAGTATTACGCATGTTGAGCGATGGGTGTTGGTTTGTGTTAGTTATGTGTGTGCGTGTGTATGTATGTAAATAAAAAATAAAAAAAAACAAAAAAACATAGTTAAAATTAAAGTTAAACCACACCAAACCAGAACATAACTGGCCACATTACGGCATATTTAATATGTTGACACATAGTTCTTTGGTTTGGACTATAATAGTCATAAATGAATGATAATATAAGGCCAATAAGTAAGTAAAGAATAAGGAATATTTTTAACATATTTTTAATATATCGTTATATACATTAAAAATAAATATCTACAATAGAAAATGAATGACTACCAACGGTTACGTCGAATTATATTCCAATATAATAAAAAGAGATACACCGCTTTGCCATTTTGTTGGAATAAAATAGCAACAATCAAATATTTGTCTGATAAAATTCCAGGATTAAAAACTTCTTTTTTAACGGAAATAAAGTCGTTTCACGATGTTGATAGTAAGCTAAGAAGGTTTGTGTTAAAAAATGCGCTTGGTCATTCTGCACATAATGTTCTTGTATTAGACAAAGTAAGAGATGGGTTATATTATGATAAGATTAGAAACAAGAAATATACTACATTAAATCTTATTAATATTGTTTCTAAATTCAAGTATCCATTTATAGAAAAACAACTTGGTACAAAGTTTTTACCATTTGATATAAAAGTTCATATTTTTTTTGGAAAGATATGTTTTTTTTATATTTATAAAAAGGGCTATAGTGGTAGATATGAAAAATCAAGGTATGATAGTCAACTTAATTATATTAATTATAATCAGATGTTCTACCCAAATGCTTTTAAAGACCATGCACATTTTAAAGAGAATAAGGATTTAATCAAAAGCGTAAATAATGTTGCTCTTCAAGAAATATTGTCAGTTTCTTTAAAAATATTTAATAAGTTAGGTAATTTATTTTATTGTTCAGTTGACTGGTTATATGACCCTGAAACAAATGAATATTCTTTTTGTGAATTAACACCAACCCCATATATGTTAAGTAAACCGATAAAGTCTAATTTTATACAAAATCATATCGGAAAATGTTATCCATGTACATCTTATCATAAGAATAATCTAAAGTAATTCACTTTTCAGGTTGAAGATTTAGTAAATATTTGACATCATACATATCCTTATAAACAGCAACAGGTTCTAACAGACTTAGGCAACGAGCTAGGTCATCTGGAAGTGGTATAATAAAGTTATATTGTCTTTCTTTGTAATGAAACCCTGTAAAAACATTATGTAAAAACATTCTATCACATATTTTTTTATTTTCTCTTCTTTCTTGTTTTGAAGTATATCTATCATCTGAAACAAGGCTGTTTCCTAAGCTTAACATGTGAACTCTTACTTGATGTGTTCTACCTGTAAATATTCTTACTTGAACTAAAGAATATGTTTTTCCCTCGTGTTTGTATTCTGAAATTACGTTGTAATAACTAGAACTATACATACTTCTTCTGTTTTTTTTGTTATAAGGTATTGTTTTACAATAAGCAGGAAGTTTGGTACATTTGATATTATTGTAGATAAATCCGTTTTTCTTTTTTATAGTACCATTAATTAAAGCTAAATAAACCTTTTTTGTATTATCTTTATTAGTAATGATATTTCTACATTCTTTATGATTTTCGTTTTTTATAGAAACTAAAACACCACCGCTTGTTTCTTTATCATATCTCTGACACACGTTATAACTTGGCCTTTCAGGTGTTATACCATAATATTTCATTAAATAAAATTTTATGTAAAGGTGCAATGGTTTTACTTTTCTTGTAAATAATTCTTCTATCTTTTTTTGTGAAAGGTTTTCATAATTTGTGTCTGTATCCATTTTCCAAAAGGGTGGTTTGTAAAAGATTAAAAAATCTTCGTCCGAGAACAAAACATATGGTAAATTTTCGCGGGACATATCTCTGGTATACTTAATGCTAATATTTTACCTTTAACTGAAACTTAGAAAACGACGGCTTAAAGAACCCATCGTAATATCGCAAATTATAGCAATGTCGCAATTAGTAAAATATATATCTGGAAAGAAACGATTTGAAGTTTTAACAAAAGAAGGTTCTGTGAGAAAGTTTCGTGAAGGTAAATTGGGGTGGAATAATGTTTTATTTGCTGACCAAATTTTTACAGATTCTAAAAAAGGAAATGTAGCAAAAGATAAAGATTTGAAAAACGTATTTGGGACCAATGACTTAACCGAATGTTTAAAAAAAATAGTTTTGGAAGGTGAATTATCTGTTAGTGCAAAAGAACGAAGAGAAGATATGAAAAGACATAGACAAGCTGTAATAGGATATCTTCACAGAACATATGTTGATGCTAGTAATTTACCTCATCCAACAACAAGATTAGAAGCAGCTGTTAACGAATCTAAAGTTAGATTAGACCCAAGTGAACAAGTAGAAAAACAAGCTATTGATATTGTAAAAGATATGTCTGGAAAATTAGTATTTCGTAAAAATACAGTTGAATATACAGTAGCTGTTACACATACATATGCTCGCAAAGCATCATCTGTTATATATCAATATTGTGAAGTGAATAAAGAAGACTGGGGTGCAAATGGATGTGTTTGGACTTTTGGAATAGGTGCTCCTGAATTTGATAAGTTTATGGCAGCTTTAAACAAAATAACACATGGAGATTATCAATTAACAACCGGAGTTGATAAAAAACCTCGGTTAAAAGATGATAATGGGGAACAAGGGCGACAACGAAAAAAGGAGAGAAGGAAAAAACAAAGAGAAAGACGAAACCGTGATAAAAACTGATTATTTTTATTTAACTACTATGCATTTATTAAAGTAAATGGGTTTATGTAACTCACGTCGAAATAGACCAGAATTTAAGATGTCCATTTATATCCCATCCTGGGATAGAACAAATAACATTGGTGGTATCCGACGAACGGCACCAATTCTCAAGGTTCCATTGTATATTGGACAAAAGGGAAATCGTGGAAACGGGGATCGTCCGCCAGAGGGACGAATTACAACGCGAGAGAGAAAGGATATTGAGAGAGTTTCTCAAGGTGTTGGTTCTTATATCGTTGTCGCTAATCCAATTGATTTGTTTACTATGATTCCAGATGACATGGTATTTATCCTTATGGAAGCGCCTGTTTTTTGGAAGGAACATAATATTGATCCGGTTTCGCTATATGATATTATGCCAAATGGGAACATGATGTTTGTTTTTGGAAATGAGAGAAACGGGATTAGCGATGAAACTTTAAAGATGTTTCCTCGATACGTTCCTTGTTATTTACCACAAGATGAAAATTTAGTTAATACCAGAAAGCATCACATTAACGTATCATTAAATTTAGCCCATGCTGTGGTAATTACGATTGGGGTAATGAAGGGGAAGAATTGTTAATTTTTTATAGTAAAAAGAACGATGTATAAATAAAAAAAAATTGAAACAAAAGGTATTAAGAAAACATCATATAGACATAGAAGTCATGACTTCTACAGTGAAAGAACTGCACACAGACCGGAAAGCGGCCCTGAGTAAGACCTGTGGACACTGCGGGGGTGCCCATCGTCAGAAACCTCTCACGTTTGGAGAATATGTGAGACTGGGTTTGATTCGTGAGGACGCCGCTGGTGTGTTTTTCAACGAAGAGAAGACGTTCCATGAGGACGAGGTGGTGACAAAGACTTGGTGTTACACGTGCATATACACATTCAACAACGAACCAGTGGGTGAGAACGATGCTCTTGACATTATCGAGAAGAACGAGGAGCTTCAACTGGATTGGGAGGATGATGGCTACTGTATCTGGACGGTTTTTGTCCCGGATGACGCACATGACGTCACAGGGGACGCTATCTGCTGGGGTGGAGACCTTTCGAAGGAGGAGCAAAAAGAGCAGAAGTTCTGCTTTCGGAAATTGTCTGATGGAACATTTTGGGCATGTCTTTTTTTAAAAGAAACCGTGGACGAGTATTCTACACAAGATGAGATGTTGTACACCATTGTCAACTCCCCCCAGATGGTTTTTTACCCCCCTGTGTGCAAAGACATCGAGGCTGTTTGTTTTGCGCGGTCGGTGGTCTTGACATTCGAACTTCATGAAAAGTGGTTGGCCGACGTCACCGCTATCATCGAGGAAACATACGAAGAGTCAGATTCAGACGAAGAGTAACAGATATAATAGTTATCAAACTCAGGGTCACTTTTGTGGCCCACAATAGTATAAAAATTGATACTAATATTTATAGAAATATTAGTATTAATTGTCAAAAATGGCGTCTTTAAAAGAAACGAAAAATTACAATGTTTGTTGTCAGGATTGTGGCCACAAAAGATTTGTATTTATTGGAAGTCAGTTAGACATGATTACAGCTTGTATGAAGTGTGGTTTTAAGTACCAACTTCGTGAAGTATACAGAAGTGTACCTATGTTAGTAGTTGATCCGATGTCTTCTGTTGTTCCCTACACTGTCCCTCGTGGTTTTGTTACACGATATGTGACACGCCAGGTAAAGCGGTGGGTTCCGCTAAAGACATCAGAAGTTCATTAATGCAAAAAATTTATAGTAACTATTAAATTTAATAATTTATTCATCAAGGGGGAACTTCTCCCTCAACATTTTACGAACCTGGTCTTCTACCGTTCCTGTTCCTGAAAGAAACAGTTTAATAAGGGCAGGTGAGTGTCCAGAAACAACATAAAATCCTTCTCCACCAATAACATCTGGCTTTCTCATTAGAAGCTTTTCGTCCCCAGTTCGAAGATTAAGAATAACAACACGGGTAAGTTCACCCTTATTCATTTTGTTTCTAATTTCAATTGCCTCCTTAAGATTCATCTTAGGATAACGACCATCTGTTAGAACAAAATGTACATCTGGTTGAACTTTTCTTTCCATTGCGAGTTTTAGACCACCAGCAATGTCACCGTGGACACCAGCATTGTGAGAAAAGATGGAAGAAATTTTATCTTCCAGAGTATCACCCTTAATGCCACACCAACCTGGTGTCTCAAAACTAATAAACCTCTCTTCTCCTGATAGGAGAAACAAAGAGAATGCTAATGACATAGGCATTGGCGAACCACTAAGCATTGAACCAGTGCAGTCAAGTTGAAAGCTGAAGTTTCCTTCAAGCTTGTTCTTTTCAGCATACGTTTTCCACTGAGCATTCACAAATTCATCTTCAAGTGAAAGACAACAATTTTCGTCAGTTCTGCTACTCATAATCTTTGAGATAAAATGAGCAGTCATTTCATAACCTTGTAATGTTGTTGCTTTCACCTTATTTTCACGAATGGTTTTCTCGAGCTTTTCTGGAAGTCTCTTTGCAAAACACTTTTTGTATTTCTTTTGAGCACCAGAAGTAGCTTTTGAAGGGTCGACTCCATTTTCCCAGTCACCAGCACACATTGGTACTTCAACGGGAAGATTATCACAAAGTTTTCCTAAAAATGAATAAATCTCCCTGTACATGGCTTCTCTTTCTGGATTATCTCTCTTGGGTAGGTTCAAGAAATTAATGATTTGTCTTGAGGGAATAGTTAAGGGAAGTGTGCTAACAGTGGATTCTAACTTGGCTTCATCCTGGTGGACGAACATTAGTTTAGAAAGCCTGGTTGCAAACTTGTTTTCCCTTTCCCATTTCTTTAGCCTCTTTGTTCCATTCTTTCTCTTAGTAGACCCATATTTTGGAAGCCACTTATAGATAAAATATGGAGGTAAATCAATATTGGCAGTGTTTGTTACCCGAGACAAAGAACTTTTGTTTAGGCATTGTCTTAGTCTGTAATGTCTTTGTCTCTTTTTGTTTGACATGGTCCTTAGGATTTCTTGTCCTTCTTCCGTGTCGATATGTTTGAGATAACACTGCATTGTTGCAACGGCCATAAATAATAGTTCTCTGTGTTCACGACGCCCTTCTTTTTCGTCAGCTTTTGCTGCAATATGTAAAAGGTCGTTTACGCAACCAACGTCATTTACAAATTCTTTATAATATTTAGAAGCAAATGCTTGGTCAAGCTCTCTAAGAATCCAGAAAGCATTTCTACCAAGGTCCTTTTCTTTAATATCACCTGTTCTATCACGAATGTAAAGAACAAGTCTCATTGCATCTTTCATTCCTGATTTGAAACAATTTTCGATTAAAGGTTGAAGAGTTTCTTCGCTAAGACCTCGTCTAAGTTGGAAAAAAGCGGAGCTTAATGGTCCGTCTAATCCATTAACAAGAAGTTTTTCATCTTCACCCACGTCCATTGCCATACAAGTTAGGTCATCTGGAATAACAAGTGAAAACTTCCAAGGTTCTCCTACCATTGAAGAGACTCTGGTAGCAATTTCATTCTCTTCTAAGAATTCAGCTGTCTTTTCCAGAGTATTTTCTTCAACATAAAGCATAAACACTTGGATTTTGTTTCTCCTCAGGTCTCCTGCGATGTCTTCTGGTACTTTTGCTCCTTCGTAGGGGAGTGGATAATTTGGAGTGTGTGAATTTAATTTTGAGAATTGCTCACCATGTGGCGGAGCATCTGAAATAACAACAACAACTCTTTTTGAATTTTCCCTCCATGGTTGAAGAGTTGCTAGTTGAAGAGCTCCAAAGAGGTCTTCTGGGCAATCTCCGCCACCAGAAGCAGTTACCGTTGTTAAAAAGTTGACAATGTCATCAGAATTCTTGGTAAATCCACTGATTTGAACCCACTTACTGTCTTTGCAATCAAGTGGGCAAAGTTTAGCGTGGTTGTCGCACCTCCGGTCACAAACATCTTTGTAACCAATAACGTTAAAGCGAACATCTACGTTATTCATTCCAATTTTTTCTGCGATGTTACCAATTGTTTTCTTGGATCTGTTAATCCAGGAACCCATGGAACCGGTAGTGTCCAAGGTAAAAATAACATCAAGTTTTTGATTGTTCATGTTAATATCGTTTTGGGCGGTTTTGTTTTCCATTTTGTGTTCCATCTTAGTAGTATGTTATTGGGTATTCAATTTTTTAATATCCACGTTGCCTTTAAGTAATTGTGTATCTAAAATAATATACCTAATATATATCGAAAAATGCCAAAGTGTAAAAACGATCCTGCTAGAACCTATAAGGGGAGTGAACCAAGCCCCAAAGGATTAGGATTTTGTGCACACGCTTCAAGAGTTGGATTAAGAAAAAAAGGAAAGAATGGTGAAATGTGGGTTGTTAAAAAAATATCAACTGGGTCTAAGCGATGGGTAAAACTTAAAACTAAAACTTCCAAAAAATCAAAAAAGTTAAAGAAACAACCTGTAAAAAAAGTTGTTAGAAGACTCACAAAAAAATTTTACAATATAATTTTTTGCGAGCCATCGACATATAGTGGTCCAGGACTATTTGTGAGTGATAAGATAAAAGTTACTTCTGATTTTTACAAGGTGTTAAAGAAAAAACCTAAACGAAGAACATGTCAATGGGGAAATGCTTATATTTTCGGAAAAACTTTTAAAAAGAATGAATACAAAAGAATAGGGTCTCATGGAAATGATGTAGCACAAACAGGATTTGTAGATATGGATTTATGGAGCGATGAAGATAGTGAAAAAATGGACAAAGCTTTGAAAGGGAGGTATGAATGGGATGACCGTAAAACAGTAACAGATGTTCAAAAAGCTGTTCCATCTGTCCTATGGTTTGGTACGACAGATGGTGGCGATGTAGGAGCAGATTTATATGCACATTATAATAATAAAAAACAAATAGATGGGTTTATTGTTGAAAACAATTGTATTTATCCTCAGGAGGATTAAGCTCTGACATATAATGACATGCACTTTCTGTTAACCGGTTTTGTCATATCATTATGAACTGCATGATAACCGTCATTGCACCTTGTAAATGTCAAGGCTGTTTTTGGTAAAAAGTCTACTTTTTTATTTAACACATAGTTCCCTGATTTTTTATCATACAATGCTGTTCCATAAGATTTTAATTTATCATCTGGTGCTAAATAGAATAGTGTTGTTAAAAACCTGCATCTTGAGTCAGTGTGTATTTCAACTTTAAAATTTTGGTCACTTTCTGATATATTGAGTTCTAATCCCATTTGAAATTTATTACATGGACATTTAATGTAATAATGGTGATATAAGCTTTTATCAAGATATACTTTATCACAGTTTAGTAGGTGTGTAACCTGAGCATGTTTAAATTTATAATTGGGACCACATTTTTTTAGAAATTTTATCATGAAATCCAGTTCACATAAGTTATCTTTAATTTCAAGCCAGAAGTTTTTTTGGTCATCTGGTGCTTCCATTATATTTGTGATATCGAGTATTCCAGGGTATCTTAATCTTTTAAACTTAGCACTTTTTTTAGCTTTTTGTTCATACTCTTGTTTTGTCATTTTTTTACATAAATCAAAGTATTTATTTTCTGGAAAGTTTTCGAACATTTTTTCATAAAGTTCATCATCAAATACATTTTCAGAAACGAGATGTCTAAATGGTTGATAACTAAATTCGGTGTTTAACAAAGCTTTTTTCGTAACCTCTAGTTTACTTTTTATGTCCATTTTATATACATTATCAACATAAAAAATACTTAAAGGGAATAAGGTATAAGGTTGTGAAAAGAGAGTTTAATATTTAGCAATATAAAGTTTTCTTTTCCATAAACTTCTAACAGCAACTTATCTGAAAAGATTCTTTGTGGTTCAATTCCGCACGATGGCACTTTGCCGACGTTCCCAATGGTGGGTATTTCACAGAAGTTTGACAAGATTTTTCTTGGATAAATATGCTTTATTTATAGAAGAAAAAATTGATAATCGCTCTATTGCTCATTTATGGGATTTCCAGCGAATATCTTGTACCCATGATGGTAAATAGAAACGGTATAAAGAGAACTATATATTTAGTTGTGAGCGCTGGTGAAATATCACTTGTGTTCCATAAATTCCTTACAGCAGCTTTTTAAACTTTGGAATATCAAAATTAGAAGGAATTTGAACAAGAAATATTTAAAATTATTTTCTTGTATAAATATAGTTCAGAGTAAATATATTCATAGAAGATTTATTCACAAGCATAAATAATTTCCTACAGCATTTCAAAAATATTGATTTAATATAATGATTTTAATATTATTAAAATCACCAAAATCCTAATATACTTTAATATACTTTAATGTATGGTTAGGCGTGGCAACGTTGTGCACTTTTGGAAATTTGTTGTTATGCACTTTAAAAGTAAATAACGTGAATATAATATAAATAAAAAAGACTTCAAACAGCATTCCCTGCAAAATTTAAATTAAGATAAATTAAAATTTACTGAAGTCTGATACTAATAAATTTATTAGTAGAAAGTTTCGCTTTTAAAAAAAATCATAATCGCAAGATTACGGAGCATGTAGATGTTCCCTACAGCACTTTAAAAATTATAATAATAATAGAAATAAGGTGTAGAAGAATATTAATAAAAATATTATTTATTCTTAGTCGTAGCCTTTAGCATAGCTATAAAAACGACATAATTATTGGAAACCACTAATGGTTATCATGAAATAAGTTAATAACGAAAGAGTATTATCAAGTAATGAAAAAATTAGAAATTAAGATTAGCATTAAAATTAGAAAGCTTAGATTTCACCCCCAGAAGCATAAAATATTATAGAATTATGCATATTAGAAGTCGAGTTTCAGCATTAAAATTTAGAAAATGAAGTTTAGAAATAAAATTCATGTGTCCGCGTCAAAGTGTTTATGTGCAGGTGTCCGCCCAAGTTCAAGTGTCCAAGTCAGCGTCAGCGTAAGTGTTTGTTTTGTTTTTGTATTCTTTCT
>Ga0180433_10002891_pt1 | contig 25880 bp, 40 predicted proteins | sample SS_ome_8_FD_132980 | JGI IMG/M metagenome (GOLD analysis project Ga0180433, IMG submission 132980) | Hypersaline lake sediment archaeal communities from the Salton Sea, California, USA - SS_1_D_1 metaG | ecosystem: Environmental > Aquatic > Non-marine Saline and Alkaline > Hypersaline >... | reverse complement strand
CTCCTGGCATGGATAGAAGCCGGATACCCTCTGAAATGGGGGTTACCCGTAGAAGAGACCGAATAACAAACCGACCCCAGTCGGGTGAGACACCCCGGCTGGGGTATCAACATCAATTTTATTCGATAAACCTTTTTCCCCGCAGTGCGGGAGGAAGGAGGCTCAAATGCGAGCCTACTATCTTATTTGCCCCGAGTGCCAGGAGGAGGACATTGTCCTCCCCGCCGGGGCGCCGGACAAACCGAAGTGCGACTCCTGTGGCGAAGAGGTGGACCTGGAAAAAGTCCTCCAAATCGTCAGGGGGTGGCAAGAATATCTGACCGACCGGGAGAAATTCCTGGAAGGTCAGAAGTAAAACCGACCGTTCCCGGTGAAAGCCCGGGGACAGTCATCAGCTTTATGGTGGAATGTCCACCATACTCCGACTTATCCGGGTAGGATGCAAACCTACCCGGTTCTTCTACAACCAAATGGAGAACCCCTGCCTGTTTGCAACAGGGGAAACAGGGGTTTGAAATTATGAAGAATTTGTACACACAAAAAATCGACCCCGAACACGGGGTCGTGTCTATGGAACTCGACTTTCTCCCCCCTCAGAAAACAAGAGATGGGGGGAAAGTGGCGGGGTGGTGGAGAATCCTCCTCATAAATGACACAGAGGAGGTGTTCTCCGGAGCCCAAACCCTTACCACGGGTAAGGGGAAAAAGAGAACCGCGATAAAGCGGTTCAGAAGAATGTGCAAGAGGGGTGGGTATCCTCGCCCCTGGCACTAAAAATTTGGTCTGGTCGGGTGAAAACCCCGGCCTGGCCGGTAACTCTATCATACATTCACCTAAGGCAGCACATAGGGGAGAAATCCTCTATGTGCTTTTATTGTTTATGTTTTATTTCCAGAGCGGAAATCGTTTTCCGCTCTAACCTCTTTTAAGGGGTCAGCAATGATTACAAGCGAAAGAGCTTGGGAGATCTGGAAGTGGTCCCAGTGGAACGACGGAATGTGTGCCGCTGGGGGAAACCCTCCGGGTTTCCCAAGGGAAACGCCACAGGAGAGAATTATTCTAAAAGCCCTGTGGCACCTCCCCCAGTTCGGGGGGAATTCTACTATCTGGAGCGTTCTGAGAAAAATAATGAACGGGACGCTCCAGCTCCCGAAACTCCAGGAGATGTTCCTGGAGTTAGATCTCGAACTCACCGGGAAGTGCGATCACTGTATGTTTACGCGCTTCCCCACCACTCCTGCGGAGTGGTTCACACGAAGTTCCAGTTCCCAAATCGTGTACCTATCAGATGGTGGGTACAGTCGGATTTTTCTCAAGGAAGAGGACGGGCCGGATAATCTCATTTGGCGGGTAGGCGTAAGCAACGTCTCTCGACCAGAAGTTATCACCCGCGCTTCCACAGGACGCGGAAGAGAACTCCTGGAACAGATCGAGAAGCTGTTCCAGGAATGGTGGGACGGGCTTCAATAAATGGCAGCTCCGGGTGAAATCCCCGGGGGTGTCATAAACCTATTTTATTTCATAAAACCCATTTTCCCGAAAGGGAGAAAGGAGGTCCAGATGGACCGTCTTTATTGTGAAGCAGTGGATGTGAGGCAAATAAGCCTCTATCCTCCTGTACTCCCATGCACGCAGTGGTATGTAACCCACTGCGATACCTGTGGGTTACATACCATTTTTGAAGATGGTGAATGTCAAGAATGCGGCGCAAGCTGCTACTACGAAATCTTTTGTAGCAGCTTTTGGCCGCTACCAACTTTCTTTGGTGAAGACCCAGAAATACCACCCGCTGAAAAGTGGGATCGGTATGGGATCTGCTTCATCCGCTTCAACCCCGAAGATGTCGGGAACTACGAACTCCCCGAACACATCGGGGATCTCCTGGGCGAAAACAAGTGGGGGTTTGCTCTTACTTGTTGTGGCATGGACATGTCCTGGGATATCTGTGGAGCGTATGTAGCCTTTGGCTATTACCCTCCCAGTGTCCTGGCAAAAGACCTGCCGAAAATGGCAGGACCACGCCCAGACATGAAGATAGTAAGAGCGGCTGAAGAGTCGCTCAGAATCCACAAAAAATGGATGTCGGAAGGGTTGGAACACCTGAAATCCGTCAGGGGTTTCATCAAAGAAAACTGCACCAAATAAAAATAAACCACCAGGGGTGAAATCCCCCTGGTGGTTACCAACGTATTTCATTATCAAATTTCTTCAAACCCAGGAGAACCTGGGAGAAAGGAGGGTGCCAATGGTATCCTTCGTAGCAATGATTCTTCTTTGGCACATGACTGGCCAGCCTTGGGGTTGGTCGGTTTGTTATGCCGTGTGCGCCATGGTAGGGGACGCGCTTCTCTACCAGTATTGCGAACACACCCGGCGGAGAAAACTGCCAGATACCCCACCCTGGCAAATACACCGGGTGGAATAAAACAGATGCTGGCGGGTGAAAGCCCCGCTGGTGTCATCACGTTTTAATTTTATTCAAAACCCAACTCCCCGCAGTGCGGGGGAAAGGAGATTTCGATGTGGTTGCCTAATAGACCAAATTTTTCCTCTGAGAAAGATTTAGAAAAAATTTTAGAAATAATGCCAGAGTGTTCACTAGAACACCTGGCCACCTTATGGCGCATCCACCACTTCCAAAACCGGAAGGTGGATATGGACCACACCCTATTTCTCTACGGTGTGCTTCAGTGGTGCTTCTGGCCTGACTTTGCAATGAACCGCGAGGAGGTAGAAGGGCTACTTTACCCGTGCGACTATTCGCACACAAGGGAAATCGTATGGTTCTACACCACTCCACAAAGGCAAAAATGGGCCGGACTTAAAGAAAATCCGGTCCTCCTGCACCTCAAAAGGGATGCCATAGTCAACGTGCGTCCCGCAGAAGAGTTGGATCTCTGGCATTCTGTAAATAACGAAGTGCCGGAGACTGGTGATTCGTACTGGCGTTTTCACCGCGACCAGTTCGATACAGAGGGAATTATGCTCCTCTCTCGCTGCGCCCAAGATGCTGTTGAGTGCGCGTTCTCATACTATTGGGAACGTCACCCTGAAATTTTCATCGGAACCGACGACCCCACGTCGGAAGGTTACGATGACTTCTGGAAGAACCCAGAAGACTACATCGAGATAGACAACATAGCCCTAGAACAGTCATACATGCAGTTGTATGAAGTAATCTAAGGCAAAAACCGGCAATAGCAGGTGAAACCCCTGCTATCGTCATCACGTTTTTCTTTTATTCACTGAGTCCTCTTTCAAGGAGACTGCCGTGAACAAAAAACAGAGCCGGACGATCTTCTTTGATCGTCTGGTGATTTTCATATCACCTGCCTATTCTATAGAGGACAGGCGGTTCTACCGCTATGACCTCTACGACCCCAAGTGGTCGAAGTCCCCCATATTCTGGGGGATCGACTACTCGACCCCCGTTCACTGGTCGCCCTTAGAAGATCGAGTGTGGGTTGACCTGCTCGATTTTCTGCTGGTCTACCACGGAGATACTGATTCAGAGTACTTTGACCAGTACTCCTCGGGTCAGTTGGCCTGGTTAGACCAGGTTCACCGAGAAGGTGACCTGGACGGGTGGCGCTTCGATCTCATCGTTTTGCGCGATGAGATCGAGGACAAGAGATATGAGAGGAGGGGGGTATGAAAAAAGACATATTCTCCTCTGCTAACTCCCGGGTAAGCCTGTTCGTTCAGGCATTACTCGGTGAGCGGAGCGGAAATGGTAAATGCTACGAGAATGTAGCATTTACCCTCAGGGAACGGGATGCGGATAACAGGGCCATCCGCACCGTCGAATTCCACCTCGGGGCCCTGGTCGCTGAGGTTTGGGGGTATGACCTCCTTCCCCTGAACCTCGCCAGGAGAGAGTTCCTGGCAGAGAAATCAATAGGAGGTTCCGGATACCGCAGTCTGCTCATTAGGGCAGAAGAAACCGGCGGTGTCCGGTTGTCGATCCTGAACGGGACGAAAGATAACGTCCTGTTCATCAACCTCGATCCGGATGCCCGTCGGGCACTCGGAAGAGCCATCTGCCGTATTGTGGCCTTTTATCACGCCAAACTGAACGAGGCAGCATTCAGTAGAAAATAGACCAACCCGGGTGAAATCCCCGGGTTGGTCTTCAACCTATTTTATTCTAGTAAAACCTTATTTCCCGAAAGGGAGAAAGGAGGTCCATCATGGACCGAAAGGAAATCGAAAAAGATTACCGGGTGGTGGATGGGATCATCCACCACCCGGGAAAATTCGAGGGGGAGCCCGTGTGGGCGCCCCATTTCTACGAAGCCTTCTCGGAAGGCTGGGGGGATGAATACATATTTGGTTATGATGGGAACACCACAGTGCATTCCATCATAACCCTGTCCCCCACAGACCGAGAACAGTTTCCGGAGTTAGATCCGGAAACTATCGCCGTCCACTGTTGGGAAGACCCGTCTGGGTTCTTCTCGGTAGAGACCCTCACCAAAGATGAGGTTCTCGAGTTGGAAGCGCGCTTCGAGGTAATGTACCAAGAAGAAGAAGACGCGCAACTCGAAGAGTGGGTCTGTGATCGGTGTGGGCACGAACACTATCATTCATGCGAGTCGTGCCCCTGCTATGACCCTGACCCCAATTGCATCTGCGACGACGACTTCAACGAGGACGATATCCTCGTTGAAGAAGAGGGTGGCGACTAAAACCAGACTGCTCCAGGTGAAAGCCCTGGGGTAGTCATCACCTATTTTATTCTAAAAACCTATTTCCGGCAGGCGCCGGAGAAAGGAAAAAAAAATGAATCAATTACCGAATCCGGCGGCGGGGAAACCCGCCCCTAAATGGGAGGAGGTTATAAAACCTCCTACCCCCGAAGAAACATCTGCCCTACCTGGGCAGATGGCCCCTATAATGAAAGCCTCCTTGTCTGACCTGGTCCGTGAAGCGGACATTACTGGAGAGGACTTGGAGGCTAAGTTAGACATGGGTGTACAAAGCATCCGTGTCAGCTTAAAACACCCCGCCAAGGGGAGGCGTAAACGCCTCTCCATCGAAATGGAGGGGTAACTCGACGCAAAAACCAGCACCCGGTCGGTGGAATACCCGGTCGGGTACATTATTGTTAAATTTTATTCTAGTAAACCTTTTTTCCCGAAAGGGAGAAGGGAGGTGCATAATGCACCATTTCGATTATAACGCCGTCATTCTCGACGGCGATACAATCCTCTGTGTCGGATGTCTGCCAGATGGGGTAGACTGCGACGATGACAGAGTCTACCCCGTCTTTGCCGGAAGCGAGTGGGATTACTATCCCACTTGCGATAAGTGCCATGAGGTACACGATTATGTGTGCCTCACCTCAGAAGGGGAGAAAAACGAGCGTTGCCACAATGGGTGGACGTGCGAATGGTGCGACCACCATCACTACAGGGACTGCCACACATGTCCCTGTGTGGACCCCGATCCGGGGTGCCATTGTGATGATTTTCAAAGGCCAATATCCACACGTATATGGATATTGAACCTTATGGAAACCTTCGGGGAATTGCGATACCAAAGCATATCCCCGTGGGAGGACAAACACGCCGTTTACCAGTTCTCGTGCCAGGCACGGGACTGGAAAGATGCCTGGGAGAAGTTCCGGGCCCAACGCCTTGTAACTGATGGAGGACCCATCAAGTTTGACAACCAAACTTGGTGGGTTGTCACAGACGAATAAAAACCGGCAGCTCCGGGTGAAATCCCCGGGGTTGCCTTCAGCTTTATGTACGATTTATTCGTAAGACCCTTATTAGGAGACCTGCCATGAAAAACAGGTATCCGGGGACTTGCTGCGACTGCGGGACAAGCGTACCCGCACAGAGCGGCGAGTGTCTAAAAGAAGACGGGGTGTGGTTGGTGTTTTGTGAGGGGTGCGCCCCAGAGCAAAGTAAACCCGCCCCTGTCGCCCGAGAACTCACCGGGGATGGGCGTGTAATAACGCCTTATGAACCGGAAAACCTTACCTTGCTCCGCTCTTTTCCTGGGGCGAGGTGGGTTAAAGGTAACAAGTGTTGGAAGGTCAGCACAGATGATGCAGACCTTCCTCGGGTTATCGAGATCGCGCAAACGCTCGGTCTCAAGATAGACCCCGATCTGTTGGCCCGGGCCGAAACCAAAACCGAGCAGGCTGTGATAGCAGCACAGGATGAACGCCTATTTCCCTATCAGGTAATAGGCGTTGATCGCCTGTCGCGGCAAGAAAGATTCCTGCTGGGCGATGAGATGGGCCTGGGGAAAACCATCCAGGTCTGTGTTGCCATAAGAGGAAGAGACTGGCCGGTAATGGTCGTTTGCCCCAACTCGCTCAAGTATAATTGGGCGAATGAAATTGGGGTCTGGGCGCCAGAATACCGGACAAGTATCCTCTCTGGCAGAAAAGGGATGCGTTGGCCAGAACCGGGGGAAGTCGTGATTATCAATTACGACATCCTCTCGGAATTGGAAGACGCCCCAAAGGAGCTTCTCGTGGTTTTTGATGAAGCCCAGTATTTCAAAAATGCTGGGAAGCGCGGAACAACCCGCGCTAAAAGATCCAAGAAGCTATCCGCCCAGGCCACCCGAGTCTGGGCACTCACCGGCACCCCACTTATGAATCGCCCCATGGATCTTTGGGGGGTTCTGTCCGTCATCGGTATCGAAAGGACCGTGTTCGGCGGATGGAAAACCTTCCTGAAGCTGTTCGGGGCCTACAAGAATCAGTGGGGAGGGCTGGAGTTTCACAAACCTACTACCGAAGTCCCTGAAAGACTTCGTCGGGCCTGCCTCCGCCGTCTGAGGAAGGATGTCTTGCCGGATCTTCCGGACAAGATGTTCCAAACCATTGAGGTCAACCACCTCAATGGGAAACTCATCGCAAAGCTCGACTCATTGATGGATGAGTTCATGGACTGTGGGGAATTACCCCCCTTCACCATGTTCTCCGAGATCCGAGCCGAGTTGGCGGAGTCGCGGGTTCCTGCGGTCCTCGAAATTGTCTCCTCGTATGAGGAGAACGAGGAACCGTTGCTCGTCTTCTCAGCTCATAGGGCACCTATTGATGCCTTAGATGAGAGAGAGGGATGGGCGACCATCACCGGGGACACCCCTATAGAACATCGGCAAGAAATTGTCGAGCAGTTTCAAGGGGGGCAGCTAAAAGGTGTGGGACTCACCATTGCCGCCGGTGGCACGGGGCTTACTCTTACCCGCGCCTCACATCTCCTTTTCGTAGACCTGGACTGGACCCCGGCTCTAAACGCACAGGCCGAGGACCGGGCCTGCCGGATCGGGCAGACTGCCAAAAAAGTGCTGGTCAAAAGGATGGTTTCACCCCATCCGTTGGACCTGCACATTCACAACCTCCTGGCGCAAAAAACCGCAATGTCGTATGCGGCAATTGATGCCCATGCGTCTGCGGTTGTCCCAGCACCAAAACCAGTCCCGGAAAAACCAAAGCGGAAATCGGTTTCCGCTCCAAAGGGGCCATCTAAAGAGTTCATACGGGCGGCACACGATGCCGTCAAGATCCTGGCGGATGTCTGCGACCGAGCAGAGTCGCAAGATGGACAGGGGTTTAACAAGTACGACGCGAAGTTCGGTCACGAACTTGCGTATCTAGACACCCTAACACCCCGTCAGGCACTCGCTGCTGCGAAAATGGTACGCAAGTACCAAAGGCAGCTTCCCGCCAACATCAAGGCCATCCTTTGGCCGTAAAACCGACATCGCCCGGTGAAATCCCGGGTGGTGCCTTCATCTCTTTGTTTTATCAACAAAAACCTTTTTAGGAGGGCATGTCATGCCCGAACCTACTACAAAAATCTTCTGTAGAGGAGAGAAAGCGGCAGAATTTGCCGCTGCTTGTCTCTTGCAATGTCAGTGTAAATTCTCATCGGAACCGTTTCCCAACGGAAGCTGGGAATTTACTTTCCCTAATCCAGTTGAGCCTGCGTTCTACCAAAAGTTCCAGCTCGACCGGAAATTTATCGAGAACTACTATGAGGTGTTCGGAAATCAGATTCGGACACCCGGGCAGTTCTTTGAGGCATTTCTAGCCGCTCCCATTTTTTATGAGGAGTGGAATGCACCATCCAGCTACCAATATAAGGTGCTGGACGATCTCCACGCACTCGTAGAGATCACTCCCGACATCTACGAGGAATTCTGGGAAATTAATCCAGAATTCCACCAGGTTGCCCACCTCCGGGAAGATGAGATAGGAGTTACTTGTAGACTTCTATCTCATTTGGAGGCAAAATCCCTCAAAAAGAGGCTTGTTGCCTCTAAAGAGATTATTGCCGAATACGAAGAAATCGCAGAGGATGTAATCCTCTGCGATAAATGCGGTCTCCCTGTAGACCCAGAGGAGGTCGCAACCTGGTGTGGATCTAAACTAGATGACCCTAAAGTACCCCGTTGGGCGCGAAGGGGTCACCGGGAGTGCCAACCATAAAACAACCTATCCCGGGTGAAATACCCCGGGTTGGGTATCAACCTATTTTATTACTAAAACAAACCTTTACAGAAAGGAGACCACCATGAACAAAATTCTGAAAATGGTGGGAAAAATAGTAGAACCCGGAGACCTATACGGGTTCTACAAAGCAGTGTACAATGGGACTCCCTGCGGACCCTCTATTGGGTTCCGTGTGAATGGGGAGTGGCTGTACTGTAGCGAACTCCCGTCACAATTGTCCGACGAGGACGTTGTTGACGGGGTTTCCGTTTCATCCATTGTTGAGGGATGGGACGGCGAGATCGAAGGTGTGAAATTCGACCTCGAAGTCTTCCAGGAGGAAGACTTCTGGAAAATGGTCGGAGAAATTAATGAGGAAGCAGGAGAAATCTGGGTTCTGGTGAACTCAGACTGGTTCCTTATCGAAAAGGATGGGCAGCCGGTTGCCGGTGCCCACTGGGAAGAGTGGGATGACAACATCACTTGGGACACCGTGGTATCAGTCTCTGAAGAAGAAAAAAACCTCATCGAAGAGGAACTTCGGAAGAGACACCACATAGATAAAAGGGGGGTTGTAACAGACCCTCTCGACCTGGGACCGATGGAAATCGGTGGGTTCGTAGTCAAAACCTACGACCCCTCGGCCACTCTTTTCCTCTAAAACAAACCCCCGGTCGGTGTAAGCCCGATCAGGGGTATCAATGTATTTCTTTAATTCACAAACCCTATTTCCCTTCGGGGAGAAAGGAGGGCAAAATGCCCTGGAAACCGTCAAAAGCAAAAGGAAAAAGAACCTGCGATCATTGCAGGTTCTTTCAATTCGAGCGGTGGGAACCGTCGGGGATAGCTACCCCTGATGGTTCCCAAGAATGGCACTACCCCGTAGGGAAGTGTCGTGCAGAAAACACTCTGCACGACACGACGCCCTCATGGGGGTCGTGTCATCTTTTCAAATCCAGGAGGGGGAGAAAGACACCCCCTCCTGACAAAACATAAAAAAAAAGCCCCCAGCGGCCAGAGTGAAATCTGGTTGCTGGGGGCTTTTTTTTTGTTTCTACCTGGGCTTCTTTAGGAGATCTTTTCTTTGAGCCTTCAAGCGGTAGGCGATGCTGTCTAGAACGGCATCACTGGGTTTGCCCGGGATGAGGCCCCGCTCGATCATCGAGAGGTAGCTGGGAGCGATTTTCGCCTCCCGCGCAAGCTGCCTCAAAGATTTATTCATGGCCACCCGGCGTTCCCGGATGCGAGCCCCTACTGCTTTTTTATTATACATGACATCACCCGGTAATTGTATTCTGAGTTGCCCAGATGACAAGCATCCGGTTCCCTATCGAAAGTATCTTCACACTGTCGGTGATAACGTTTGGGTCTCCTAAGATGTCTGTCACCATTTCCTGGAAACGTTCCATCTCATCTTCTCTGGCAGACATCGAAGACCAGGTCTGTCCGGTGGATACATTGGTTTTAAGTGGAGAGATATACACAACACACCTCCTTCTGTGGTGGGATTAAAGCCCTAGAATCAAAAAGATGGCCATGAAAAAGATTACGACAGCGCCGAAGAATACCAGAGACATTGGGATTGCTACAAACCACCAAAGCCATGATCGGTCACGTTTCCATGTCTGGATTGTCCGGTACGCTTTGACGATGGTTCTCAATTTCCCATCTTCTTGCATTATAAAGACCCCCCGCATCACTGTTCGGGTCGTCTTTACCCCTTTTTCTCTTTTCTTCTTTATTTGGGGAGGGGTGAGGACCGGCACCGGCGGTGGTGGCGGGGGGACTTTTTTCATTTGTGTTTTAGCCCTGGCATAGCGTTCTTCACGCTCTGCATCTAAACGAAGGCTCATTACCCGGGCCTGGTGCCGATGCACTTCGTCCTCCGAGAGAATCTCAGTATCGGCGTCTGCGAAGTCGGGCGCTCTTCTGGACTCGTCTGGGGATAGTGGGGGTTTTTTCGGCTCGAGCCGCTTTAGCTTGAACCGCTTTTTCCCTCGCGATTCTTCCTCTTCCATTATCTAGCCGCCTTACTATAGTCTGTAAATGAAGGGTGGCCTCTGTATTTAAACACCAGTCGCACATAATCCCCGTATGGCCTCCATCAAATACACCGGGTGAAACATCTTGAAGAGTACCACCCCACCTTTCTTTATAACAGGATGGGCACAGATACCAACCTGGCGTTTCCCCGGAGTGATACAATGTAATCTCTGTGCTTTCCTCTGTTACCTGGTCCAACTCTGGACCGACTGCCAATGCGTCCTCTATTCTGGTCTGATAGTACCATACCCGAACCCAGTTCCTGGTATCGTCGAAGATCCAACCGAGTTCCTTCAAACAATCTACTACCGGCTTACAGCCACCGATGAGGTTATCCTGGTCGTAGAAGCGGGCGTAGTTTTTATGATAGACGGTTATGGAGACGTATCTAAAGTTATCGTGGTGGACACCGTTTGGGATCACCAGACTCAGGTATTTCAGCCACTTCTCCCGCTCCTTATGGTAGACGCGCCAGTCGGCATTTTTCCAGACGTTGAGACTAACCACCCGTATCGGCGCGAGTACCCACTCCTCGACTTTCACCGTGTTCTCCTTTTTTCTTACCGGCCGGGTCGGCCATCTCGTTGACCAAACCAGAAATCTGTTGCAAATAGCGAAGAATGATTGTTTTTTCCAAACCGGGTACCTCATTGTCCTTTAGACGGGTTCGCATCTCCTCGACCACATAAGACAACCGTTTGATAAAACCAAGGTAGACATTTGTTTCTAAAAGAATTACATCCATCCCCTTAGAATGATGAACCAACCACTCGAATTTTGTCCTCCGATGGGCGGTAAGCTGTCCGTATTCCGGCATTGAGAATGAATGGGATTCGCTGCTACCCAAAGTATCCAACAAGGCACACGAAGGGCAAACGAACTTCGTCTTGTCCTGGTAGAGAACTTTCCAGACCATCTCTTTAGGGAGCACCCGGGAACAATCTCCGCAGAGGACCATGTTGGGCAGAACACTGAGCGGACCGAAGTTCAATTGGTCCGCACACATATCTTGGACCCGACCCAGTGGTGGGCCAAGATCGACATAGCCCATTGGGGGTACAGTGATGACCTCCTTTCCCACCTCTACAGAAAACGGTTCCCGGCTTGGATTATACACAACCAAACTATCCATAGGTCAACACACTCCTAAAAAGAAGAGCCTTCGCAGATTAAACGACGGATTGCCTCTTCACGGCTGACCGGGGCCTGTTGTTCTTCCCGGAGAGCCGTGTTCACATATTTCTTCAAGACGGCACAGGTCAAGGCGATCTGCCACTGGCCCAGGGTCGTCGCAAGTAACCCCCCGGCAATCAGGAGAATCTCGATCCCGAGGTTGAGTGGATTGTCACGACTGGCCGGCCAGAACATGTCCCTCAAGAATTTGATGAGCTTGTCCGAGAGATACTCCGTCCATTGCCGATACCAACCCTGATCGGTGGCTGTGCTCTCAACATCATAACCCTGCTGGCGCAAACGGTCGCGGAGTAGTCTGTCCTGGTATTCGAGAAAGGCCCGGTCCTGGGCGTCCATGGCCAGCTCATTGTACTTGGTAGCTATCGCTTTTTTGTTGCCCGTGAAGAATTTGATGATGTCCGACAAGCCTTCATCGAGCCGCATCGGCTCATCCGGCGGTTCCCATGACTCAGAAATAGCAACCTTGGCCACCACGTCCTGAGTGAACTTGAAAGACCCCTTCAGGCCCAGGAAGACCACGGCCAACGGCCAATTCATGTAGGTCATCGACACCACGGCACACGCTAAGAGAAACATGTCCACGATGCCCAGGTCCCTCTGGTCCCACTGGGTATCTACACTTTGAAACACCTTCGGGGTGATGACGTACCTGGCGATCTTTTCGATTACCTTTGCGATGGGGTAAACGATCACATTCATCAATGACGAGAGCACACCACCACCGGACTTGGTTACCGTGTACCCCTTGTCTTTTAATTCCCGGGTCAGGCTGTTTTCCATATCTTGAGTATACCTGCTGTCTGAACCCGCCCGGGAGTAAAGCTCCTGAAATTTGCTACGGATCTCCTCAGTCTTCTGGGCAATGAAATCCTTGATGTCCCCGGCAACACTCTCAATCAAATCCGGGGGGATCGGGGCGTCTTCCCGCAGACACTTCTCTAGAGGAGATAGTTTCGTGCGAATCATGCGCTGTCCTCCTTCTCCTGCGGTTTTTCCTTTCGAAAGGTTTTTTCCTTCTGTGGCGGCTTACGGAACTCCCTCTTGATTATCATCGGCTCCCCGCTATCACCCTTGATAAAATAGTAGGGCTTGATGATAATTCCGTGTATTGGGTCGATGTCCGGCTTATCGCCGGTTACATCTTCCACTGCCAGAGAACTACCGTCACCCGTACTAAAAGAGAGAGCCTCATCTATGGAACGCACCGTCTTTATTGCCGGAGACAGAAGAACCAGTGAGGAATAGTGGTTGAACCACCCGACCAGATCATGTACCGATAGCCAACGATTGTCCTGGACGGCATCGAAGAACCGAACCTTGTCCATACCACCGTAGTTGATCCATGAGTGGTCGGGGCCGATAAGCATTCCAAAAAGGATGATGTCTTCCTCTATCCGGTTTGTCTGCAACCGTACTTGTTCCAAAAAATGCGCGTAGCGCCCCACCTTGAACATGTTGTTGATGCTCTTGGTCTCACCTCTGGTAAGTGAGCGGAATGTTCCGGCTACCTGCCTCTTCCTTCCTGGCCGGAAAGATAACATCACCGGGACACCTGCCAGCTTCTCCTGGATAGACAAGGTTACCCCGGAATTGGGGGCGAAAAACCCGCGCAGCCGGTCAGCAACCTCAGGATCGTTCGCGTCCAACGCTGGCGGAAATTTTATCTGCTCCATCAGCTCCACTCCAGAACTTTGCGGTACTTTACCGCTACACCACCGGAAATCGTCAACGGGTCACCACCCTCAAGACCCGCTACCTGGAACGTGTCCGTGAGCGCATTGACCACATAGTATATCTCCTCCATCAAAATTCCTGTCGGAGAAGTAGTCGCCCAGAACTCCACTTTGTCCCCATTGGATAAACCATGCCCGGCGAAACTCACCGCGCTATCCACTATCGTACAGCTATGCTGACTGTCCGGCTCCGTCGGCCACACCGGCGCCGTCGGGGTACAGGTCGCCGGGAAATCCCGGAGCTGTTTGTAATAATAGAGCCAGTCCTTGATCTCTCGAGGCGTCTGGTCGGTTCTGCTCCGAATGCCCATAGATATTTCTTCCATCTGGTCACGGTAGCGTTTGAACAGCCAGTCGCTTTCTAAAAGCTTGCGGTCACGCTGGCACCGGACATCACATAGACAGCCGTTGGAGTAATTGTGCGCGGCGATGAGCGCATCCACCGCTGCCCGGTTCTCCTCGGTATCGGTGATCGTCGTGAAAACCAAAGTTTTCGGGTCAGTGGAAGTGAGTGGGGTCTCCCCGGAGTTGATGAACACTCCTGCCCCAAATTGGGCCCTCACCTCCGCTAAAAAGACCACAGGGTGAAGGGGGGTCGTCACGTTTGTCCTCATCACCTCGTTGCCCGGCGGCTGGTCCTCATACAACCACTGGTCACCGTCCCACTTGGCCCGCTTTCCCTCCGGGATCGGAAATGGGTTTGAGGGGGTACTTCTCTTTGGTTTCAAGTATCGAACCAACTCGTTCTGGCTCCACTCCTTCGGGTCAAGAAGCGCCCGGTCCGGATGACTGTAGTAGCCCTCCGTATTGTAAACGTAAACTGTAATGCTCTCTTCTGGCATTTTCATCTCCTCAATGCCCCGTGTGACCGGGGACTGTGGTTCTACTTCTTGCCGCCTTTGCAGCCGCCTTTTTTCTTGCCCACTTTCGGCTCCTTTCGGGTTTTGGGTTTACTTCGTTTTGTTGGTTCCTCACGGGTTATACCCGCTTCCTCTTCCAATGCGGAAATGTACTCCTCGAGCGCCACGGTAAGTACTACACCGATAGCATTCGATATCGTCTTTTGATCCATCCCCAGCGCCTTCAGACGCTCCACCATCACCGGCGGGACCGGCCACAGATCTATCCCATCTAGCATCACGACTGCTCCTCCTGTACCTGCTCCTGTACCTGCTCCTGTACCTGGGCTTTCTCCTGTTCCTTTTTCCTCTGTTCACGTTCGATTTTGCGTAAACCCAACAGTGCCTCCCACCACTTCAGACGCCTCTTCTGCTCTTTTTCGTACTCTTTCCTACGCCCTTGTCGAACATTGTGAAACTCGGCCATCGCTGTAGAATCCTTTCGGCGCTCATTCCTTCTCTTCTTTTTTCCAGAAGACTTGACCTTCCTCTTACAACTGCCTTTCATTACCTTCAAAGGTGTTCTCCTAAAAATAAACTGGGGGTTACCTGACCCCCCTATTTTCCTATTAGGAAATATTATATGGATGATTGAACACTACCACATTTTTTCCCGTTTGTCAAGAGGAAAATTTCCAACTTTCCGTTACCTGATACCAGTTGTTGTAGATGTCCCGGAGTTCTGAGATAGTGGGATCTGATGGGAATTTGTTCCCTAGATCGCTCATCCGTTTGAGAAGTTGTGTACCTCTCGGAGTGATATAGTCGGCCACTCGTCCAGTCTGGTGGGCTACATTTAAAAGGACAGAGATAGCAGAGATCTGTTCCCCTAAAGAAAAATTCTTGTGTTTCTCATCTAAAAGAAATTCCTTGTGGGCTACCATGAGCCGGTCTAGAACCCTCATACTCGCTGCGGATACCCCTCTCCCCAGTTTGCGGTAATTGCCGGTTCGGGCCAGGAAATTCATCCAACTGAATTCTGGACGGAGCTTGAAACCTGTTTTATACGCTTTGGCCGCCATAGATAAACCCTGTGCTTTTTTCTCCATCCACTTTTGTTCCGCTGTCCCCGCTATAACCTCTGCGGCCCTCGGCCATGTGTCGTATAAATCTTCTAAAGGGATCTTCCAGTTTACATCGCCGATGACCAACTTGTTTTCCTCGACCCGGATATCCCTAAACGGACCATGGCCTGCTATCAAACCCATCTCCACATCGTAATACACACTGTATAGCTTGTCTAAAAGAGAAGCGGCCACCTGCCCCAACTCAGACTCTACTTTGGTGAAGAGGATGTGTCCATCATCCGGGATTTCACTCATAGAACGGTATTGGCGTTTCAGCTCATAGTAGATATACGAGAGGACATAGTAGAGCCGGATTTGGCGCCCAGTATCTAAATCCTCCATGAGAAGAGCCGGTCGGTAGCCGTGTTCGTCCAGTTTACGGCGGAAATCGGTTTCCGCTGGGGAGTCCCTGCTCTCTAAGATCTTAGAAATTGCGCTCAGGTTGGCCATCAGATAACCCCCAGGTAATCTATTCTAGAGTAGATCACCCCGTTGCCGGTAGTGACCCCCTGGTAGTCTGCGGCTTCAAAAACCAGGATGGTGTCGCCCGGTTTTAACTTGGCCGGGGCGGAGTCGCCTATGCCAATGTCGAACCCTACACGCTTCGAGATTACGGCCGCGATACTGCCATAGATGAGCCAGGAGCGTACCTCATTCCGGCAGTTCTTTATCAGCTCGAAAAATTGCTCCTTGGAAAGAAACTCCTTACGATAGTGACCGGACAACGGAGTCTCCCCGCCCGGAGTGGTGATGTATATCATAATGGATTCTCCTAAAGAAAACTGCTCCAGTTGTTGTAGATCTGTCGGAGGGTTCTGTGGTCAGTACCAGATGGGACATATTGATGGAGGTTGCTCATTTTTGTCAGGAAGTTTGCTGTTACCCCGCTGTTGTAGCTATAGAGATCCGTGCCGGGGGTGGCACCGTAATACTTGGCCATGTTCCCGCTAGAGTGCATCCGGTTGAGCGCGACAGAGATTGTGGCCATACGCTCGAGCCAGGTGCCCTGAGTGTGCCGGAGGAACTGGATCCAGGTGTTTAGGATGTCATAGAAAAAACCCAATGGGAAATCCTCTCGGGTCCAATAGGATTTGTGCATCTGACGGATGGTCGGGTGGAGCGGGGAAAGTGAGTCTATGGTGAGCTTCCCGTAAAGCTCCCTGGTGATTACCCCCCACCTGCGCTCCTCAAAATTGAAATACCACTCATCCGGCATTGTCGGTGGGCCGGTTAGAGAGACACGGTAGATGTGCAGTGGATATTGAAGCTTCTTATATAAAGCCTTATCGTACTTCCTCAAGTGAGAAACGGCTTGTACCCCCACATCGTTCTGGTTCCCGCTGTCAAGAAAACGATCCAGATCCTTCCTACGCCGGAAGGTACCCCACAGATCACCCTTGTCCGGCTTGACTGTCCCCAAAACCAAATCCGGCTCCTCTACGAAGATGAAACCTACCCGGTTGTCATCTACGATACGAAACCGTTTGTAAAACGGCTGGCCCAAGAAATGCTCGTGAAGCCACACCTCATAGGTGAGCTTGAGTTTGGAAAGAATAGAGTAGACCACCTGCTCTAGCTCCCCCTCCACCTTCGAGAAAAGAGTATAGTCCTCATCAGGCATATATGACTTACCCTTCGGGTAGGTTATGCTGTACATCTGGTAGATGTAGGCTAGAACATAGAAAAGCCCTATCTCCCTACGGGGGTCAAGATCCTCTAAAAGAAGACAGGAGAGAATCCCACCCTCACATAGATAGTCCCGTTCGGTTTCTAAAAGGAGAGCGATGTGTCGTTGGGTGCCCATAAATCAATCCTCCTGTGGGTCCACCTTCTCTGGGTCTATAGTGAGCGGGACCACTGCTTGTGGACTTACAGAGGAGACCACATCCTCCATGTCCTGGTCAAAATCCACCCCTAACGTCTCGCCCCCTTGTACGATTGCGGCCATCTCCTCTAAAGATTCCGGTAGACCACGATAGTTGTCCCTGATGTACTTCCCGTAATATCTGTTTGCTATTTCCATACTCATACCATCCGAAAAATCCAATCGACCACTCCAATATTCATACCCCCGTGCAGTCTCCTTCCATACCATCCGATCTAGAATCGACCACTTACCCAGTAAAAAGGAGGTACCGTCCTTTGACCAATACTTGGGGTCTCTTTTTATGATTTCACCGTAAAGATTCTTGTATACCTCCCTACGTTTCCTTTTGAGCGCCACTAGGTAACTATCGACATCACATATTTTGGTGGCGGCTACTTCAGCAATGTGCCGGTAATTCATAACATGTGGATGTTGCCTGAAAAGCAATCTATGGAGATATGACCGCTTTGCATGTAAAACCGCCGGGTTACAGTTGAATCCAAAAAGACCCCACGCATACCTGCCGATGTGCCATGCCTCTAACTCCATCGCAGTATACCTCAAAATCTCCCTAGTGAAATACAATAAATTACCCACTATATACTTACCATAACCACGACCCTGTAAATTTGATCCTAAAAAGAAATGGTGAATGTAGGACATCTTCGCGTTCGGGTAAAAAATAAATATCAGATCGTTATCCCCTTCTAATGCGTCAACCTCTTGCACCACCCTATCTACCGGATTACGCGTATAGCGAGGAAAAAAAGAAATACCTACAAGATCCTTCGCAATGACCGGCAAAAATAACTCCCTGGCACGATCAATTACCTCATCACTGGAAACCCTATCCTCTAAAAGATAGGCAATAGCCCTGTCAGTACGCATGGTCTGGTCTCCTCAATCATAATACTTCTTTGTGGCCCACCGTACCCATTCGTCTATGTTATGCTCTTCCCTCTCTTCGTCAAAAACCTCAAAGGTACGCAATCTTGCATCCTCTTCCTTTGTCATGGTTCCGTATTTGGCATGGATTGCCCGAACCTTGGTTACGTACTTCTTTTCAACTGCCCGGAACTTGGGTATGTACTTGTCGTAGAATTTATCCAGCAACTCTCTCCGGATCGCCCGGATACCACGACCGTCCTCTTTTTCCTTTTCTTTTTCCCGTATCTTCCTGGCCTGGTATTGGATGTCCCTCTTATCGTCATACGCCTAGCCCGCCAACCTCTCACCATCAGAAACGTATTCTTGCCACGCGTCCTGCTTTTCCTTACGGGCCAATGCCTCTTTCTTCTTTTGCTCCTTCTTCTTCGCTCGCGCTTTCTTCTTCTCCTCCTTTGCCTTCTTTTCTGCCCGTAACTTCCTCAGCTCCTCCTCATCCTCCTTGGACATCTCCTCAGTGAGATACGGAATCTGCCTGCCTAACATCCTCTGGAAATAACCCTCGTTCGACATAATGCTTCCCCCATTTCTAAAAAAAGCCCGGCCCATTAGATGGGCCTGCCGGTAATCAAATACAAAGAGGAACTACTACAGGGAACGTGCGCTCTGCGTTACACACAACACCTGTTAGTACACTCACTTAAATCGTACAGACTTTTTTTGCGTTTGTCAATAGGGAAATTCAATGGGGAGGGTAGATGTTATAATGGGATGATAGAGATAGGGTTGTGTTGGTGGGATGAAATTGAATAGAGTTCTAGGACAGAGGATAGGACAGGGTTTAGGACAGGGTTTGGAAAAGAAAAGTTTCCTCTAGAAAACGCTTCATGGCAGAGTCGATGTATTTCCTGGAAATCTCCAGGCCGATGCTGTTTCTACCTGTATGCTGCGCAGCGATGGATGTAGTCCCGGACCCCAAAAACGGATCGAAGACCGTGTCACCCACAAAACTGAACATCCTGATAAGACGTTCCGCTAAAGTAAGAGGGAACGGGGCGGGGTGGTTTTTGGTAGAGGCGCCGTTAATTCCTGACCAGATTTGCCGAAACCACTCATGGTGCCGGGTCTCGCCGATCACACTGTACTTCCTTTGCAGCCAGGTGGCACTCCGGTAACCGGGTTTGCGGAATTGTAATATGTACTCGATCTCGTTCTTGATGATGGCGTTCGGCTCGTATGGTTTTCCTAAAAAAGAACCCCGTGATTCACATGTGATGTTACTGATTTTGTACCAGATGATGGGGGCTAGGTTGTCAAAACCAAGAACCTCACACTGTTGCTGGATGGCCCCATGTAACGGGATTACCTTGTGACGACCACCATTGTTCTTTCGCGAAAGGCACACGTCTCCAACAATACACACTAAACGACCACCAGGCACCAGAGAGTCGTAACAGTTCCCCCAGACCTGCGCTAACTGATCTAGAAATAAATCGTAGTCGCAGATACTCCCCAGTTGACCATCAACATAGTCGTACTCCTTTAAATTCCAATACGGCGGAGAAGTCAAGATCAGATGTACCCCGTTATTGGGCCAAAAATCTTCTAAGAGTGCATCCGTACAATGAAAATCATGGCAGGTGGGGAGAAATGGTAAAATTCGATCAATCTCCTCTAGAAGCATCTGGTTGCGCGCTAATCTGGGAATACTCATCGTATCCTCACCAACTTCTCGCAACCCGGATGGGGCCCTCTCTGTTAGTATACGCTCCCTGTGGTGTACATCTATACCAAATCTTGCCATTTGTTCTCCAGATAGAAAAGATGCGCGGTATCGGTTGAGGATATAGGAATTTTAAAACTCGACTAACAAGAAGGGGCGGGTGTTGTCAGGAGTTTAACCGATACCACGTCGTGTGTAAACCATTGCGTTACTATGGAAGGCGTGAGCCTCTATGGAACCCACAGATGAAAAAAAATGAGTATAGCGAAAAATAGAGAGGAAACCAGGGGGTATTTCAGAAATCAATTGGTTCGGTTTTTCTCCTTGGGATGGAAGAAGATACCTCCCTGATTTTCTCACATTCTTCCAATGGAAACGGTTGGACTTGAACCAACGACTCTGATACCACAACACTGGCCTCCCGGCAGTATTATAGGATATCCGCTCTAACCAACTGAGCTACGCTTCCATTTTTTTTAAAAAAAAAATCGCCCCGCAGGGCCATGAATCCTTCCCGAAAAATCGAGAAAGGACAATACAAAGAGTATTTCTACCTTACCACATAATGACACGTTTGTCAATAGGGAAGTTCAAAAAATAATAGGGTGGGATTAGAGAATTAATGAGATGGAAAATACTTCCGCTTGACTACATAAACCAAAGCTAATAGACCTGTAGCTAACCCTGACATTGTACCCCAGATTACCGCTATATTAATCCGAAGAAGGGTACGCAATGCCGCTATTTGCTCCGGTGAACCTACTGTATACAAAACCTCCTGAGCTGGATCTAAAAGGATCTGCCGAAGTAATGGCGACATTTGTGAAAGCGGAGTCTTAAATAGCCAGTAACAACCTACACTTACGACAGCATATATAATTGCCACAAAACTGTACCCGGTCACCTCAAACCAGGAAAGACCTTTTACCTTCGCAACAAATTCTCCCCACTTATCGCTAAGCCACCCCTCATCCAGTGATTCACCCAGTAACTTCATGTCCGGAGCTAAATCACCTTCCGTCATTCCAAGCGCCGCTCCAACTTCTTCCAGATTTCTCCTCATTTGCTCCATACTAAGCTTCTTCGCCTCTTCATACTCAGAACGAAACAAAGAAGTGTTCTCCATACACTTATTCCAAAAATGTGTAAGAACACTACCAACATCCAGACTCTCACACAATACCATGGATTCCCCTAGAGGAATCCGCTTCTTCCCCAATACCATGGCTATATGCTTCTGCGTGTCCATCTCTTCCTCCTTATCTTCGTAAACCATACCTCACATAAATCTTAAACCTTAACCGAAATAATTCCAGAAGGTAAATACCTTCCCCTACTTTATCACACAAACCTGAAATTATCAATAAAAAAAAAAGCCGCATAAAGCGGCCTGAAGAAGAGAATCCATCATAAGAAAAATTCTCGGAAAGGAAACGAAATTACATGGCAAAAACCAAAACCCTGTCTCCAGATAGTCTTGGCTTGTTCTGCTTTCAATACACCTACACCTTACTACATAAAACCCACTACATACAAAAAAAAAAACCGCTCCCCCCACCATCCAGAGGAACGGATTTCTCATCTTTACAAATCTAAAGTCATTTACCCTTATACCATAAATTACCCCCCTTGTCAAATGAATTCTAAAAGAAACCCACACCGGAAAACGGAAAACGATTTCCGCTCAGAATTACTTCCGACCCATCGGCCCAGGAGGGCCAGGACGCGGCGTCATCCGGTTGGTGTTCACACCAACCGTTTTCCCGCAACCCTCCCTTAAATGATAACGCTCACCTATCTTCCCACCATCCTCCCCCTCAATTCGATACACCACGAAATCACCATGAACCACATCACTCAACTCGTAATCAAACGTACCACACTCCCAACACACAAAACCACTACCAAAACTGTCCTCCCTCTTCCGCACCCACCTACCACATACGCATACCCTCCTCTTGAAAAAAAGTAAATTCAAATATAACCAAAACCTTCTAAATAAATTGAACATATCAAAAATTCCTCCTATCTTTTGGCATGGGGTTTGCTTTAAGTATTACTATAGTAATACTTAAACCTCCGTAGGAAATCCACTGTTGAGTCTGTATGAATTCAACAGTGGAAAACGATTTCCGCTGTTAGCCTCCTCCGATTGGTTTGGTTTTTGTATCACAGGGGTTTCTGGGGACGTACTCGACATCGGAAGATCCGTCATAGACGGTAGGGAAGTACACGAAATTTTCACTCCAGGCGGTGAAATGGGGAACCTCAGGATCACACGCATCCCCGAATTTTATGTCCTTCTCCTCTTCACTCAAGGTGGTGATGAGACTGTCCGGGTCGTCTCCGGTTAGTTCACACGCACTCGCCAATAACTTTCTCCATGTGTTCGGTTCGTATACCATAAAATTACCTCCTAATAGAAAACTGTATAAATTCAACAACGGAAAACGATTTCCGCTAAGAAGATCGCTGGACACGTCGGTAGTGACCGCTACATATTGCAGTACGGTCATCAGCTACAGAAAGATAGGCATCGGGGAAATGCCTGATGACGGCGTCTTGAAGATCTGCTAAAAGACCACAGGGGAGAGGTAAGGAAAGATCAATTAGTACACGGTCCTCTACCTCTACAATAGAAGACGAAAACGGAGAATCCCCCTCCCTCATAATAACCCTCGGATTGTCAACCATATCAATAATACTCCCAAAAAAGATCCGTAAACGGCACGGGCGGAAATCGGTTTCCGCTCAATAATCCTCCAGTAATTTTAACTCCTCTATCTTCTCATTTACCTCCCGGACCCACTTACGAACATAGTCAGTGACCTCCACAAAACCAAATACATACCGCTCACGGTCCGTATCACTATAATGAATCAATATAACTACCTTGACTAACCCCACCAGTACATCCTCATCCCCACCACCCTCCATACCCTCCAAAAATACCCCCACTACACTAGAAGCCCTCAAAACAGACTTATCCAAAAAAAATATCCCCTCATCATCCTTCCCCACACACAACGCACAAGGCATATCCCACTTGTCCAAAAACCATCCATACTCCTTCTCCCTCAATACTACTAAATTCTTTACACTACTCACATCCGGCATACACAATACCTCCTAGATAAGTTACCTCCTAAATAAAATAAAAGACCATAGGAAACCCGTACCGGGCAAAAGCGGAAATCAATTTCCACTAGAATCATCATCATCTAAATTCTCAACAATAATACCACCCTCCGGAATCTCAGTAATCGGTTCCTCCCGGTCCACACGACCACAACCCACACACTCCGTTACCAACGGCTCTAAATTGAGAACCCGAAAAATATCGTGACCACACGATTTACATAACCTCATCTCCAACGGACCCCCCTTCACAGGAGCCACCCACATAGGAATATACCTACCCACCACCATACCACCACTCTTCTCCTTACCTTCCATATCATTATCCATATCATCCGTCTCCTTATCCATTATCCAAAGTTATCCAATACTTCCTGAATCCGTTGCGATCCCCTCCACCCCCCTCCACCCATAAAACTACTCCACCCCCCACCACAATCCCCACCACACACACCACTCCCCATAATCTCCCCACTCCCCACTAAATTCCTACCAAATCCACTCTTAACGCTTTGCGTTATAGAAACGATGACCCGACTTTTTGAAAACCAAAACGAGATTTCTTGGGTAGCCGCCCCCTAAATCACCTACCCCCCATCCCTCTATATCCTTCGGACACCCCCCTTCACCCCATCCACCCACACCACCTAATGACCCCCTCCCCCCATTCCACCTGATCCTCCTCCATCTTTTTCTCCCCATTTCCATCTACTCTCTCCTATCCCTCCACGGATCTACGGATAGCTTAATCATTTTCGTAAAACTGACACATTGTGGTAGAAAAAATTGGGTTTCTCTCCCCCAACGACTTACGACAAAACTTTCTCTGGAACCCCTAGGGGTTGAACCCTGATCTGTCGGCCTGTGACGTGTTAAGGAATTCTTTTGGCTCATTTCTGTCCTATCTATCTATCTCCCATCCATCTAGGAGAAAACACCCACCCGTAAGTGTGTCCTAGACGGAAACTCGACACATGGGAAATGACGGTAAACCGTCATCGTTTTATCTGTCTATTAGAGAAAAAATTATGAAAACGGATTTTCTATTTTGACGGGATTGCGTCATGGGGTGGATTTCTATCTCCTATTTCTCTATTATCGGGATTTCGTCTTCTAGGGTACATCTTTTCTACCCTCCTTTTTCGTAGAGCAGTCTTTTCGCCCTTAGCAGGGCGGTTTCCAAATTGCGGTTTTTTGCTTCTATTTCGGCTATTTTTCTCTCATTCTCCTCTATCTCTTCTTGTATTCTCTCTATCTCTTCTTTCAATTCTTCTCCGTCTTCCAGTACCCGACATCTGATGGGTTTTACACATCTGTCATAAGATATGACCAGAACTTCTCCGCAGTACCAGCAGGTCTGTTCGAGGTGTGGGTACTCTATGTTGTTGATCGTACTACACTTGGGACACTTTACGTCTATTCTCATCTCTTTCTTTCTCCTCTTTCAAATTTTACAAATCAGTAATGCTCTGTATACGTTGAAATTACGGGGATGGAGAGGGGCATCGCCACCAACCCCCCATCCCACCTACCCTCAACTTCCCCAATTTCACGCAAGCATTAATGCTTACAAGTACAATTACAATGGGGTTTCCAAAATGCTACTTAGGGGTAGCAATTAAGTAATCGCCTATACAATTCATATAGGGGGCCATTAACGGACTTCCTTCGGGTTTTCAATGGAAAGGAGGGATTCCATTCTAAGTCGGGAGGTTTTGGGTATATGTGTGGGTAGGTTGGCGGTTGAGGGGAAGTGGGTATTATGGGGAATCAATTTAGAGATTGTGTAATGTGGTATTTTGTTATGGGTGTAGTAGCGGGAGTTACAGAGTGCGAAGTAATTTCCTTTATGGGGTACGATCATTATGATATGGTTACTACATTGTGGGCAGGGGTGTAGGTAGAGGATCAGGGCGTATTTATTTACTTTCATGGTGGATTTTTCCTTTCATTTTTGTTACTTACGGGGTATCGACGTGTTTTATGAGTTTAAGTGGGAAGTTTGCCCATACGACTTCTACGCGAATTTGTTTAGACGAGTGGCATTTAGAGGGGGGAGCATCGAAGGAGTGCCAGGTGGGGTAGAGTGTATCCATAGTGCCGTGGTATCCGGAGATAATGGCTTTCCCTTTGATCTCGTGCAATACTTTAGCGAGGCATTCATGTTGTGCGGTATTATATTCGTACCGATAGGCTCTCCCGTTTCTATCTTCTAGGGGGTAGGGTGGGTCCAGGTAGAAAAGGGTATCGGGGTGGTCGTATTTTTGGATCACCTTTATGGCATCCTCGTTTTCTATTTGGACTCTAAGGAGTCTCTCTGCGATTTCCGGGAGGGTATCTACGGCGCCGAGCCACCTTGATACCGAAACCGATATCCCTTTATTTCTCGCCACCACGCAATGGGCCCATCTACCGGGGGTTGCTCCTTGTGCCAGTCCTGTTCTTACTTGCCTAGCCTTCACATAGAACAAACGTGCGCGTTCCAGAGGGTCTTTGGTCTTGCTTTTTATCGCGGCTACAAATTCTTCTTTAGAAAACGGCGTGAGCCCGATCATCTCGATCAACTCTTCCTTCTTTTCTCTCAGCATTCTAAAGAAATTTGTCACCTCCCCATCTATATCGTTATATGTCTCTACCGATACGGGTTCCTTATTGATAAGCACGGCTGCCGACCCACCATAGGGTTCACAATACTGTGGCGTTTCGGGAAGTAGGGGGAGCAGCCATTTTAGATGACTGAATTTCCCACCGAACCAACCGAATGGACACAATTTCTTCATAGCGATTTCCTTTTTTGGGCGTTTCTAGGGCGGAAAACGATTTCCGTTTTCCGCATTCTTTCCGTTCTTGTTACAAAATCTAGTAGGGTT